>Ga0255055_10003054_pt1 | contig 11435 bp, 8 predicted proteins | sample JV7_2_27_MG_FD_188633 | JGI IMG/M metagenome (GOLD analysis project Ga0255055, IMG submission 188633) | Seawater microbial communities from Jervis Inlet, British Columbia, Canada - JV7_2_27 | ecosystem: Environmental > Aquatic > Marine > Inlet | place: Canada: British Columbia | collected... | reverse complement strand
CCGGCGGCAGCGGAGTGAGCTCAGGCCTCATCCGAAGGAGGAGGCCATGAGCCACGCGTTGGCGACGGTGCTTCACCACGGCCGCAAGGCCGCGAGTAACGTCATGGCGGCGTGCCTGGCATCCTCTCGCGGCAAACCCTCTCCGGAGCGCGGGCACGGGAAAGAAAACGCCGGGCCCGAGGGCCCGGCGTGTATTCCGAGATATCTCAGATTATCCGAAATGAATCGCGTACAGGATCGGCGCGATGATCATTGCGACGACCGAGATCAGCTTGATCACGATAATGCGTTTCAGCCGCTCCGATCCATTGACCGGTGCGTTGGAGCACTTCCAGTACGACACCTTCGTGGCGCATTGGCGCGATCGCAGCCTCTACGGCGACGCCTACGTCACCTTCATTCTGGGCGCCGCCGGCGAGGTGGAAGCAATAAGGATGAAGGCGCTGTTGCCTGACACCGATTTCTCCTTCGACTTTCACCACCTCGGCCTGCAGCGGGTGGGGGAGGATGGATCGAGACGGCCCGCATAATCGAAAACACCCATCAACCGACGTCCATCTTCCCCGGTCTCGTGCTGCTCCCAGTGTGGCTGGATTCGAAGTAAGTGGGGGCGCCCAAGATCGCGCCGGTGGAGATAATCCTCTTCCCGGCGTCCTCTCGGCTATCGGGCTGATCACCGGCCGCTCGCCGTTCTTTGCGGAGCTGGCCGCTTTCACCGTGCCCTTCGCCGCCCCCGCCACGAAACCCGGTGAGAAGACCGGGCTAAGGTACCGTGTTCGACCAGGCGCTCGTCGTGCCCGACTCGAAGCCATCGGAAAAAATCAGATCAGGACCCGCGCCCGGGACACAGACCTCGAGGACGACGTCGTCGATGAAGAGGCTGCTCACCAGGGACGAGTCTGTCTCTACATAGAACCTGATCTCGGGTGATGTTCCTGCGTGGGAGAGAAGGTTGACGGTTGCGGACGGAACATAGGCGCCGGTATCGGTGGTCGCGCAAAGATCGTATTCGTGGCCGCTGGCCGGCACACCGTTGATCCTCAGCTCTCCCGTGTCGTATCCGCAGGCATCCTCGGACATGATCCAGTACCAGTATGAGAGCGTGGCCGAGGTGGCCGCGGCGTCGATCGGCGGAGACTGCCACAATTGCGACACTTCGTTGTCGAAGCCACCGAGCCACGCGGAGTACGACCCGGAGCGCGGAAGGGTCGTCTCGATCAGTGAGAAACCATTCGAGGAGCTTTCTGACCAGGCCGAGCCCGAACCGCCCTCGAATCCTGGCTCCAGAACCACATTCGTGCAGCTGGCACCGCCGCCGCCGGCGTCTTTTCCGTCGAGGAAGAGTGCGCCGGTGCTACCCGGATCGAGCCAGTCGGAGAGGCGGGTGCCGCTGGTTCCACCCCCGGTCCACTGTTTGCTGAACCGGCCGTACCAGTCCGGCTCGTCGTTGCCGCAGGCCGCCAAGCCTCCGGAGAGTGTTCCGACACAGCGTTTTGTCGCGTCGTCGAAGAGGCAGGAGCCCGACGATCCGCCTTCGGTGGTTCCGACGTTCCAGTCTCCGATCCGCCAATGGGTGCCGCTGGCCGATGGCGTGTTGCTTCCGTAGCTGGTGGCGGTCGGTGGGTCTGAATCAAAGCTGATGGACTTTTCGTCACCGCTCGGGTGATGGATGGTGGTCGTCGAGCTCGGCGTGAGGTCGCGCGCGTCCCAGCCGCTGTAATAAACGTTCCAGCTCGGACTGGGGTGATCATCGAGCTCGACGAGGGTGAAGTCAGTGCCCCCACTCAGCGGATGCGACGCAATCCACGTGGACCCACTCTGGTTCTGGCCGAGGCTGCCGCCTGCCGGGTCGGCACATCCGGGGCTTTCGTAGTTCCAGTAGGCGACGACGGACGGCGCTGCACTCGACTCCTCGATGCAGTGTTGGGCGGTCAAGAAGTACGGCGTGCCGTTCTCGGAGGTGTTGTTGATGAGTTGTCCGGTGCACAGGAACGAGCCGGAGATAGTGATTCGCGCAACCGAACGGATCTGGTCACGCCACAGGTCGCCCTCCGGACAGATGACGTTAATGTTGCAGGCCCCTCTCTTGAGGGATGTCACCTGGTGCCGGAACAGGTCGCGGAACCCGCGGCCGACGCGCCCGAGCTCGAGCTCGGGTTCGAATGCCGGATCGGCGGGGACGAAGAGCTCGATGACCGCCCACTCTCCGGGAACCGCCGGCGACCAGAACTCGCCATGGATCTCGTTGTCCTCCCAGGTGTAAGGGCCTTGATAATAATCGTGGTCCAACGATGCAATGTGGAGAGTTGCCCCCGGCGGTAGCCGGTACCGAGTAAATCCGAAATTGAGGTCGCTTGCGCCCGGCGCGAAGACCCGCAGACGCCACAGTCTCGAACCGTCGGCCAGCTGCTCCGAGGTGCCGTGACCGGCAGTCGTGATCCTCACCTCCGCCGGCTCGGCAAACCGCAGCGGAACCGGGCTCTCCAGGACCCGTAGGTCGTCTTCCGCCTTCAAGATCTCCGGCTCGATGGCCTCAAGCTCAAGAATCGATACGGCGTCCGCAGGCAGGGTTTTCAGGATCCTCGACGGCGGCGGCGCCCCCTGTTTTGCGTGAGAACTTGACCCAGCGGCGAGGATCAGAACCGAAACAACGATCGACGAAATGACCAACGGTTTTCGAAGCATGGCTACACCCCCGGGTTGCTAGGTCCCAAAATCAGCCGTCCCCCGAACCGGTTCTTACGGCGCCGTTGAAGATGGTGATCGTCACCGGCACAATGGAAGACTCGCGGACGCAGCCTCGCCCGGTGCCATCGGGGCATCAGCCGCGACCGTGGCCGCCGGGGACGACCTCGCTGTCCATCTCCATCGGTAATCTCCGCGGTATCGTAACACGGTGAGAAGATCGGGCTAACCCGGATTTTGCCCCACCCCGCCCCTGCGGCCTGCAATCTGCCGCGTTTTGTCCCGGCCCGGCCGCTCAAACCGGGTCGGTGACGTATGCAGATGAGAGCCTATTCTCCGTCGAGATATGCCTCCGCCTCAGCGATTGTTTCGCAGTCGTGGACCGGATAATCGGCCTGCTCCTCTCGCAGGAGGCGCATCACCTTGTGGTGGTAGAGCAGCTCCGCCGCGCTCTCGTCCACGTATGCGAGGCCGAGCCACTGCCAGTCACGGGTCCGGCCGCCCCTTGACACTATGGCGTGCACGTGCGGGTGCCAATTGGCGAGGTCACAGCTCCCGCGTCTTGCACGATAAGGCGTGCAGGTACTCTGCGCGACACTCCGGCCACCGCACCCGGGCAAAGCCGTTCTTATAGAGGATGTGGACCGCCGACGTCCGGCTTCGCCTGGCGGCTACGTGCTTGCGGCTTCGCCCTCAGGGCTCCGCCGTCACACGTCGCACTACCCCGGCACAAGGCGGGCTTCGCCGTAACGCTATTGTGCGGGCCGTTGGCACGCACAGAATGAAAAGCCGGGCCCGAAGGCCCGGCGTAGATTCCGAATTGATGCTGATTATCCGAAATGAATCGCGTACAGGATCGGCGCGATGATCATCGCGACGACCGAGATCAGCTTGATCAGGATGTTCAGCGACGGGCCCGAGGTGTCCTTGAAGGGATCGCCCACCGTATCGCCGGTGACGGTCGCCTTGTGCATCTCGTCGAAGTCGTCTCCCCACTTGGCGTGGCCCTCGTCCTTGACCTGCTTCTTCGAGTTGTCCCAGGCGCCGCCCGCGTTGGCCTGGAAGATCGCCAGGCAGACGCCGGAGATCGTGACGCCGATCAGGAGACCACCGAGCATGTCGACCGAGATCACGCCGACGACGATCGGCACCAAAACCGCGATCACACCGGGCACGATCATCTTCTTGATCGCCGCCCCGGTCGCAATTTCGATGCACTGTGTGTACTCGGCCTTGCCGTCGGCCGCTTTGATGATCGCGGCCTCCTCTTCGTTCGGCTCGCGCTCCTCCGACTCGGCCTTCTGAGCAGCGTCGAGAGCCGGTCGCAGCTCCGGAATATCGCGGAACTGGCGCCGCACCTCCTGGATCATGTCCTGCGCCGCCTGGCCAACCGCCACCATGGCCATGGCCGAGAAGCGGAAGGGCAGCATGCAGCCGATCAGGAGCCCTACCAGCACGTAGGGGTTGGCGGCATCGATGTTGACCTGTCCTTGCATTTTCGTCAGGAATGCGGCGGTCAGCGCCAGTGCGGTCAGCGCCGCCGAACCGATCGCGAAACCCTTGCCGATCGCTGCGGTGGTGTTGCCGACCGCGTCGAGCTTGTCGGTGCGGGCGCGGATGTCGCGTCCGAGCTGCGCCATCTCGGCGACACCGCCGGAGTTGTCGGCGACCGGTCCGTAGGCGTCGGTGGCCAACTGGATTGCAAGCGTGCTCAGCATGCCGACTGCCGCCAGCGCGATGCCGTAGAGCCCGGCAAAGCGGTAGGCGAGCAGAATCGCCGCGCAGATCACCAGAACCGGGAAGGTCGTCGAGTTCATGCCCACCGCGATTCCCTGGATGACGGTTGTTGCGGGCCCGGTCTTCGACGCCTCGATGATCGTCTCGACCGGTGACTTGTTGGTGGCCGTGTAGAACTCGGTCAGCACGCCGACCCCGATACCGGCCGCGAGCCCCGCAACCACGGCGACGGCGAGGCCCCACCACTCGTAGGTGGCTTCTTTGCCCGAGATAAGCCCGACAACCGTGACGCCGCCCGCCGGGATAATCCACTTGATGGCGAAGATGGTTCCCACCACCATCAGGATCCCGGCGCCGAAGGTGCCGCGGTTGAGGCCCGCCTGCGGGTTGCCGCCTTCTTTGGTGCGCACCATGAAGAAGCCGATGATCGAGGCCAAAAGCCCGATCAGCATAATCGCCATCGGCAGGTACACGGCGTGCATGCCGGCGCCCTTCTCAGCCGCCTCGAGCCCCGTGAACCAGGCTGCGCCCAGGATCATCGAGGAGATGATGGCCCCGATGTAGGACTCGAAGAGATCGGCGCCCATGCCCGCGACGTCTCCGACGTTGTCTCCGACGTTGTCCGCTATGGTGGCCGGGTTGAGCGGGTGATCCTCGGGGATGCCGGCCTCGACCTTGCCCACGAGATCAGCCCCGACGTCCGCAGCCTTGGTGTAGATGCCGCCGCCGACACGGGCGAACAGGGCGATCGAGGACGCTCCCAGCGAGAAGCCCGAGAGGATATTGAGCACAAATACCATCGCGGACTCCGATGTCAGAGCGTCCGGGTATAGGCGGGTGTAAAAAATGAAGAGCAGACCCAGCCCGCCGAGGGCCAGACCCACCACCGAAAGACCCATCACCGACCCGCCCGCAAAGGCTACCTGCAACGCCTCGTTGAGCCCCTTGCGGGCGGCGCTGGCGGTGCGCGTGTTGGCCGCGGTCGCGGTTTTCATCCCGAAATAGCCGGCCAGCGCCGAGCACATGGCGCCGAGCACGAAGGAAAGGGCGATGAAGGCGTTGGTGTCCTCAGAGACGTAGTAGTTCGTGACTCCAAGCAGAATCGCTACCGCAATCACGAAGACCGCCAGCACCCGGTACTCACGCGAGAGGAACGCCATGGCGCCGTCGGCGATCCAACCGCCGATCTGCTTCATGCGGTCCGTTCCCTCGTCCTGGCGCCGCACCCAGGCGGCGCGGAAGTAGGCATAGAGCAGGGCAACAACCGCGAACACCGGAACAACATAGATAAGATAGACTGGCTGCACGGAATCCTCCTTCTTTCAGATCCGCAAGTTCGCTGAATGATCTTGAGATAACCGCCTGATTTCAGGACGCTATCGCAAGAACGGATACCCCCTGACAGACCCCGATATGATACACAATTTCGCGCGATTGTGAAATCTTTTTCAAGCAATTCATGGCGATTTCGGGAACCCCGCAAAACCCTGAAACAACGCCCCCCCAGGACTTCAAACGCTTCCGTTCGGTATCCCTCAACCGGTTCCCGAAATCGCCACGAATTGCTGAAGAACACGACAAAAGATCGCACATGAGATCTGAGCTGGATTGAGATTCGGAATGCGTGCTGATAGCTATCGAGGTTTTGTCAGAAAACCCGTTTTACTCGTAGCGCAGGGCATCAATCGGCGCGAGTCGTGACGCCCGGAATGCCGGCCACATGCCGAAGACCAGACCGACCACCGAGCAGAAGATCACCCCACGGACCGCCCACTCGACCGGCACGTGGACCGCGAAATCGGTGAACAGCGTGACGATATTGCCGAGGCCGAAACCGATCAGCACCCCGATCACCCCGCCGATATTGCACAGGACAATGGCCTCCATCAGGAACTGCAGCAGAATGGCCGGCCGTTTGGCGCCGAGCGCCTTTCGGATCCCGATCTCTTTGGTCCGTTCGGTGACCGAGACCAGCATGATGTTCATGATGCCGATGCCGGCCACGACCAGGGCCACGATCCCGAGCACGAAGGCGGCGGTCTTGAGCCCAGCCGTCGCGTCGTTGAAGGCGCGGATCTGCGAGTCGCTGGTGAACCAGTGGAAGGTGTCGCCATCGCGCGGGCTGAGTCCCCGTTCGGCTCGGAGCACGGCGCGTGTCTCCTCAAGCGCCTCTTCCAATGGGAAACCGATTCTCGAGCGAACCGTTATGAAGAGGGAGCGGGGACGGCCCATTCGGTCGCGGGTGCCATAGAGCTGCGTCCATACCGAGATCGGCATCAGGATGTAGTTATCGAACTGGCCCCCCATCGCCGACTTCCTTTCGGCAAAGACGCCCTGGACCGTGACCTTGTGGCCATCCACCTTGACGGTCTTGCCTATCGGATCGATGAAGGGGAAGAGCTCGTTGGCTATGGCGTGGCCGAGCACCACCACCCTTCGCCCGACAACCACGTCTTCCTCGCTCAGGTTGCGGCCGAGCTCGACGTAGTGGGTGTTGTTCTCCGGGTACTCCGGCGTACCGCCGCAGACCATGTTGTTGGCTTCGGTGCTTTCGCTCCGGTAGCTGACCCGCGTGTTGTAGTGCCAGAGCTCGGCACCCACCAGATCCACGGACTTCACCCGCTCCCGAAGTGCGTGGACGTGGTCCATGGTCAGGGGCGGCCATCGCGCGATCTCGCGGAAGTTCACGTTCCGGTTATTGTTGAATCCGCCCTGCGGGAATTTCATGACCTGAAACGTACGGTTCGAAAGCACGCTCAGCTCAGCCTCCATCTGGCTCTGCACGACCGAAACACCGGTCATCACCGAGATGATCGCGGCGACACCGGCAATGATCCCGATCAGGGTCAAGATCGAGCGCAGCTTGTGCGACCCGATCGCCGAGACGGCCATTTTGAAGGATTCGATCCAAGTCATGCCATCTCCCGCGTCCGAGTCCGTGTCCGAGTCCGTGCCCGACGTCCATTTCGGACGCGGACGCGAGCGCGGACGCGGACTCGGGTCGATGATTCACTCATAATGCAACGCATCGATCGGGTGCAGCCGCGCTGCGCGCCAGGCCGGAATGAAGCCAGAGATCACCCCCACCGCCACCGACACCGTCAGGGCGATGAAAACGATGGGCAGGGAGACGCTCGCCGGCAACACAAAACGATCGATGGCCGCAGCAACGCCGAAGGAAAGGGCAACTCCAATGGTGCCACCGACCAGGCAAATCATCGACGACTCGAGCAGGAACTGCTGGAGGATCGCCCTCCGTTTGGCGCCGATGGCCTTGCGAATGCCGATCTCACGCGTCCGCTCGGTGACCGACACAAACATGATGTTCATCACACCGACGCCACCGACGAAGAGCGAGATTCCGGTTACCGCGATGCCGATCATCAGCACCACGCCCATGACGTTGTTGAAGGCGTCGAGCAGCGAGTCCATCTTGTTGATGGCGAAGTTGTCCTCTTCATTGGGCGCCAGGCGGCGGATTTTGCGCATCTCCCCCACCAGCTCGTACTCGAAATCCGTCACATCTGTGCCGGGCGGCCCCTTGACCGCAAACGCGAAACTGCGGTTCCGGCTCCCGAATTCCTTGACGAAGGAGGTTACCGGGATGAAGATCTGGCTGTCGAAATCAGGCCCGCCGAAGAAACCGGCGCTTCCCTGCTTCTCCATCACGCCGATCACCCGGAAATCCGACCGGCCGATCTTGATCTTTTTGTTGATCGGATCGACCTCACCAAAGAGCTGCTCGTGCATCGTCGTCCCGAGCACACACACCGGCCGTTTGAACCGGACGTCGTAGGCGGTCAGGAAGCGCCCAGACTCGGGCACCGCGCTCGAGACCATCATGTGCTTGTCGGTGGTACCGATGATGGTGGCGTTTTGGATCACCTCCGACAGGTACTTGACGGGACGACGCGTGTCATCGGTGGGGTTGACCACCACCGAAGATCCGAGTTGGCGCGCCAGCCTGTCGCTGTCCTTGAGCTCGAAGTTTGGACGGTTGCGGAACTGGAAGAAGCGGCCCTGGAATACCCAGGGAACCCTCGACACGTAGAGCACATCGGTGCCGAGTACCGACACGCTTTCGCGGAAGTTGTTGGCGAGGCCGTTGGCGGCGGTCATGGTGGCCACCACCGCAACAATGCCGATGATGATGCCCAGCGTGGTGAGCACTCCGCGCGCAGTGTTGGCTCGCAGGGCCGCAACCGCGATTCTGAACGCTTCAACCGAAGCGTGAATCCTGCTCATGCCGCCTCGGACTGCAGCATGTCGCTGGCGATCAACCCGTCAAAGAGCCTGATCTCACGTTGAGCGTGCCTCGCGACATGGTCCTCGTGGGTGACCAGGATGACGGTGTTGCCTTCCGAGTGCAGGGTGTCGAAGACCTCCATGATCTCGGCTCCGGTGTTGCTGTCGAGGTTTCCCGTCGGCTCGTCAGCCAAAAGAATCGACGGCTTGTTGACCAGCGCCCTCGCTATCGCCACGCGCTGACGCTGGCCGCCAGAGAGCTCGTTGGGCCGGTGCGTCATGCGGTCGGCAAGGCCGACCCTGGAGATCGCCTCCTCCGCCAGCCGGCGGCGCTGCGCGGGCCGCATCCCTGCGTAGATAAGCGGCAGCTCGACGTTGTGGAAAACATCCGAACGCGCCAGCAGGTTGAAGGTCTGGAAGACAAAGCCGATTTTTTCGTTGCGGATCTCGGCCAATCGATCTTCGCTGAACCCACCGACATCGGCGCCATCGAGCAGGTAAGTCCCTGAGGTCGGCACATCGAGGCAGCCGATGATATTCATCAAGGTCGATTTTCCCGATCCCGAGGGGCCCATGATCGCCACGTACTCGTTGCGGGCGATGCTGAAGGAAACACCACGGAGAGCATGGACACCGACCGAGTTCATGTCGTAGATCTTCTCGACGGAACGAAGCTCGAGCGTCATCGCCTCATCCCTTCTCCTCGCCGCCGACCATGACCATCGTCCCGTCCTGGAGATCCCGGCTGATGGCCCGGTAATTGCCGATCACGACCTCGTCGTCATCGACGAGCCCTTGCTGCACCTCGATGTGGGTGTCGCTCTGGATGCCGGTCGTGACCTGGCGGGCCTCGGCCCGTCCATCCGTCACAACCCACACGATTTCGACGAAACCCTCCGAATCCGGCGAGAACCGCGGCTCCTCGCCCTCCTCTTCGTCGGCTACTTCGGCGCCGAGCTGTTCAACGGTGCGGACCGCGACGCTCTGGATCGGCACGCTCAGGCAGTCGTCACAGACCTTGGTGACGATCTCGGCCGACGCCGTCATGCCCGGCCGGAGCTCGGGGACTGGATCGATGATGGCCACCTTGACCTCGAACTCGGTTTTTTCGTCGGTTGTGCCGGCGCCCGATGACTTGGCGCTGTTGGCGATCTCGGTGACCCGGCCCTTGAGTCTGACATCCGGCAGCGCATCGACCTCGATCTCGGCTTCGTCACCGATGGACACCGACACAATATCGTTCTCGTCGATATCGACCAGCGTCTCCATGCCCTCGAGGTTGGAGATCTCCATGATCACGTCCTCCTGAAACTGCGATCCGAGGGCGATCTCACCGACCTCTTTGTTGAGCTTGCTGACGGTGCCCGTCATCGGCGCGTAGATGGTGGTCTTGGCGAGGTCGTCCTTCGCCTGCCGAAGGGAGGCCCTGGCCTGCCCTCCCTGGTCGAGGGTCGCTTGATAGCGCGCCTTCTCGACCTCGGCCGCCGCATACACGGTGTCGAGCACGGCCTGCGACTCCAGGTCGCGGTCGAAGAGCTCCTTGATCCGCTCGTAGTCCCTCTCGGCCTTGATCATGTTCTCGCGCGCCAGGTTGGCGTTGGCCTGGGCCGCTCCGAGGTTGGCTTGCGCGCTCTCGACTGCCGCAAGATAACGCTCCCGGTCGAGCTCGACCAGCAACGTGCCTTGCTCGACCCGCTGGCCTTCCTCGACCTCGAGGCGCGTGATCTTGGCGCTGACGTCGGCCGAGATTTTGACCTGGATCATCGGCTGGATCTTGCCGGTGGCGTTGACGGTCTGCACGACCTGTCGGCGGCCGGCCTTCTCCACCTCGACCTCGACGCCCTCGACACCGCCGTTGCGCGACGCTATCGCCAATCCCGCAGCCACCAGGACGACGATGATCGGAAACCCTATGAGCAGTTTTTTCTTCATTTTCCTCACCCCACTCGAGTATTTGTTCGAGCCGATATGATTTGATTTAACCCACGCCTCTGTGTACGAGGATTGGGTGAGGAAGTTGCGTTGTCTCGATTTCGAAGTTCGGAATTCGGAATGCCGCCCACCCTGCCGCAGATCGACTTCGCACGCCTGCGGCGTGCTTCGCTCAGGATGACATTCTGACTGGGCTCGTAGGACGAGCTCGTCATCATGTCATTTCGGATTTCGGATTTTCCACACCCTCCCCCCGTGATCCCCACGGGTGGGTGGACGGCATTCCTAATCCCTCATGGCTGCAGCTCACGCTGCAGCCGCGTTCTGTCGCCCCTCTGGGGCTTTTTCTAGAAGGGCCACCGATACCTGGGCCTGACGCCCCAGGCTATGTATCTGCCGCGCCTCCGGCGCTCCGTGCTGCTGGCGGTCATACGTCTGCCTCGCCCGCCAAATTCAATAATCTGTCGTGCCTCCGGGCTCATGTGAGCCCTCAAGGCGCTGAGCCGCGGAGCGGCGAAAGATAATTAGCCTGGGGCGTGAGCCCCAGGTTCATGTTGCCAAAATATTTGAGAAGCCGCGGAGCGGCGACAGAAAATGGGATCCCGATGGCTGCAGCTCACGCTGCAGCCGGGTTCTGTCGCCCCTTCGGGGCTCTCGACGGACCGCACAGCGTTGCGGGCATGGAGCGGTTAGAATACCGCTCCAGAGGAGAGAGACCATGACTTCAATCCGTTACATCGTCACGGCCCTGATCTGTTTCGCGCTGATGTTTACCGGTACGGTCTTCGCAGAAGAGGCCGCAGCCAAGCCCAATCCCGCCCTTTTCGACCCCCGCC
>Ga0255055_10003053_pt1 | contig 11435 bp, 10 predicted proteins | sample JV7_2_27_MG_FD_188633 | JGI IMG/M metagenome (GOLD analysis project Ga0255055, IMG submission 188633) | Seawater microbial communities from Jervis Inlet, British Columbia, Canada - JV7_2_27 | ecosystem: Environmental > Aquatic > Marine > Inlet | place: Canada: British Columbia | collected... | reverse complement strand
TTCATTACGGGTTCCTGTGATGAATGAACGTGATAGCTCCCGCCGTCGCGTTGCCTAGAAACCCAATATGCGTCAACGGTGGACGAATCCTAAAGTAAATCGCATCCGCGACAGGGAAGTCATAGCCGCCAACCGCAGTTGTAGCAACCACCCCAGCCCCACCGCACCTACAGAATGCGGTGTTACCGTTGCAGATGATTGTATACTCGTCACCGGGCACAGGTAGTTGAAACACCTGATTAGCGTTAGTAATGGCTACCGTGTAAACACCGTTACCACCGTCAATGAACGGGATGACTTCAGGCAATACCTCGGGGCGTGTTAGCTTGATCCCACGTCCGTCAATCCGTTCGTACTTGATTCGGTCCCCGGCTTTGCCGGGAGCAACCAAGGGACCGCCATAGATTAGTTCTGCTCCTGTGTTAACTTGTCCCATGATACACCTCTTTTCCTAGAGACAGAACTAAATCATCCGCTTGTAATAACGCATCTGGATCTTGTACAGAGTTGCATCGGTGATCGTATCAAAGGTGTCCTGCTCAAGGCTCATGTCTAAGCAGTCATCTCCGGGGGTAAGAGCAGACAGTCCACCGGCTGCAATCGTTCCCCAAGGGGTCCACTTCTGAATGTTGGCTCCAGCGTCAACATCAATGCCGTAAGGAGTGTCAAGGGCAGTTGCACCGATAGCAAGCGCAGTACCAGCGTTGGCAGTAATTACGGCGTTATAGGTGAGAATCCACAGAGCCGAACCAGTTGCGGCGGCGGCGCTGTTAGACCACTTCAGGCGAAAGTCCACGTCCTGGTTAGGGTCCATGTCAAAGGGAAGCTCTACCTCGAAGCCGTAGATCTCACCATCGGCATTGAACAACATACCGCCAATGTCAGAGGCGGCGATTGTCACTAGAGCCGGTCCACCGTTACCCATTGAGGTCAGGGCCAACGGACCAGCGGCAAAGAGATTGAGGTTTTTAGAAAAGTCAAGCACCTCAACGATCTTCTGATCGCCTACAAAGTTCTTGGAAAAGTCGTCATACTCCCGCAGATCTGCGGTCAGTCTCTGTGCTTCTGGCCTTGTGGCCGTAGTCGGGTTATACATGGTAATACTCCTTTGTTAGCCTAGTAGCTTGTTAGCTTCGATACGTTGCGTGTCGGACATTGATGAAGTTCCTACTGTTTCCATGTCTTTATATGATCCCAATTTGCTCTTGGGTTGCTTCGGTCCTGGCGGCTGTCCCGGGGGTACTTGGGGCACGGCTGCTAATTCATACATGGCAATCATAAACTCGGGTTCCATGGTAGCTGCCACCGGAACTCCGAAGAGGATCGAGAGTTGGACTTGTTCCTTGTACGGCAACTTCTCTCTTAACTCGGGCACTTGCTCTGCTATCGTCATCACGATCCGCTCGTACATACGCGGGTAGATTTCTCTCAAGGCGTCAACCTCTTCCACTGTCAGCATACCGGCCCGGAGAGATTTTAAAGCGTTGTCTGGGTTATCTATGACCGCCGCTATCCTCTCAAACTTCGCAAGGTCCAGGTCCGAAGGCTTGAACTTCCCTGTCAATAAAGTATCTCGACTGAGAGGCTTGGGCATTCTGTCGTAAAGATACCGGGCAGACTGGACGGCTTTTACCTGCATGGCCGTTGCTACGTTGGGAGCTACCTCGGTTACATCCCCCACGTTCTTTGAAATACGATCCATGGTTTTCTGAGGGTTGCTCAAGAACTCTGTCAACTCTTTAGACCGCTTGGTAAAGGCCTTCTGCCGTGTTTCGTCCTTGGTTTTCTTGTCTCCCCAATTGGAACCTTGCAGGATCTTTAGAGACGCAGGGGCAAGCATACCCCGCACAGGCTTCTTGACTTTCCCTGTGGCTTTCCGCAAGTACCCCTTGATAGACTTGACGATCTTTAGGTCTGTACCCACCGACATTCTATCAAGGGCTGCGCGGATCTGTATCAATCGTCCGGGATTGGTGAACACGGACAGACCTAAACCCAGCGCAAGACCTTCCTCCCCGCCTAGCAAATAACCAAGACCGGCACCGGCACCCATGGGGAGGATGCTCTGAAGTTGACTTGACTTCTGTATGATGTCTCCCATCTGATTCTGTAAGGCTACGGTCTTGTGCGCCTTCAGGTATTCCCCGCGCATCTTCTTGGCTAGGTCGTCTGCCTTGTCTAGTTGCTTAGTAAGGCTAGAGGGGAGTTCGTCAAAGGTATCTCGCACAGTCTTGGTAAATGCGATCTTGTCGTCCAACTGAGACAAGAAGAAGTCTTCCATGTTCTGATTCTTGGCCCGCCCCAAGTCATTGACAAACTTTTCCATTGAGCCCCGGTTGGTTGCATACACATCCCGCCATTCCTTAGCCCCTACCACCTCGCGGAGCTTACGTCCCATCTTGTTACGCCCAAGGATACGGGTCCAGATAGCATTGAACTCTTTTTGTGCGCCCGCTACCGCCCCATAATACGCGGGGTTTTCTAGGTGCTTCTGAAAGCCTGTGTAAAGGTCGTCTAGTTTGTTGGCAACGTCTACAACCTCTAGTGGCTGACCTCCAACCCTCATGCTCTTGCGGATCTTGCCGATGTCTCGCTTGAGACTGTCTGTAATGCCGTGAAGATTTGCGCCGTAACTTTCATCGATCTTGATCTTGCCGAGATCCTTCCGGTGCCGTTCAATGGAACGCTTTACCTTTTTCAGCCTACCGCCAGCAGCCCCCGGGTAATCGCCACTTGCCAGCATGTCATCAATGCTCTTGACAGAATCGTCAATCAATGCGGTAACTTCTTGGGCGGCAGCAACCTCGTTCTTGACACCCTTGATGGATCCCATGTTCTTGATCTTCATCTTGCCCATCATCTGCTCAGCGGCACCCTCATACATGCCCTCTAGGTTGTCTAGGTCGTCTGACAGGCTACGTATGATTGTGTCCCGTTCCTTTGCCGACTGGACACCTATGCGCCGCGCCTCTTTACCCGCCGCACCTTTCTGTAGAAAGCGAGCTATGTTCTCCGGTTCCTCTCTAATCACCGCACCCATGGTCTTGGCATATCTGCCAACCTTGGGGCTTAGAATCTGTGGCTCAATCGCTTCTGCAAGCCCCGGGACAGCTTTGTTTCCCGTTGCCCGTTCCCACATATTAACCACGGACTTGCTTGACCGTTTGGCAAAGTTGGCACCAACACCCAGCCCACGCTTGAGGATCTCACCTCCAGCACCCAGACCCATACCAGCGGCACCCCCCCACATCATGCCCATACCAACATTGGCTAACAGGTTCTCAGCAGTTGCCTCAGTCTCTCCTAAGCCAACTTCAGACAAGAAGTGTGCACCGCCATATGCCGCGCCCTCTATCCCTGCCCCAACCCCTAGAGACGTTCCCTTAGCCAATGCCTGACGAACAAGGCCACCCTTGGCCCCGCCGAGACCTTTCAAGACTGCTTTCTCTACTCCGCGCCCAATCTTGGCGACACCTCGGGGGAGTTTTGTCAACTTACCCACAGCAGACGCCGGGTTGACAAGAAAGGAACCCGCGATTGTGGCAAGCTCCGCACCTAAGTGAACATCCGGGTTGGCTTGTTTTAGCTTCCTTACTGGATCGGTGTATTCCTTACCGCCGATCTCACCGCCTAGATAATCTAAAGCACCAAAAGTCAAGACGTTACCGGCTGCGTGAGCGGCGGTTGCTACCTGCCCCCCCACGCCCCCATACTCTTCTTGTAACTCTCTCTCTTTTAGTTCTGCGCCTGTCTCTATACGGTAACCCCGCTGATACATCTCCCCGGCTTCTTCTGGGGGCACGTCGTAGAGTTCCCCACCCTCCCCGCGCATGATGACATCTTGGCCTTTGCGAAAAGCATACTTGCCAGAGGCTATAGCCTGTGCAACCTGCTCCTCGGGAACGTCGTGTGCGTTGCCCTGTCTGTCATATAGTACCGGCATCTATCGCCTTCTTGCTCCACCCGTAGGAGCACCCGCCAAGCCAAACCCATACGGGGACAATCCTGCTTTTGCCTTGGCGTCAATCGAAGCGTCTACCGTCTCAAGCTGCTTCATCACATACCCAACTTCACCCACATCCAACTCAAGACCCATCATTTCAAGCTCTGCCTCTTCCAATCTTGCACCGGTTTCGTCAAAGGCTCTCATCACGGACTTGACCCGGTTGAGTAGTGCGTTTCCTTCTCTCAATGCTTCCCTGTCTAACACTTCGGCCCCATGCGCCCGTCGCCACTCCATCAACTTGCGAAGTTCTATCTTGACCTGTCCGTAGGTCTTAGCCATTTTCTGAGCGGCTTTCCTGTCGTCCTTGTCAGGCACATAACCACCCGGGAGAACTCGCAACCCAGGAGGTGCCGCACCGGGAGCCGCTGCTGTCAACTTCGCTCGCTGTGCTTCCTGCTGTGCTCTCATCTTTGCCTGTTGTGCCCTTGCGCCATATAGCGTTTTTTCGCCTAATGCACCTTCCTTGGCTGCGTTGATTTCCATATCTCCCAAAAGGGCCGCTTCTTTCTGGTCTGCCGTGGCAATCAACATCGCTGCCTTAGATTGTATGCGCTTATCTCCACTCTGTGCCGCTGTCTCTTCCAACTTCATCTTGTAGGTTTCAAGCATAACCACCCGAGCCGCGTTCTCTGCCTGTCTTTCGTCCCCAAACTGTTGGCGCATCTGGCTAAGCAAGTTCATCTGAATACCAACACCCGCCCGCTGGTTTGCTATATCGTCCCGTTGCGCTGAGATATCCCGGTCAATCGCCTTGTCAATAATCTGCAAGGCTACATTGGGGCCACCTGTACCACCGTACTGAGCCGGGAGGCTAGAACCCAAGGCACCCAATCCAACCGCAATCGCCGCTGCGATAGACTTGGGGTAATTAGTTGACCCGTCTGGGTGACGATAGAAGCGATAGGGATCAATCTTTGAAGTCTTCATTTGGTCAACTGCGTCTCGAACCTTGCCCATTTCTGTGTCAACGTAGGCTTGGCGCTCTTGTTCTTTTCCAACCCGCTGTGCCTCAAGATCCCTAGCAACCCGATCCCGCTCAAGCATAACGCCTGCCTGTGCTTGTGTAGCCGCCTTCTCTGTTTCTGCCCACTCTTCGATTGCTCCGCGTTCTTTTTCGTATGCTTTCTTTATTCCTGCCTCTGCCCCTCGGTATGCCTCGGGGACGGCTGCAAGAGCTTTCTCCAACCGGGCAACACCCGGAACTCTCACGGGGGGAAGATCCACCCCTGATTGTGTTGAAACTTCACCAAGCTCCGGGCCGAAAGCACCCTCCCCGGGAGAAAGATCCGGGGGTGCTGCGGGCGTCTCTGCTAATGCCGCTTCTTTAGCAAGCCTAGTCTCAGAGGGCCTACCTGTGGCTACTTCCCCCAAGAACTCCCCTGCCCGCTGGCCGCGAGTATATGGCTCGCTAGTTGTTATAGCCTCCCCCACTTGGCCTAGAAACTCTCCCTTGCGTTCCCCTCGTGTGAATGCCTCTTTGCCCGCCCTGTGAATCGCCCCCGTGATTCCTCCAACCTGTGGTTCTGCCATTCTCCCGGGAGTAGGTGTTAGCAACTGCCCGCGCTCAATCTCTCCCGACTGATACGCTTCGGCAATCATCTGGTTGCGTCTGGCTTGGTCTGTCACACCCGCCGCGTCTAGTTGATCTTTGAACTCTTGGAACGTCGGCATTATCCTTGACCTCGTTTAGCCATTTCAATCATGTTTCTACGCTGGGTTAACTCTGCGATTTGTGAGCTTATTTGCTGTAACTCTTGCTCCAAAAGCTGGGCGTATTGAGGGGATGTCTGATAGTTCTGGGCCATTCGCTCAACGATGTTTTCAAAGCTGGGTTGTTCCTCTGGCAAAGGAGTCATGCGCTGCTGTGCTTGCTCATCCGTCAACTCAGGTTGATACCCTTCCCATTTCTGCCTAGCCTCTACGTCTGACAACTCGGGGGCTTGCGGCTCACCACCGCCAAGGGTTCCGCTTGCGACCCGTTGCGCTAACTGTTGATTCCTCTGGGCCTGTATTTCTTCTGGTGTCGGCATTATAAACCCGCCTTATCTTTGACAAAACGAACTTGCCAATCCCGTTCCTTGTTCCATTCCTTGAGCCGTTTTTTCTTTTTTGTTTCCGTCTCTGACCTTGCCGTTGCAGACCACAGGGCAGCTAAAGCAGCGCGTTTCTCCGGGTCCGTCGCGCCCTTACTCCACCGGTCCTGCCTCTTGTCCTCTGGCAGCAAATCGAAACTCCCGGTGCTAGCCATGTGGGCATTGAGAAGCGCACTCGAAACTATAGGATCTGAATAGTCAAGTTTCCTTGACGCATGTAGTGTAAAATAGGAGGCCATACTTTCAAGTTCTGTAATGGAAAAGAAAGCCTCCCGTAAAACGGCCCAAAGTTGCTCATCCTGTCTCATGTCAACGTCAAAGACATCCTTGACTGACACTCTTTCCCTACCGGCGAATAAATCTGCTATGCGCCCCTTGGAAAAGTCTTCACAGGGGTTCCAACTCATAAGCGTTTTGTAATCAACTGTTTTCAATATGTCCCGCCCGTTGGGGTTCCCCACGCATCACCGCCCCCGCCGGGAGCACTAGGCATCCCCAGGTACGCAGCGCCCATCTGTCCACCCGTGCTTAGAATAGAACCAAGCATACCCGGTCTTTGCTGCCTAGCAGCGTTATACATCTCCTGCTCTAACCGCATGCGTTCTTGATTCTGAAGATACGCAGCCATCATTTGCTGGGCCTGCATCTGCTCTTGTGCTCTCATGATCCCGGTTTGCTGCCCAACGTCAGCCATTGCCTGTGACTCACGCTGCCCCGCTTGTCTCATAGCCAACCCAGGAGATACGCCAGGCATGGAAGCCGCCGCAGATCGACCCGCTGCAACTTGCTGCTGCATTCCACGATTCATCATAAGCTCGGCGGCACTCGGGCCACCCGTACCAGCCGCCCGCTGCATCATAAGATCTTGTAACTCAGTACTAGCGGCACCACCGCCAACATCATACTTAGACTTGCCCGGGGGCTTCCCCATCCAAAATTCTTGGCCCATGATTCACCTCGTTTTCAAAGTTCCTTGGCGCATAACGCCGGATTTCTTGCCTATTTGGATCATAAAATCGCTGATAGAATAGCCTTTCTGAATCCCAGCCGGGACCGCTGCCTCTTCATCCCACAGCCGGATCTTGAACGCTTGGCATTTGCCGTTTCCGTATCGCGGCTTGATTCTAAACTGCGCCGGGGGAGTAGCAGCAAAGTTAGCGTCAATCACAACAGAACCGACCTGTGGATTTGTCTCTATGTAGTCGTAGAAGATCTCGTAGTTGATTGTGCATTGTGTATAGACTTCCCCTAGAAGAGAGATCCACCACACCCGCTGATAGCCCTGTAGCCCGTTCAACTTGATCCAAGAGGATGTTAGGTCAAGAGGGATGTAGGTGTCCGTCACATCAACCCAGGTCAGACCCTCTCGATATACCGTCCCATCGTCTTTGATCATTACGTAAGTGTCTTGCCAGATTGCAGAATCAACCGTATCCCAAGGAACAAAAGACTCCCCAGATTGCGGAGCCTCAAAGACAGACCATTGATTTACTAAGTAATCGTAAACCAGCATACTTTGGCCTTCGAGCAAGAACCGGACTTGGTTCTTGTTCTCTACCAACTCAGCCTTGAGAACCGTTTGAGTGTTGTACTCTTCCACGGGTGCGCCGATGTATGAAACCTGAAGGTTGCGGCCCAAGAGATAGATCCCCTTGTGGCTTTTGAACATGATCCCCTTGTCCATCCACACAACAGAGGCTCGGGAGATACATCCAACATCCGAGGTAATTTGGTAGTCTTCACTGAACGTACCAACCCCCGTGTCAATAGGACCAGCCCCGGAAAACGCCCTAATTTCAGACTCTTTGAACACTATCTCTCGGGTGTCCATAGTAACTAGGGCAGTAATGTCACCCCCGTCTGATACTCTCTTGGTAAAGAAGCCAGAGAAAGAAACGCCCACTTCGTGCTGCTTCAGCTTTGAAAACCAGATGTCTGTTCTGTCTTCATCCGGTACTAACATGACCCGATCCTGCCTGACGTTCATAATCGAAGTAGCGGGCGGGCAAAGGTTCTCTACAATACCGCCCGTGGTATAGAGAGCTTCGTTTTCTGCAAGAATGGCGTCAGAGATCGGGTTAGCCGCAAGGCCGCCCCCGTCAAAAGCAAGCATCGTGTAGACAATGGGGTTGTTTGTTGGACAGGACTCCGCAGGTAGGCGATAGAATAGATCCCCAGCATCCAGGGTTCTATAAACAACAACCTTAGTGCTGCGAAGCTTTTCCCAATCGCCAAAGGACAGAGACATAACCTCAATCGTAACCTGCTCATCATCCTTACACTCAATCGTTACAGGGAGGCTAGGAGCCGACTGGTGGCGCTGCCCCTCCCTGTCTATCCACTCATAAACGGCAATGTATTGCCAAACAACATCGGCACCCGCGCCGCCGCCAGCATCGGAAAGCTCCTGAATCATCGGGTACAAATGAAACCCTAGTTCCTGGAATCTCCCGTCAGCAACTCCCACAAAGCCCCCGCCCGTCTGAAGGTTTGGCCCCATTTCGGTCCCGGGTTGCGCGTATTGATTAAACTCTGTGGAAATTTCAACGATGCTGTCTTGACTTCTGCGGACGCTGCCCCCGTCGCCAAGGGCATCAAACTCAACAGAGCGTTCCTCTTTCAGGGCTGCGAAACAATACTTGTCCGTCTCCGGGCTGACAACGGCAGAAATGCTTTTTAGACCGTTGACCCCCGCCTCTAGTCCATAGCACCGCGCATCTGTTCTTTGGTGAACCTGCGGCTGTATGAAGTCACCAGGGGAACACAAAAAGAACGTGTTCTGGTAAGTGTTGCTATAAATATCTGTTGCAGCATCTACCAGCGCACCCGAGGAATCATGCACGACCCAAACTCTGGGTTTGCTTTCGTGCGCAAATGCCTTAGAGGCCAACCGAGCATGACGATTCCTTGTGAGTAAGTTGGGGTTGCTACCGTCAAACTCATGTTGCAACTCCAAGATGCGCGATTGCCACCAAGAGTCAAGCAATGCGCCGCCCTCCTTGACTGCAATCTCCACATACAAACGCAAGTAAGACCGGGTATGCCAGTTGTAGTGATCCGCTGCTTCATCTTTGCAGCCGGTCATTTTCTCAACAATACCGGCGTCGACACCGTAGATCTCAAAGTCCCAGTTGCCACCGATGTAAACAGTTGCATCCGCGTTAAACACAGTGCCGTAAATAAAACCGTTAGCGTTGCTTTGGTACGAGGTCACAACCTTATTAGTTGCCGTTAGGTGGTCGTATTCCTCATAAACCGTCAACGCACCCTTGATAACCAGTGTCCCGGTTTGGGAGTCCTGTTCTGTACCGTCTTCATCAAACCACTTCACAGTCAAAAAACCATCTATGTCTTTATATGCAACAACTGAACACTCACCATGGGTTGTGTGGGTAGCTGTGCAAACGTCCCAGATCATATCTGCGTGGAGGTCATTGTTTATCTTTACCGCCGGTGCTCCGGGTTCAGTAAGCGTCAAACAGTTAATCTGTGATAGATAGACATCGTTTGCGCTCGGGACGGCCAACCACACATAGAAGATCGGATTTGTGGCGTCAATTCCGACAACGTGAATGCCGGAAGTGTTCACAGCCGCCAAAGCCCCGCCATCATAAATGTAATCGTCTATAAGCGTATCGTCGTTTGCCAATTCACGAACAGTCACATGGCCGTGATTGTAGTATGTAACTCCCGGCTGATAAGCAAGGCCACCACCGGAGATATATGCATAGCAGGCATATTTGTTGGCATCTGCTAAAGCCATATCGGGGATGTCCCACTCAATCTTAGAGGAAACGATGTGTTCAGTGTCAATCCTGAGTGGTTCCCGCTCCCCAATGATTTTCCACTCGTCTTCATCGGGGCCATGGGTAAACATGTGCCGCCCGTCTTCCCAGGCAAGTCTTCCAACATCGGAACGGGTCTGCAAGCCCGTGATTAGAAGCTCCTTGCCCCTCCGATAGACTGCGTTTCCTGCCTCTATGGTGTCACTGTCAACCGTCCAATCAGACCAGGGGGCCAAGAAACCGTTACGCTTAGTGATCTGTTTCAACTCATGGAACACCCCGTTTTTCAACTCAATCAACTGCCCGGGGATGACTTGCTTGTGGTCTGTTTTGGTGTCCAGCCCACCGCCAAAGGGCACTCTTATCTCAGATTTTTCAAGAGGCATGTCAGAACACCCATAAGTTTAAGTCGCAGGCTGCGCTTGCTGTGAAAGTAATTGTACTAGTGTCCCAATCGTCTCGCACAACTCCGGTCCCTGCTAGCGCCGTGAAGTCTGTTATGAACCATCCCAAGGGTTGTCTACCCAGCCCATGATTCACAGTTACGGTCAAAGCCGCAGCGGCGAACTCCACCGCCTCAATCATTCGCCCGTCTAGTATCGGGTTGTCTTCCAAAACCTTTACGAAGGCTTTGATGTCCTGCATCATAAGTTCAAGGTCTTGATTGCCGCTCCGTTGTTCCTCAAGAGGCTTAATTGCCATCTCTATAACCCCAATCGTCAAGATAGTTCTCAGTGTCTTGCATGGCGTGGGGTTCTCCAACGTCTCTATCCTCTGCCATGATTAGGATTCTCTGGAGGATTTCCTTCTGTCTTGCTCTCTGGGCCGATGCGTCTGATTCTTCTCTCTCTAGCAGTCGGGCCGCAACACCTTCAATAGCGTATTGCTCCCACCCAGCAGGAAACCTAAAGTCAACCTTGTCCTGTAGATTCACAATGGGATCGTACTGCGGCACATACCACAATTCTAACTCAGCGGCGTTCGAAGGCGTCGGGTGAAGCATAAGACGGTTGCCGCTTATCCTGTAGCGAGCGTACTCAACCGGCCTTGCCAGAATGGCTGCAAATGTATCAGCCTCTCCCAACTCCCTAAGATCAAACTTTCTCAAAGGAGCATAACGCCTGCCGTTCTGTATAGGGAATACCTTGCGGAATTTATAGAAGTCAGAAGGCATAGAATACTCTTGGATGTCAGGAACAACAACAATCGCCTTGTGCCGTATGCAATAGTCTTCATAGGTGTTTACAAGAACGTCCCAAAGAACCGCCAACTCTGCGTTGATGTAGTAAGTAAGCGCGTTAGACACCACATCTGCGGTTGGGACAGGATCTCCCGATGTCGGATCGGCAGCTAGCTTATCCGCTCTCTCAAGAGCAAGAACTACAATAAGCTCAAGGGTAGTTTGATTTGCCATAGAACATCCTCAAGAAAAGGGGGGAGAGTTGCCCCTCCCCCCGTGATACTAAGATCCAGATGATTCGCTACCCAGCATAACGGAGAAGTTGATACTTCCTCCGTTGGCAGGATCAACCGCAGCCGCTCCGATGTTTG
>Ga0255055_10003052_pt1 | contig 11435 bp, 11 predicted proteins | sample JV7_2_27_MG_FD_188633 | JGI IMG/M metagenome (GOLD analysis project Ga0255055, IMG submission 188633) | Seawater microbial communities from Jervis Inlet, British Columbia, Canada - JV7_2_27 | ecosystem: Environmental > Aquatic > Marine > Inlet | place: Canada: British Columbia | collected... | reverse complement strand
TATTTTAATCCTCCAGGGTATGGATATCCGGTAAATTGCGAAACTTCTGGTCACAGTCCAGTCCATATCCCACGATAAACTTGTTGGACACGGTGAAACCACGATAATCTATGGGCACCTGAATCCTACGCCGAGACGGCTTGTCTGTTAGAGTACAGACTTTCAATGAAGCGGGTTGCTTACTCTTTAAGTAATCAAGTAAGAAAGAGACCGTAATCCCAGTATCCACAATATCCTCAACTACCAGTACATCTCTATCTTTTACAGGCGTTTTTGTCTCATGGACTACTTCCACTTTGCCCGAACTCTCCCTCGCAGCATCGTAGCTGGAGAGCCTGACAAAATCCAGATCCAGAGGCAAGTCAAGCTGGCGGATGAGGTCAGCCATGAACATGAAGGACCCTTTGAGGACACCGATGAGTAAGGGCTGCCTATCTTGATAATCCCTTTCGATTTCACGAGCCAGCCTGCTCACAGCTTTAGCTATCTCATCACAACTGATAAGAATTTTTAGTTGCTGTTGAAAGACCATTATACCGTTCTCAGATCAGTTACTATAATAGCATAATTGTATCTGGTTACGGATACTGGACTTTATTTGTGCCCTGTTGTATACTTAAGTCAAGAGATTAAGATGCGGTCCAGTCTTATCGGGAAGATTGAAAAAGCTAAAAGGTATGCTCAAGAACCGGGCCGTATAACTTTCTCTGGTTTAACCGCTGTCTTCCATGGCGAAAACGACGACCATAAACTCAGCTATTCCAATGATAAATGGCATTGTACCTGCCATTTCTTTTCTCAATGGGAGACATGTAGCCATATCATGGCTCTCCAGCAAATTCTAAGCGATATGTTGCCCAAAGAAGCTCTTGCCTCTCCCGTGGACACTCATCCCCTCGAGAAATAATCCAACGCTTCTGCCACGACAAACAGGGAGCCCGTGACACAGACAATATCTTTCCTATCCGCTATAGACAAAGCTCGGGATATAGCTTCGCTTATAGTTTCTATAATTTCAGGCTCAATGCCTCGCCTGCTGAACTCTGCAGCCAGGGTCGAAAGAGGAGCAGCACGGGAATGTCCTGCCCGTGTGACTATGACTTGTGGGGAAAGTGCAACTAACTCATTTATTATCCCCGCTATGTCTTTGTCACAGGATGTCCCGAAAACAAGAAAAATCCGTCTGCAATTGAAGTACTCTTTGATGTTGCTAATCAATCCTCTCATCGATGCTACGTTATGAGCACCATCGACCAGCACCAAGGGGTTCTCCTGCATGATATGGAATCGGCCCGGCCACTTCACTCGGCCAAAGCCTTGGGCCAAATCGGTATCCGAGATGTCGAAGCCCTCGGAAGTCAATATCTCTAAAGCAGCTACGGCAGTGGCGGCATTCTCAAGCTGGAAGTCGCCTAGAAGAGGAATGTCAACCTGGTATTTACTTGTTCTACTCTCAATCGCCAGCGATTGATGATGAAGGTCACCACCTGTCTTATGCCATGTGATGTCCTTGCCCGCCTGGACTACCTTTGCTTTCTTTTCCCAACAAATATCGTTGATTACTGAAGCCGCCTCTGCTGGTTGGGGCGAAAGCACCACCCAGCATCCAGGCTTGATAATGCCTGCTTTTTCCCGGGCTATCTCCTCCAGGCTATTGCCCAGAATCTGGGTATGGTCCAGGCTGACAGGGGTAATAATGCACACCACAGGTTCGGCGACATTGGTGGCATCTAGCCTGCCACCTAATCCGACTTCCAGCACTTGAAAGTCCACCAGCTTCTTCTTGAAATAAGCAAATGCCAGAGCGGTCAACGCCTCAAAATAAGTCAGTTGCCTGAAGGTGGAGTCGTTCTTCATTGATTCAATAAAGGGCTTGACTTCTGCCATGGCAGCAGCAAAATCAGCTTCAGAAATCAAACTGCCATCTACGCTAATACGCTCCCTTAGAGTATGAAGGTGGGGGGAGGTATATAGCCCTGTTTCATGACCTGAATCGCTCAAGACCTGAGCAATCATAGCTGCCACACTACCTTTCCCCTTAGTCCCTGCGATATGAATCGTCCTGGCTGCCAACTGGGGGTTACCCATACGGTTCAGCAGCTCTTCTAAGTGCTTTAAATCATAACCGGGCTGGGCATAAGATATACCCGGAATCTGCTCGTAGTTAACAAAACTGTTGAGATAATCTTCTGCCTGGCTGTAGTTCAATTCCTCGCCTCGATATCCGCAATTATACTACTTGCTCATCATGCCTTGCCCAGTCTGTGGTAAAATCGTGGAATATTATCCGGGAGAAACGCGCAAGCAAAGAATTACGTGAAGATCACGCTTAAACCGTTAGGCAGCATAGCTGATGAAGTAATGGAGGGGCTTAAGGATCGTGTTGGCGGTATTTTCCATTGTCCAATAGAAATAACAGCAGCTTCTAGCGATTTGGCCCAGGCCTACAATCCAGAGAGGAAGCAATACTCTTCCTCAGAACTGCTAGCCTTTCTTGAAAAAGCGGAAAGAGATGAAAGGGTTGTAGGTATAACTGATGTTGATCTCTATGTTCGCCGACTTAACTTCGTATTTGGCGAAGCCGATATAGTCCCAGGAACAGCAATCGTTTCCCTGTTTCGACTGAGACAGGAATATTATGGTTTGGCTCCAGATGAAGCTTTATTTCTGGAAAGAGCCACCAAGGAGATAGTCCATGAACTGGGGCATACCTTCGGGCTGGGACATTGCCCCAACAACAAATGCGTCATGCACTTTTCCAACAGCCTGGCAGACACCGACTTGAAGGAGGCAAGTTTTTGTAATAAGTGCCGACCCAAGATAATTCTTTAATACAGCCCAGGAATTTGATATAGTAGGAAAACTGTAAATGACTTCCTATTCAGGAGGCGAAATGCGAGGGCGAAAAAAATTAGGAAGGGGGGTGGCCGTGGTGGGCACAGGGATGTCGAAATTCGGCATGTTTAGTGATAAAGACTCAAAGTACTTGTTCGCTGAAGCCTTCAACGAAATGCTATCCACAGTAGATAAAGGGATAGACCCCAAAGACATTGATGCCCTTTATCTAGGGAATTTCACGAACGATTTTTTTGTTCACCAGGGGCACTGGGGGCCCATAATCTCGGATTTGCTCGGGCTTACACCGAAACCGGCAACGCGGACGGAGGGTGCCTGTGCTTCAAGTGCACTTGCTTTTAGAGAAGGGGTTTTTGCCATAGCCTCAGGATTTTATGATGTGGTTCTAGTGGGTGGGGTCGAGGAGATGTCGAAGCGTAATACAGAGGAAGTTACACAAGGCCTGGCAATGGCAGCCAGTCCCTACGAAGTAAAAGCGGGATTTACGTTCCCAGGCGTTTTTGGTGCCATGGCTACTGCCTATTTTGCCAAGTATGGAGCCAATCGAGAGCATCTGATGAATGTCACCATAAAAAGCCATAATAATGGTCGTCTCAATCCTAAGGCACAGTATAATGTCTCCATCCGCGATATTATGAATCAAAAGATTGAAAAGGCGAAAGACAAAGGAAACCCTATACCCGCCTGGAGAGACGAAAAGGAGTTTCTCCGTGATCCCGGGGCTAATCCTGTGGTTGCCTGGCCCATGCATCTTTATGATTGCTGCCCCGTAAGCGACGGTGCAAGCTGCGTTTTGCTAGTAGCAGCGGAAATAGCCAGAGAGTTCAGCGACAACCCGTTGCATGTTGCCGGTATAGGGCAAGGGAGCGGCAAAGGCTTACATGCTAAAGAAGACCTTACCTATTTTGAAGCCACGAGATATGCAGCAGAAGAAGCTTACGAGCTATCCGGACTTAAGCCCGAAGACGTTCAGATCGCCGAGGTGCATGATTGCTTCTCCATAGCTGAAATCCTCCACATCGAGGACCTGGGGTTTTTCAAGCCAGGTGAGGGATACAAAGCGGTAGAGGAGGGCTTGACAAGGTTGGATGGGCCAAAGCCAATCAATACTTCGGGGGGACTTAAATGCAAAGGGCATCCAGTGGGGGCTACCGGCACCGGTCAACTTGTTGAAATCTGGAAACAGTTGAGGGGCCAAGCGGGAGAAAGGCAGGTCCCGATTAAGGATTTACGAATCGGGGCAACCCACAACTTAGGAGGGACAGGAGGCACCTGCACACTTACTATTCTTGAAATAAGATAAAAGGGGAGACAAGGTAAATGGAAGTAACGCCCTTTAATGATATCTCTTATGAGCGATTCCTTAGCAAGGAAAAACTGATGGGGTCGAGATGCCGGAAATGTGGTGCCTTTTTCGTGCCTCCTCGGGTTATTTGCATTAAGTGCTATAGCACTGAAATGGAATGGATCGAGATGAAGGGAAAGGGCAAGCTTGCTGCCTTCACCTGTATAGCTATAGGTCCTCCATTTATGACAAAGGAGGGTTACGATAGGAAACATCCTTATGTATGTGGAGTCGTAGAGTTAGATGAAGGGGTTAAGGTAGTTGCTCGCATTGAGGGAGTGAATGGGAGCAAGCCCGAAACTATAAAAATTGGCACTCCTCTTCGGGTCGAGTTCTTACATCGCGGCGAAGGGGAAGACTTGACGACATTTTTGACATTCAGACCTTTATAACCCTACATTAGAGTGATAGACTGAGATTTGATTTCGCTCAGATATCTGGATTGCACTGCCCAAGAGGAAATTCTGGTAGGAGGAGATAAAGCATGCAAAAAGAAGTAGTTGTCGTTAGTGGTGCCCGGACAGCAATTGGCGCCTTTGGTGGTTCCTTAAAAGATATACATGCTGTTGAGCTGGGTGCCGTGGTAATTAAAGAAGCGCTTAGGCGAGCAGGACTAAGGCCGAAGTCCGGTGAAGAATTACTCAGTTATGGACCTGACGCACTCAAGCCTGATGGAATAATAGAGCTAGAGAAAAAGCACTATGATTACGATTCTTCTTTGCGCCCCGTTCAGGTTGACGAAGTAGTTATGGGAAATGTCCTTCAAGGAGGGCAAGGGCAAAACACAGCTCGCCAGGCCTGTATCAATGCTGGTATTACTAAAGAGACCCCCGCCTTTACTGTGAATAAGGTCTGTGCCTCAGGTTTAAAAGCTATCACTTTGGGAGCAGAAGCCATAGCACTGGGCAATGCCGATGTCGTAATCGCTGGAGGTATGGAATGTATGAGTCGCGCTCCCTATGTTCTCCCCAAGGCTCGGTGGGGCTATCGCATGGATGTTGGAGCCAGGGGAGAACTTATAGACCTCATGGTCTACGATGGATTATGGGAAATATTCTACGGTTATCATATGGGGAATACCGCGGAAGAAATCGCAAATAGATATGGCTTCACTCGACAACAGCAGGATGAGATAGGCTGTCTTAGCCATGTACGTGCGCGCAAAGCCATAGCGGAGGGTTTATTTAAGGATGAGATAGTGCCTTTTCAAATCCCACAGAAAAAAGGAGAACCCATTATTTTTGATACTGATGAGCGACCTATGGATACTTCCATGGAGAAAATGGCTAAGTTGCCTCCGGCATTCCGAAAGGATGGAACAGTCACTGCCGGTAACTCTTCGGGGATTAATGATGCTGCGGCTGCTGTGGTGCTTATGTCCCGGGATAAGGCTGAAGAACTTCACGTTGAACCAATGGCAACCCTTAGAGCCTGGGCCTCAGGTGGGATAGATCCAGAATACATGGGACTGGGCCCTGTGCCTGCAGTAAGAAAAGTACTCAAAAAGACAGGGCTTGGCAATAAAGACTTTGATATTATTGAACTTAATGAAGCCTTTGCCGCTCAGACACTTGGTTGCATCAAAGAACTCGACTGGGATTTCGACCATATTAACCTTCATGGAAGCGGAATATCTATGGGCCATCCTATTGGCTGCACCGGAGCAAGAATAGCAGTTACCATCATCTACGATATGGTGCATAGAAACTTGCATCATGGCCTGGAAACTATGTGTATTGGTGGCGGGCAGGGAATGGCAGCCGTATGGGAAAGACCTTGAAACTTCACGAGAAGTTTTATGTCAATATCGCTACCTATAGTAAGAGCCCTCCTTGAGTCCCGGGCCTATCCTCATAAACCACAAAAGGTGGAACTGGTCCAGACCCAGATGTCGTTCATATTCCTTACTGGCGAATATGTATATAAAATTAAGAAGCCGGTCAATCTAGGTTATCTAGACTACACTACCTTAGAGAAGCGCCTTTACTTCTGCGATCAAGAACTGGAGTTAAATAGACGCCTTTGCCCCGGTGCCTATTTGGCTGTGGTACCAATTATTGAAGAAAAAAGCCAGCTTCGCCTCGAAGGAAGGGGTAAGGTAATAGAGTATGCCGTCAAGATGAAGCAGTTGCCGCAGGAACGCATGATGGATGTACTCTTGCCACTAGGTGAGGTAACCGCGGAAATGGTGACCAGTGTATCCGAAAAGTTAATCTCTTTTCATCGACAAGCTGAAACAAATCAAAAGATTGCCGCCTTTGGCAGGTTGGATGTTATACGCCAAAATGCCGATGAGAATTTCACACAAACCGAGAAATATATTGGATCATCCATAACTGTCAGCCAATATCAGCATATTAAGAATTACACTGATAACTTCATCGCCAGTAAGACAAGCCTGTTTGATAAACGAGTAACAGAAGGAAAAATTAGAGATTGTCACGGCGATCTTCATGCTGCCCATGTCTGTTTCACTGAGGATATCTGCATCTATGACTGCATCGAATTTAACGACAGGTTTCGTTATTCTGATGTAGCCTCAGAGATCGCCTTTCTGGCTATGGACCTGGACCGCTATCAGCATTCTGGGCTTTCCCAACACCTCGTAAATACTTATGTAAAGTTGAGCCATGACGAAGAGCTTCTAAAATTACTCAATTTCTACAAGTGTTACCGGGCTTACGTAAGGGGTAAGGTAGAAAGTTTTAAGCTCGACGACCGCTATATTCCCGAACAAGAAAAGGCCAAAGTGTTAACTGCTGCCCAGAGTTATTTCCAGCTTGCCGAATCATACATATGATGTGTAGTTATCCGGGTAACCTGTGTCACTGAAACCACCTCCATTAATTTCGTTACAGCCGTCCTCCAAGCTGGAGGAAGTTCTTTTTATCTATCTCCGGGAGGAATCCTTTCATCGAAGGGCGACAAAGGGATTTCACGGTGTCAATTGTACGGCCACTCTTAGCTCGCAATTACACACCACCACTGTTATTGTCAGGGGAAAGCTCTAAAGCAATCTTGGCGGTTTACGTGAAAGTGGCGGGAAGAGTAACATAACTATACCTCTGCCCTTACGGATAGAGGTACAGGTAGAATTCAATTCAGGCCCCAACCGCCTAGATCGCACTGTCCGTAGGTGTTGTGACCGACGGCATCTGCAGTCCCATCGGCCTTAAACCCCACAGTATGTCCGTGGCCGGCAGCGATCTGGATGATGTCCGTCCAGTCGTCGATATCGCACTGCCCGTAGATATTGCGTCCCACGGCGATCACTGTTCCATCTAGATTTAGCCCCACTGTATGTCCATAACCCGCAGCAATTTGCATGACGTTTGTCCAGGCCCCGACATCACACTGCTCGTAATCATTGGCTCCAATGGCGACCACTGTGCCATCGGACTTAAGACCCACTGTATGATAGCCGCCTGCAGCGATCTGGACGATATCTGTCCAGTCGCTGACATTGCATTGCCCATGGGGGTTATCTCCCACAGCAACGACCGTGCCGTTGGCCTTAAGCCCCACCGTGTGATAGTCACCTGCTGCTACCTGGAGGATGTCTGTCCAATTGCCGACATGGCACTGCCCGTAGGTATTGTCTCCCACACTGACTACTGTGCTATCGAACTTAAGCCCCACCGTATACAAGTCGCCTGCGGCGACCCCGATGATATTCGTCCAGCTGCCGACATCGCATTGCCCGGACGTGTTGGCTCCCACAGCCACCACGGTACCGTCGAATTGAAGTCCTACAGTGTGCCCATCGCCTGTAGCGACCTGGATGATGTCTGTCCATCCATCTACATCGCACTGTCCGGCTGAGTTGTATCCCGCAGCAACCATCCTGCCGCTGGCTTTCAGCCCCACTGTATGATAACCACCGGCAGCAACCATGGGGATATTTAGTGGTCCAAACGCAAAGACAGCGTCAATGGAGTAGTAACTGTCCATGGTAATGGTAGTTGTGCCATCATGAACATCGACAACAGTGCTTACATCGCCAGTCCATTCGACAAAGTGGTAACCTGAATTGGGCCTGGCCAACAGGTTGACGACTGTGTCCCTCGGATATACAAAAGTCCCCACTCCTGGTGTGACCACCGACCCTCCGGTGTTGCTGTCGATAGAGAGGTCGTACTCGGTAACATTACCAGTACAGCCTAACATTCCAGCCATCAGGGTTAACGTAATCAAAAAGATGTTGAGTCTAGCCATGTAACGGTGTCTACTCCAACCAAGTATCTTCATAATTCACCTCTTCAGTAACAAATTTTTATTGCTGTATATCTCTCGTTCACTGTATAACTTTATCTCTGCCGCTATAGTCAGAGGTTATAGGTAGAGTTTAATCTAAGTCCCAACCTCCGACATTGCACTGCCAGTAGTAGTTCCATCCTACAGCATCTACCCTGCCGTCGGACTTAATACCCGCGGTGTGCAGGTCGCCTGCCGCGACTTGGACGATATCCGTCCAACTGCTCACATTGCACTGTGCATAGTCGTCAGCTCCTACGGCGACCACGGTGCCGTCGGCCTTAAGCGCCACAGTATGATAGCCGCCTGCGGCAACCTGGACAATGTTCCCCCAGTCATCGACATCACACTGCGCACTATCGTTGGCCCCCACGACAATCACCGTGCCGTCAGCTCTTAGCCCCACCGTATGCTGGCTGCCCGCAGCGACCTGTATGACATTCGTCCAATTGCCAACATTACACTGCCCGAAGTCGTTGGCTCCCATGGCGACTACGGCGCCATTGGACTTAAGCCCCACGGTATGCGAGCCGCCTGCCGCAACCTGGATCATGTTCGTCCAGCCGCTGACATCGCACTGCCCGTAGGTGTTATTTCCCGCGGCTGCTACGGTGCCGCTGATCTCAAGCCCCACAGTGTGCTCATCGCCTGCTGCGACATCGATAATGTCCATCCAGCCACTGACACCGCACTGACCGGATATGTTCCATCCCACAGCGACCATGGTGCCGTCGGCTTTAGCTCCTACTGTGTGCCAGGCACCTGCCGCGATCTGGAGAATGTCTGTCCAGCCGCCAACATCGCACTGCCCGAAGCCATTCCATCCCACAGCGACCACAGTGCCATCGGTCATAAGTCCCACTGTGTGCCTATCGCCCGCCGCGAGCTGATACTGCGCCTCAAAGTTCGCTGTTATAGAACAGTCATTGTACATGGTGACCCTGGTTGTGGCGGCACCTGCATTGTCAATCGCGCCTACGTCACCGGTCCAGTTGTTAAATTGATAGCTAGAGTTGGGAATCGCAACCAGATCGACGACTGCCCCCACAGGATAGGTAAAATTCCCCTGTCCAGGGGCGGTTACCGACCCTCCAGGGGCACTGGTGATGGTCAGCGTGTGAGAAGGAGCAGGCTGATCACACCCCACCATCACAGCAATGAATATTACAGTGATTAAAAAGATACTAACTCTTGTCATGTTATTTTGTCTCCTCAATTAGCTTCATTCCAGGCACATATTCCTGCAATTACCTGATTCAGCGCAATAGAGTGCTCTTATTCAATACCTGCCATCTGGCAAATCTCAGCAGTTCTATATTAGACTTCCTCATTTACTCTTACAGGCATATGCAGTTCCCTCCAATACTAATTGAATATAGTCTAAGAAACGTTCATCTGCCCGTCAATCACCCATTAGTAATCGTACTTTCGTAAAAGGAGGCCTGTCCTTTCTCCATTTGGATGAGCACACAATTTGCTCCGTGTAGAACTCCTCGTTAACAGAACCGTTCTACCGAGTACCCTGTCAGAAAGCACAAGCTGATAGCGGCGCTCATTGTGAATAGCCAAATGAGACTCCAAGTACTGCAGATAATAGCCTCCTGAGCAAGTTGCGTATCGCCTATCTGTAATGTATACTTTGGTGTCAGCTCTTCTCAAAGCTGATCAATCTTGCTCAGGAGGTGGGTAATGAGTATTTCCCCAGAGAGTTTTTCTTTATCAGGCAAGGTGGCCCTGGTGACCGGTGGTAGTCGGGGCATCGGAAAGGCTATTGCTGTTGGGCTTGCCAAATTTGGCGCCGATGTAGCCGTAACCAGCCGAAAATTGCCGGATCTTGAGGAAGTAGCTGCAGAGATAAAGGGATTGGGGCGCAGGTCAATGGCTGTCGCCACACATCTGGGCAGGGTGGATGAGATAAAGAATCTGGTCCCGAAGGTAAAAGACGAGCTTGGCAGAATCGATATTCTGGTGAATAACGCTGGGACCAATCCGACTATGGACGCGGCCATAAGTATAGAAGAGCGTGCCTGGGATTCCATTATGAATCTCAACTTGAAAGGATTGTTCTTCCTCAGCCAGGCGGTAGCCAGGCTAATGCAAGAGCAAGGTGGGGGTAAAATAATCAATGTCGCATCCGTAGCGGGGATTACCCCCGATATTTTGCCAGTTTACTCTATAAGCAAGGCCGGGGTGATCATGGCAACAAAAGTGATGGCACAGCAATGGGCTCAGTATAATATCAGAGTGAATGCGATAGCACCGGGATTAGTTAAGACTCGGTTCAGCGAAGCCCTCTGGAGCAATCCAGACATTGCACAAGCTGTCATATTGAGAACTCCACTGCAGCGTATAGCTGAACCCGACGAGATGATCGGTGCAGCAATTTTCCTGGCTTCCGATGCTTCCAGCTATGTGACCGGACATGTTCTGGTTGTCGATGGCGGCTCTGTTATATAGCAGAATATTTCAAATTTGTTGAGGCGGCAACAGTTATTACTTCGAGTCAATATCGATGGTGAAGTGGCTTCAGCAGAAGAACAATAACGAGCCCTTCAAGGGTAAATGGCTATATCTTTCAACCCTGTGGTTTCAGGCAGGTTAAACATCAGATTCATGTTTTGTACGGCTTGCCCTGCCCCCCCTTTGACTAGGTTGTCGATACAGCTAATAACTATAAGCTTGCCTGTCTCCGAATCGATAGTGGGATAAATAAGGCAGAAGTTAGTTCCACAAACATGTTTGGTATGAGGGGGCTTCGCTGTTATTTGAACGAAGGGGGCATGTTTGTAAAATGCCCTGTATATTTGGCCTAATCCCTTCCCAGCTTTTGCGTCTTTGAGTAATTTGTCGTCTCTTAATCTCGCATAGCAAGTGCTTAATATGCCCCTGGTCATTGGCACTAGGTGAGGCACGAAGGTTATCGAAGAACAAGATGATGGATTAAGTGCTTTCAATTCCTGTTCTATCTCGGGCAAATGGC
>Ga0255055_10003050_pt1 | contig 11437 bp, 6 predicted proteins | sample JV7_2_27_MG_FD_188633 | JGI IMG/M metagenome (GOLD analysis project Ga0255055, IMG submission 188633) | Seawater microbial communities from Jervis Inlet, British Columbia, Canada - JV7_2_27 | ecosystem: Environmental > Aquatic > Marine > Inlet | place: Canada: British Columbia | collected... | reverse complement strand
GTAAAAGCAAGAATTATACAATAATAGAAGATAATTTTTGCGAATGTACTGATTTTCAAATTCGCGTACTAAATAGAGGAGAAAGATTATTTTGCTATCACCTTTTAGCAAAGATTATTGGAGAAAAGCTCAAAATTTACGATATTAGAGAATTGACTGATGAAGAATATAATGAGTTCTTAGAATCAAAAATATAATCTGTATTTTGAAATATAAAACAAAAGAATAGAAAAAGAAGAGTTAAGCTATATCTTCTAATTCAACGTGTGGTGCTATTCCTAAGCTCATAAGTTCTTGTAAGAGAAGTTTGAATGCATAACTAATAATAACTTTTGAAACTGTTGTTTCTTCCTTGCATATGGGACAATGATAACGATCTCTGTTTCTATCATACATCGCTAGGAAACCACATTTTGAACAAATTAGAGCATCAGTTTTGTCTGATTCATCTAGTAGTCTTTCTTTAAGTAGTATAGATGTACCATGACCAATTAGACAATCTCTTTCCATTTCACCGAATCTCAGACCACCTTCTCTTGCTCGACCTTCTGTAGGTTGTCTAGTTAGCATCTGTATAGGTCCTCTTGCACGTGCATGTATTTTATCTTGTACTAAATGGTGAAGTTTCTGATAGAATTGAGATCCAACAAAAATATTGCCTTCTAAGCGTTTTCCTGTTTTTCCATCATACATCACTTCTCTTCCAAATGGATGCAATCCTGATACTTTTAGCTCTTCTTGTAAATCACTTAACTTTGTTTTACTGAAAGCTGTCCCGTAAATAGGTTCACCTTTTTGTGCAGATACCTTTCCTGCAATTAATTCCATAAGCATCCCAATTGTCATACGTGATGGTACAGCGTGTGGATTTATTATTATGTCTGGAACTAGTCCTGATTCTGTAAATGGCATATCTTCTTGAGGAATAATTAATCCTATGACTCCTTTTTGTCCGTGTCTAGAAGCAAACTTATCTCCTATTTCAGGAATTCTTTCTGATCGAACTCTTACTTTTACAAGTCGGTTACCCTCATTGGTATCAGTTAGTACTACTACATCTGATATCCCTTTTTCACCATGTCTCATTGCTTTACTTGTCTCTCTCCTATTTTGTGGTGGAACATCAAATTCAGTATATTCCTCTAAAAATCTAGGTGGACTAGTACGACCAATTAGAACCTCTCCTCTACTACCATCTACATTGATTTCGGGTTCAATAATACCGTCTTCTCCTAGATGAACATATTGAGATTCATCTTTATATCCTCGAACAGTATCGTCTGGAATTTCAAAAGTATCTTCTTGTCCATTTGGGTATTTTCTTTCTTCTGCATCATATGTCCTGTAGAAAGTACTTCTCCCTAATCCCCTTTCAATAGCTGCTTTGTTAATTAACAGAGCATCTTCCATGTTATATCCTTCATATGATAATATTGCTACAATGAAATTTTGACCTGCTGGACGGCTTTCAAAATGAATGGCATCCATTCCATGAGTTTTAACTAATGGTTTTTGAGGATAATGGAGGATATGTGCTCTGGTATCCATTCGGTATCTAAAATTAGCAGAAAATATTCCAAGGGCTTGTTTTGCCATTCCTGCTTCATAGACATTACGATCTGAACGGTTATGTTCTGGATATGGTATGAGAGATGCACAGATTCCTAGAATGGTACTAGGAGTAATTTCCATGTGAGTACTTTCAGAATTAAGAGCTTCATCATCAATTGCAATGAATAGATTTTCTTCTTCTTCAGCGTCTACATATTCAATAACTTGATTTCTTAGTAAATCTGTCCAAGACCATTTTCCACCCTTCACCCACGCAAACATATCCTTTGTAAGTTGAGATTCACCGTTTTTAATAGCAATAAGAGGACGACGAACTCTTCCTGCATCACCATTAATCATAAGTTCCCTGGTATCATCATAAAATGCAACATTAACTTCATGATGGATTTCTCCAGCTCTTCTCTTCTCAATAAGCTTTTCTCTAAATTGTTCTCCATTTTCAACAACTCCTAGAAAGCTTCCGTTAAGAAATACTTTGCAGTAATTTGGATCAGCAACAAGCTTAGCTAATGGAGAAGTAGGTTCCGCTAAATCTTTGGGTATTATTTTATAGAGCTTCAGGTCATCAACAAGCTTTTTCTCAATGTCCTTCTGATTTAGTCCAACACTAATGTATGCTTGAAGTGCAAGATTTTTAACTAAACCACAATTTGGACCTTCTGGTGTTTCATTGGGACAAATTTTACCAAAATGAGTGGGATGAAGGTCTCTTGCTTCAAAATGGGGTTGACTTCTGCTTAAAGGACTTACAACTCTACGTAGATGACTTAATGCAGACATATAATTGGTACGATCTAACAATTGGCTTACACCGGATTTTCCACCTGTCCAATTTCCTGTTGCAAGTGCATGCCTAAGACGTTCAGTAATAAGGTCAGCTCGAACAGCTGTTTTGAGATTTGGTTTTCTTCCTCTAACAGTTACTCTTTCAAGCTGATACTTGATGTCACGGCACAATGCGTGAAATGCTACCCTATATAACATTAATAATAGATCACCTGCAAGTTTTAATCGCTTATTAGCATAATGATCCTTATCATCTTCAATTCGAACTCCTGCTTCTAATTCTAATAATCTTTGTGCCATTCGAGCTAAGAAGAATGCTTTCTTTAACCTAGAATCTTCATCGCTTCCTAGATGTGGCAAGAGGTACTTGTCTAATACTTGCATTGCCCTATTTATACGGTATTCTTTTGTTTGCCCTACAGCAACTCTTTTTCCAATATAATCAAGTGCTTCTTCAGTTGAATCAATTTCTGAAGATTCTCGCATGAGAATTGACATTACACGTGCACGTAATTTTGGTGTAGGACTAATTGCCATTGCAATCATATCATCTCTTTCAATACCTAAAGCACGCATTAATAGAAGGAGGGAAATCTTTCTAGGCATACTTGGGAAACTAACTCTCAATTGACCATCATTTGTGTGCTCTACAGTTACAGGAGCTCGAAAACCATGAATTACACTGAATACTTTTGCTTCACTGGTAACATTTCCCTTACTACTTAGTTTTTCAATCAATATGCGATTTGGTGCTAAATCCTCTTGTGTAACAATAACACGCTCACTACCATTTACTAGAAAATACCCACCAGGGTCTTTTGGATCTTCCCCGAGTTTAATCAACGATTCCGGTGGTCGATTATAAAGTTGGCATCTTTTGGAATGGAGCATAATTGGGAGATAACCAATAAAAACACTAATTGTTTCTAAAGGAATCTCAACACCATCTTCAGGACCACGACGAATTGGTGTCATAAACAGATTTAATCTTGAAGCATAAGTGAGATTACGTATTCGGGCTTCCATGGGATAAATTGAACTTTGAGAACCATCTGCTTCACGTATTGTGGGTTCTTCAACTTCAACTCTTTCTAATTTAACATAAAATTCTGAATCTTCTGGTTCTATAACTTTAATTTCTTTAATAACTGATTGTAGACCCTTTTCAATAAAATCATTAAACGAATCAAGATGTTGTCGAACTAATCCAAGCTCATCAAACATTGCATTGACTAATAACCAGCGTTCGTTGGTGTCAGTTTTGCTTTTTCTCTTTGCCATTAAAACACCCTTGAGTTCAATAAAAACTAAATTGTTCTCGCTCTAAAGTGGAATTTTGATATATTAAAAAGCTTATGACTCCAGACCGGAAAAATCACTATTTTTTTTCTTCATCTGAAAAAAAGATTAAGGACCAAGGATACCGAATCGCTATCTCACTCACAACATTTTTGACTTTTTGCTTTTCTGAAGTGTTATTATAAAATAATAAAAAAACTTTACACCCTCGTCCTCGTTTCATTTTCTGGTAAACGGTTTTGGGAGAGTTAACTAAATCATATACAATTATTAATTCTGTTTGTGGTATGTCTAAGTCACGCTCACCTATGGGGGATAAGATAAGTGCTGATTGCTCTTCTGATTGCTTGAATTCATTAATAATTTCATTTTTGTTGCTTATTTTTCCTGTTACTTGAAATGTTGTTATACCTTCATTTTTGAGTATCTGTGTCAGGGAATTAACAGTGGAAAGAAAGGAGCACAGCACTGTTGTTTTTCGATACTGTTTAGCAATTTTTAGTACCTCAAGTTCCTTACCACTAATAATTGGTATATCTTCAAGATTGCTTTTTTCGAATCCATATCTTATTAGATAATTACTATAAGTCTTTGCAGGCATTGAGTAAACATATTTTCTTAAAAGAAGAAGACGATTGAGTTTTTCAATCAATTCTGTTTCAACAGATATTAGGGGTAGACTTTGGTAGAAATTCTTTTCCAGCTGATACAAATCTTCTGGAGATGACTCCTTTACTGAATCAATTATTTCTTCTCTAACTTCTTTAATATGATTTGTAAGTATATTAATGATTTTTGCAGTTTTTTCATCAGTCACTGGGTGGATATGTACTTCAGTGTGTTTGATATAATCTTCTAAATCCGTATCTAGGAACTCATCTATAGTAATAATTGAACTGTTTGGAATGAATTCACTTAATGTTTTTAGCTCATTACGTAAATGAAGTTGATTTTCATCTAAAATCAAATGGTCGTCGCGAAGTGTTCCGCTCATTCCTATGAAAATTGCATTATCAAGTTGTTTTGTAAGCTTGTTCCATGGAACACATAGTACTCTACGATGAGAAACACGACGAACAATTTGATCAATTTCATTAATTATAATAATTTCAATGTCATCTGCTAATTCTGGAAATTTCTGAAGAGTGTTTGAAAAAACAATCGGAAGGGATAAAATAACTCGGTTGTTTGAAATAATGTGCTTTCTGTAGTTAGCATTATAACCACTTTTTATTGAAGATAATCCTTCTATTCCACCATATTGCTCATCTAAATATTGAATTGTTTCTTCAAGAGATGAATGAGTTTGAAGAAAAACCACTACTTTTTTTTCCTTGAAAATCTCAGTTAAAAGCCTATACATCAAAACTCGTTTTCCCATCCCACAATCAAGTTCCAAAATTATGCTGGATTCTTCACTAACCAAAAGAGAAACCCTATCTATGATATAATCCTGGTACTCTCGAGATTCGATAAGCAAAACAAATCACTCTCTCATATGGATATTAGTATTTAAACAAGTATGCAAAATTCTACACTATCTGTTTACATACTCTCCTTAACCTGTTTTTTCAGCATTTCTGCTAATTCAAGCGATTGGTCAGTTTTTTCGTGCAAGTTAAAACCAATTGGAGAGATGCTTATACTTCTTTGTATTGAAACTGCCCAAGTATCAGTGTTTTCAGGAAAAGTTTCCTTTCTTTCTCCCCACAACCATAAATAAGGTAAATTTCTAGGATCACTTTTCTCAATCATGAAATTATCGTATTTATACAGGGTTGGTTTAGTAACATAAACTTTAGTTTCTTTAGAGATTTCTGTGGGATAGTTGACATTTAGAAAAGCTAAATCTTTTGGCCAATCTCTCTCAAAAACACTCTCAACAATCTTACTAGAAATCTTAGCCATTTGTTCAAAATTGATGCCCTTTTGCTCTATAAGCTGAGCATCATCAGCAACATCCGCAGAAAACGCTATTGCTGGAATATTATTAAATCCTGCTTCAAAAGCAGCAGCACAAGTTCCACTTGTTAATATTGAATGAATAGAAGAATTGTCTCCATAATTAATTCCACTTACAACAATATCTGGTTTTCTTTTCAAAATATGAATACCTACAAGAACATTGTCTGCTGGAGCTCCAGTAGTACTATAACCTATACTGCCATCTTCATAATTTATCTGTGAATAACGAATCGGTTTGTGAAAAGTTAATGCTTTAGAAACTGCTGAACTAGGTTCTGTAGGAGCAATACAAACCACTTTTGCAATTTTGCTTAGTTCTTTTCGAAGGGAAATAAGCCCTAAGGATTTGATACCATCATCATTAGTCAAGAGAATTAGTTTATCTTTCACAATCTGATAATAAGGTTGTTTATGTTAAGTTTTATCTTTATAGGGAAAATTTGATAAATGATAACCTTAAAAACTTCTATTTGCTAAAACCTAATCGAAGGTGTAAATTTAAATGACAGAAAAATATGTCTATAAATTCTTTAATAAAGAAATATGCGAAGGAAGTGCAGATATGAAGAATTTGCTCGGAGGTAAAGGAGCAAATTTAGCTGAAATGACATCTTTAGGATTACCCATTCCTCCAGGTTTTGTTATTTCAACAGATGCTTGCCTTCATTTCTTAGATAATAATGAAACTTATCCTGAAGGTCTAGAAGAGCAAATTGGCAAAGTAGTGGATGCTCTAGAGAACTTTGTTGGAAAGAAATTAGGAGACAATGTAGATCCTTTACTTGTTTCCGTCAGATCGGGTGCGCGATTTTCTATGCCTGGAATGATGGATACTGTACTAAATTTAGGATTAAATGATGTATCTGTTGAAGGACTAGCAAATGTCTCTGGTGATGCTCGATTTGCTTATGATTCATATAGAAGATTCATTTACATGTATGCAGATGTAGTAAAAGATGTTAGTAAAGAGTACTTTGAGAAAGAACTAGAGAAACTAAAAGAAGAGTTGGGTGTTGAATCAGATACTGACATCCCAGCAGAAGAGCTAAAGAAACTCATACAAAAATACAAAGTAATTTACAAAGAACACCTTGGTGAAGAATTTCCGCAAGATCCTAGAAAACAGTTAGATGATTCTATTCGAGCTGTTTTTGGAAGTTGGAATACAAAACGAGCAATTGATTATCGTAACCACCAAGGAATACCACATGACCTAGGAACTGCAGTTAATGTTGTAACAATGGTGTATGGTAATCTTGGGGAAACTTCAGCAACAGGTGTTGCATTTACTCGAAACCCATCCGATGGAGAAAAGAAACTTTATGGTGAATACCTTGTAAATGCGCAAGGTGAAGATGTTGTAGCGGGTATCAGAACCCCTGTACCTATTGAAGAACTTGGAAAAAGTATGCCTAAGTTATATAACCAACTTTTAGAAATCTCAGAGAAATTGGAAAAACGATATCGAGATATGCAAGATTTAGAATTTACAATTCAACAGGGTGTTTTACACATTCTTCAAACAAGAAATGGTAAAAGAACAGGAATCGCAGCTGGTCAAATTGCATTCGATTTAGTTAATGAAGGGTTGATAACTAAAGAAGAAGCTATTTTAAGAATCGAACCAAGTGATGTTGAAAACGCACTATTTCCTTCCGTAGATTGGGGAAAACTAGATTCAAATGCTCCTGTTAAGCAAATAAAAGAGAATATCAAAGATAAATACTTAGGTTCTGGTCTAGCAGCAGGTGCTGCAGCTGCTACAGGTATTGCAGTTTTTGATGCTGACAGAGCAAAGGAATTAGCTGACAAACACCAGGATGTAATCTTAGTTAGAGTTGAAACAACACCAGAAGATTTTCATGGAATGGCTGCAAGTCAAGGTATTCTTACAATGAAAGGCGGTTTAACTAGTCATGCAGCAATTGTTGCAAGACAAATTGGTAAAGCTTGTATAGTTGGTAGTGAAAAAGGCGGTATATCCATAGATGTTGAAAAGAGAGAAATAAACGCTAATAATATAACAGTCAGAGAAGGAGATTGGATTACAGTAGATGGTGAAGATGGATCAATCTATTCTGATAAATTACCTACTAGACCTGCTAAATTACCTGAATCTATGAAAACGGTTCTTGATTGGTGTGACGAAACAGCTAAACTAGGTGTAAGAGCAAATGCAGATAAGCCAGATCAATTCAAAAAAGCATTGGAATTTGGTGCTAAAGGAATAGGTCTTTGTAGAACTGAGCACATGTTTTTCGATAATCTAGATTTAGTTAGGGGAATGATTTTAGCGAAGACTGAGGAAGAAAGAAAGGTCTATGTTGATCAACTTGAACCTGTTCAGCAAGAAGACTTTGAAGGACTCTTTGATGCAGCAGAAGGTCTTCCTGTTATAATTCGTTTAATTGATCCCCCTCTTCATGAATTTCTACCAAGTGAAGAAGAATTACTTATAGAAATATATGAAGAGAAACTAAAAGGAATCGGTGACGAAGAACTCAAAGAGAAATATGAACTTTTAGATGTAGTTCGAGACATGAAAGAACAGAACCCAATGCTTGGATTAAGAGGATGTAGGCTGGGAATAACCATGCCAATAGTAACTGAAATGCAAGCAGAAGCTATATTCAAAGCCGCTGCAAAGGTTCTAAAAAGTGGAAAACCTGTTTATCCTGAGGTTATGGTCCCACTTATTGGATTTGCTAAAGAATTTCTGAATCAAAGAAAAATAATTGATAGAGTAGCTAAAGAAGTTATGGAAAGTGAAGGAGTTAATTTTGAATACCTTGTTGGAACAATGATTGAAGTACCTAGAGCTGCTTTAACAAGTAAGGAAGTCGCAAGTGGAGAAATGGGAGCACAATTTTTCAGCTTTGGAACAAATGATCTTCACCAGATGGCTCTTGGTTTCAGCAGAGACGATGCTGGTCCTTTCATTTCTAAATATATAGAAAAAGGGATATTAGATCACGATCCCTTTGTTTCTATTGAAGAAAAAGGCGTGGGGAGATTAATGAAAATGTGTGTAGATGAAGGAAGAGAAGCAAAACCTGGACTTGAATTAGGTATATGTGGGGAGCAGGGGGGAGATCCTAAATCTATTGACTTCTGTCATCGTATCGGTTTAGATTATGTTTCATGTAGTCCATACCGTGTTCCTTTAGCACGTCTTTCAGCTGCTCATGCAGCTTTAAAGAATAAGAGATAACTCTATTCTTTCTCTTTCTTTTTATCAATCTGATTCCAATCTTAGAAGTAATTGCTGTTTAAAGCTATGGTCATCTATGAAGTATTCGGGATTTTCCTTGTATATTTTTTTCATCCATTCTTTTTTGCTTAATGAACTTGTAAACTTGTATGGAAAGATGTTTTTGGCTTTTTCATAGAATTTTGCTTCACTCAGAAAGCTGAAAAAAAGATCTCTGTTCTGTTTTCTAGCTGAAATATTGATATGTGGTTTTTTATAGGAATATTTAAGCTTGCAATCAATTCCTTCTAATTGAAGAGAACTGATTAGAAATTCTTGATCTCTCCTTGAGAAACCATGAGTACATAAAGATAAGTCAGTACCTGAATAATACCCATCATCAACATACCAGTGCAAGAGAGTATTAGGTTTGATATTTTGTAAAGAAGGGATTCTTTTATTTAATTTGTTTTCACCAGCAGTATACCATTCTTTCCAGAAGTTTAACATCTGAACAGAAGATGCTGTATCAAAACCACAAGTCCATTTTGTTGTTTTATTATTTACTGGTTTCACGTATAGTTTTACTTTCATAAATTCACTAAAAGCTTTATTCATTAGTTTTACCCATTTAAACTCAAGAATTGATTTATGTATTCGAAAATTTGCAGTATTTGTCTTTTTTATCCTTCTAATAGCATAATTCCAGTACTGAATTTCATTTTTTGTTATCTGATTCCTAGCTCTAGCTTTTGTTCTTATTTTTTCTACATTTTGCAAGATAGCTACATATTCTTCAATCGATGGGTTATCATCATGATACTTTCCTTTGCTTTGCAGACGAATTTGTGCATCTCCAAGCATCGAACCTTTTATAATTTCGTCCATCCATTCAGGTGTGGGTTTGAAGAAACGTCCTTTGAAATGCTGAGATGTTTTACACCAAATAGAACCTGGAAAAGGAATCTCTATCCCCGTTGAAGTAATTGCTTGTCTAAATGTTCTAGGATCTTTTTTTATTTTGAAACCAATCTCTTTTAATCCTGTCAATTCCCCTATGTACATTTTTAGTAAATCCAAATAACTGAAATCCTGTTTTTTTGATGTTGTTTTACCCATTTACTTTTACCTAAATATTTTTACATTAATATTATAGTTCGGTTTATAAACCCAAAAATTTCTGCGGTGAACAAGGTGGGGATCCAAAGTCTATTGATTTCTGTTATAGAATTGGATTAAACTATGTGTCATGTTCACCTTATAGGGTTCCAATAGCTAGATTATCAGCTGCACATGCAAGATTAAAGAATAAGTAGTTCTTACTACTTTTATTCTTATTTTTTTAATTTTAAAGAGTAATTATTCTATCTATACTATCTAAAAAGAAACCAACATCCTCTATGAATTCAAATATTAATCTCACAAGATCAGATCTTAAAGAAGTTCTATGAAGGGCAATTAATTCGTCTAACATCTGTAAATTGGTTTTTGTGTTTGCAAATTCAGTATAAATACCTATAATGTCTTTTTCTTGTAACGAATTCAGTAGATTCTCTAAAATCTCTAAAACGAAATAAATTTTATTATTTATGTCCCCTGATTCACTGTAATTATCAAGCATAATTTTTGTTGAAATTTCTTGTGCTTTTGAAGCAACATCTTCATACGCTATATCTAACATCTCTATAACCAAATCATCCACCTGTATTTCATCAGCTTTTTGTTCAGATGGAACCTCTGTTAGTTCCATTCTTTTAGTTGTATCTTTAATTTCAGCATCTAGCCATTTAACAAAAGTTGGGGTAATAATTGGTTTTTTATCAAGAAAAGTATCTGCTGAAGTAAAATCTTCTTGTTTTGGTTTTGGATGGTAATACTCTCCTTTTATTTGAGAGTGAGCTGTAAATTCTGGATAATTTTCATAGACATATTCAATTAATTGTCTTAAACTATAATTTCTGAAATCATAACATAAATCTTGAATTACTTGGTCATATATATCACCAAAATCATTTTCCAGAAGATACTGTTCACCATAATCGGTTATTTGGTAACGATGAAGTATCTCCCCACCAGGTTTTTCAACCTCTTCATGCTCAACATATCCATAATCTATCAAATATTGGGTGTCTTCTTGAATTGCTTGACAATATGGACCGAATTTAAAAGGAATATAATCATATCCTGTATTAATATGATAATTCTTCTCTAAAAGGAAGATTAATTTTTGAAACTGTACTCTCCCGTTAATGTACCCCATATGCTTTAGTAGCAGTAATAACGTTGCGTAACGGGACATCTTACTATAATTAACCAGAGATTAATATATAAACTCATAAAAACCTTAAGGACTCACTTGGTAAATACATATTTCTCCTATTTAAACATCTAATTCTTTGCTCAATTGTCAGCGAAACAATAAAATAAGACTGTTTAGAGTACAGAATTGTGATTGAAGTGGGAATTTACAAAGATCTTGAAAATAAGAAAATTGTAATTACTGGAGGAGCAAGTGGTATTGGGCTAGCAACGGCTAAACGTTTTATCGATGAAGGTGCCAAAGTTGTTATTATTGATTGGAATCAAGAAGAGCTAAATAAAGTATCTTCTATTATTCCTGAACTT
>Ga0255055_10003049_pt1 | contig 11438 bp, 13 predicted proteins | sample JV7_2_27_MG_FD_188633 | JGI IMG/M metagenome (GOLD analysis project Ga0255055, IMG submission 188633) | Seawater microbial communities from Jervis Inlet, British Columbia, Canada - JV7_2_27 | ecosystem: Environmental > Aquatic > Marine > Inlet | place: Canada: British Columbia | collected... | reverse complement strand
AACAAATACGCCTTGGTACGCTGACAAACTGCAGCCCGCAATTTTAAATCTATTTGTTGCAAAAAAAAGGGACTTATTTCTCAGGAATCAAATATTGACATTTGGATAAAAGATCCTCTGCCAGCTCATGGCGGAAAACGACGGCTCATGTCCCCAGGAGGACGACTCATGGCGGAAAACGACAGGTCATGGGGGAGCTTAAAAGCGGGCATCAGGCGTTAGGCCTCAGGCATCAGGCGCTCGGAAAAGGGAATAGAAATAAAGGCGAATGTATATAGAGTGTGAAAGCGTGTACGGCAATTGTATATAATACAAAAGCGACTTCAGCAAGACACTGAAATCGCTCTTGATATTGTATGATTGGTGCCGAAGGCCGGACTTGAACCGGCACGGCTTTTGGCCACTACCCCCTCAAGATAGCGTGTCTACCAAGTTCCACCACTTCGGCGTATGCGTAAATGCGAAACGTGATTATTATTGGCTTATTCTGTTTTAGCCGGTTTATCAGGGGTCGGTGCTTGCGGTGTTGATGTATCACCCTGGGCGGGTGAAGCCGGAACCGTCTGTTCTACAGGTGCTCTGGCTTTGTCCATGATCGAATCTCCGGTTCCACGACTGGCCATGTATGCAAGAACCAAGGACGTGAGCATAAAAATTATTGCAGCGGCGGTGGTTGCTTTACTTAAAAACGTCGAAGCCCCGGTACTGCCAAACAGCGTTTGGCTGGAACCCCCGCCAAAGGCCGCACCCATATCAGCTCCTTTGCCTGTTTGGAGCAATACAATCATGATCAGGGCGATACTTACGACAACATGAATAACAATCAATATTAGAGACATAGTCTTTCTTACCTTTAAAAAGGTGATCTGCTATTTTTAGGACAGCTTTTTGGCTATTTTTTAAATTTTACAATCCGGCTAAAGGAGTCGGCGTTTAAGCTCGCGCCCCCGACAAGGGCGCCATCAATGTCCGGCATTTCCATTAAATTCAAAATATTATCCGGTTTAACACTGCCACCATACAATATTCTGATAGATTTGGAAAGATCATTTCCAAAACTTTTCTGAATCAAAGAGCGGATAAACTGATGAACCTCCTGGGCCTGATCGTCGGTGGCGGTTTTACCGGTTCCAATGGCCCAGACGGGTTCGTAAGCGATGATCAGCGTATCCAATTGTTCCGGAACCAGCCTTTCTAACCCCTTCCTAACCTGTTTGTCAAGTACGGAAAATGTTTGCCCAGCTTCACGCTCTTGTTCGGTTTCACCAATACAAAAAACCGGTTTCAGGCCAACCCGGATCGCAGCCTGGATTTTTTGGTTGACGGTTTTATCGGTCTCGCCAAAATACTGGCGACGCTCGGAATGACCGATGATGCCATATTCACAGCTAACTGATTTAAGCATGGGGGCTGAAATCTCACCTGTATAGGCACCTTCTTCTTCCCAGTAAAGATTCTGGGCTCCCAATGCAACCGGACTGTTTTTAATCGCCCGGGACACCGATTCAAGGGCCGTAAACGGCGGAGCAATCATGATATCGATATCGGCGACGTCGTGCACCTGTTCCACCAGCTGCTTTGCGGTCTCGGCGGCTTGTTGCGGGGTTTTGTACATTTTCCAGTTACCGGCAATCAGCGGGCGGCGGGGTTCCATCTTTCACTCCTTAATTTAAAAATACAGGTTTCAGGTTTCAGGCAAATAGCTCATCTTTAATAGGCTAGAAGGCTATAAGGCTGGGAAGCTATGAAGCTTGAAGAAATGTTTTACTCTTAGCCTTTTAAGCCTTCCAGCATCCTGGCCTCCCAGCTTCAGGCCTATGAGCTATAGAGTATTATAATTGAGAACCTACCATAACTGCCAGGTCCACCATTCGATGGGAGTAGCCGGCTTCGTTGTCATACCAGGCAAGCACCTTTACCATATTACCGATAACATGGGTGGTGGGGGCATCCACGATTGAGGACAGTGCGGATCCGTTAAAGTCAATCGAGACCAGAGGCGCTTCGCTGTATCCCAGAATGCCGGCCAGTGATTCTTCAGAAGCCTTTTTCAAGGCTGCGTTGACCTCTGAGATGGTAAGGTCGGCTTTTTCCAAAGTAGCCACAAAATCCACCATCGACACATTGGGGGTGGGGACACGGACGGCAAGTCCGTTAAGCTTACCGGACAATTCCGGAAGCACCAGCGACACGGCTTTGGCCGCACCCGTGGTGGTGGGTACCATTGACAGCGCGGCTGCTCTGGCACGGCGCAAATCCTTGTGCGGAAAATCCAGCAATCGTTGATCACCGGTATAGGCATGGATGGTGGTCATCAATCCGTTTTTCAAGCCGAAATTTTCCAAAAGCACTTTGGCTACCGGGGCCAGGCAATTGGTTGTGCATGAGGCATTTGAAATAATATGATGCTGTCGTGGATCATATTGATTTGAGTTGACCCCCATGACAATTGTAATATCGGGATCGCTGGCCGGAGCGGATATGATGACTTTACGTGCTCCGGCAGCCAGATGCCTGGAAGCACCCTCGCGATCACGAAACAACCCGGTGCATTCCGCGGCAATGTCTACGCCGAGTTCGCTCCACCCGAGATTCTCAGGCTCCTTAATAGATCGGATGGCAACGGCTTTGCCATCCACTTCCAGCCGGTCATCTTGAGCGCTAACATCGACGTCCAATGTGCCATGCACGGAATCATATTTAAGCAGATGAGCGCTCGTGGCCGCGTTTGTCAGGTCGTTGATGGCAACGACTTCAACTTCAGGGTTTTTTAGGGCCGCTCGAAAAACGAGGCGCCCGATCCTTCCAAAACCATTAATGCCAAGTTTAACCGTCATAGATTCTCTCTAGTTTTTTCCCTCTGCCATCTACCCCCGTTTATTTCCTTTTAGTAAGCCGCTCGCCAATGAGATACTCTTTTTACCAAATGCTTCCAATTTGACAGCTAATTTGGAGAGGTCCTCTTTGTCGCGCGTGTTTGCTGCCTGAATCAAAATTGGAAGATTTACCCCGGAGATTACCTCAATTTGTCCTTCTTCAAGAAACGAGTAGCTTAAGTTGGAAGGTGTCCCGCCAAACATGTCTGTTAAGATGAGCACACCATCTTTTGATTTGACCTTTTTAATACCGTCAGCAATTTTTCCACGCAGCACGTCGGCGCTCTCATTCAAATCAATGGAAACCGAAATCAGTACTTCAGGGCGTTTGCCGATTATAAATTCAGCGGCTTCAATTAATGCATCACCTAATTGACTGTGCGTAACGATAACGATACCGATCATAAATCACCTTTCGGAAACAGTCCAAATTATCTGTAAAAGCCTTTAAGATATTTCTAAATCAGAGGTTGTCACAAATTTGGGTTAGCCCGCCTTAGGCGGATTGAGCCAGTTGAGCCTGTTAAAAAAGAATAAATATCTGATTTTGTTTACCGGCTAACGGGCTCAACCTATTAACTTTTGATGCTTTTTGGGGATAGCTTCAGCCTACGCTGACTGATCTATATCCCGATGGACAATTTCGACCTGTTTTTTTGTTTTTCGAATGTGGTTAAAAATGGTGCGCGCGATGGTCACCGACCGATGCCGGCCTCCGGTACAGCCGACGGCAATAGTTAAATAGGCTTTGCCCTCCTTTTCGTACAAAGGGATCAAATAGTCAAGGAGATCTAAATACTTTTTCAAAAAGGATCGGGTTTCAACATGGTTTAAAATGAAATCCATAATTTTCGGGTTCGCACCATCCAGTGCCTTTAATTCCGGAACAAAATACGGGTTTCTCAGGAAGCGGACATCTATGACCAGATCGGCATCATGGGGCACACCATATTTAAAACCGAATGAGACAGCTTGAATCCGCATAGGTACAAGTTTTTTGCTTTTGCGGGCAAGTTCAAGAATCTTGGCTTTGAGTTCGTGGACATTATAGTTGGATGTGTCAATAATTTTGCCGGCGGCGGCCCGGAGATCTCTTAACTGTTCTTTTTCAGCCGTAATACTGTCTATAAGTCTTTTGCCCTGTGAAAGTGGGTGTTGTCTTCTTGTGGTACTGTACCGTTGCACCAGAATGTCTTCGTCGGCCTCCAGAAAAAGGATTTCAAAATGGTATCCTTTTTTCTTAAGAGATGCGAATATGCCTTCATAGGTTAAAAGAAATCCTTTTTCGCGCAAATCCATCACGAAGGCAATACCGGCAATTTCAGTTTCACTTTCGATGGGCAATTCGAGAAACTTCGGAAGGAGGGCGACAGGCATATTATCAACGCAATAAAAGCCGGAATCTTCAAAGGCCGCCATTGCGGTGCTTTTACCGGATCCCGAAAGTCCGGTTATAATGATGATGGTTAATTGTTTCACATTAGAACGATTCGGATTAAAAGTCTTCATCCTCCTCTTTGATAATTTCGTATATTTCATCGCGGTCAGCCGCGACCCGCAGGCGTTCCTTGAAATGGTCGTTTTTAAGAATTCTGGAGATCCTTGCCAATAATTTCAGATGAAGGCCGGTTGAATTCTCAGGCGTTATCAGGATAAAAAAGATATGCGTGGGTTGTCCGTCAATCGCATCAAAATCGACGCCCTTGCGGCTGAGGCCAAAACCGAGAATGAGAGATTCGAGATCCTTAATCTTTCCATGCGGTATTCCGATGCCCCCCCCGATGCCGGTACTTCCGAGCCGTTCCCGGTCCATTAAGACTCGAACCAAATCCTTATGGTCCTGACCGGTGATGTCGGCCAACGGCGCTACCATTTCTTCGAGAATACCCTTTTTGGTTTGCGATTTCAGATCATCTATAATCGCTACTTTTTGCATGACATCAAGAATCTTCATGTTAAGCTCGTGCGGAAACAAAATCGGGTAGCGAGTTATACTATCTTTCAAAAATTGCGGCAATTAAAACTCACTACCCGCAGTTGATTTAGCTGTTGGGTTGAATTAATCCGTAATGGCCGTCCTTGCGGCGATACAATACATTGACATGGTCAGATCGTGCATTGGTGAACACTAGAAAATTATCATTTAACAAGTCCATCTGTAAAACAGCTTCCTCGACATCCATGGGCTTATACTCAATATTTTTAATTTTAACTTCCCGCTCGAGTTCCTCTTCCGGCAAGTTTATCTCGTTTTGCATCATGTTCTTGTTTTTGGCCCTGGCGCCGGTTCGGCGGTCTCTGATTTTATCCTTGCTCTTTTTTATTTGTTTCTCAAGCTTGTCCATTACCATATCAATCGCCGAGTACATATCATTGGTTTCTTCTTTACCATTTATCGTAAGGCGGTCTCCATTGATACTAATTTCAGCAATATGGCGAAATTTCTCAACCCATAAAACCACATTGGCTTCGGCTGGATTGTCAAGTAAACGATCGAATCGATCAAGTTTATCTCCGACATAGGATTTCAACGTGTCGGAAGAATCAAGATTTTTAAATGTTACCGATGTCTGCATACGGCTTCCCCCTAAATTTGCTTGCGTTTGTTTGATGGTAATACTTTTAACATTTCACGATATTTCGCAACAGTTCGGCGTGCGATATGAATGTGATGTTCTTCTTTTAAAATTCGTGAAATTTTATCATCACTGTAAGGTTTTTTAGGATTTTCATTGAGAATGATCTGTCTAATTTTTTCTTGAACACTGGCGGAAGCAATATTTCCGCCGTAGGCCCGCCTGATCGAACTATTAAAAAAGTATTTTAGCTCAAAGATTCCCTGGGGGGTGTAAGCGTATTTGTTCGTGGTCACCCGGCTGATGGTGGATTCATGCATCCCGATATCCTGAGCAACATCCCTAAGAACCATTGGTTTAAGATGGGCAATTCCTTTTTCGAAAAATTCCCTCTGGAAGCCTAAAATACTATTCATCACTTTGTAAATGGTCTTTTGGCGTTGATGGATGCTTTTAATCAGCCAGGCGGCCGATCGGATCTTATCCTGGATGTAATCTTCGGCTTCCCCTGAAATCTTTTTGCCGCGACTGATGGTACTTTTATAAAATGAGTTGACGCGAAGTTTGGGCATGCCGTCATCATTGAGCATAACCACAAAATCGTCCTCTAATTTGTAGACGTAAATGTCCGGATTGATATACTGTGGTGTTTCTTCGCTGAATTGTCGGCCGGGTTTGGGTTCGAGGGCTTTAATGACTTTGACGGCGGCAATCACATCGTCCAGACTTGTTTTTAATGCTTTGCAGATGCCCTTATAATTTTTTTTCTCCAGATCATGTAGATGATTGCTGATGATGTCGCTGATAATTGTATTTTCGAAATCGAAATGTTTGGCCTGGATAAGCAAGCACTCTTTAAGATCTCTGGCACATACACCGACAGGGTCAAAGGTCTGCATTTTCGTTAGAATGGTTTCAACCTCTTCCACCGGTGTGGCGCTCATTATTGCAATTTCTTCAACTGAACCATCGAGAAAGCCGTCTTTGTTGAGGTTGCCGACAATCAGGCTGGCGACTTTTTCTTCCTTCCTGGCCGGCTTGGTCATCAGGAATTGCCATAACAGATGATCCTTTAACGTTTTTTTAGGCGCGATAAAAGCCTCATATTGCGGTGTCTCTTTACTTTCGGCTTCATAACTGACCCGCCCGGGTGTATTGTATTCACCCAGATAAATACTCCAGTCGATGTCATCATGAATTTTTTCTTGGATGGTGACTTCTTCGGTTGTGGATGTATCTGAATCTTTGGTTTCAGGCTGCTCGGTTAGATTTTCATCCGACCCGATATCCTGAACTTCTTCCAGGGCCGGATTTTCTTCTAATTCCTGGCGAATCGTGTCCAGCATCTCTAATCGTGACAGCTGCAGCAATTTTATCGCCATTTGTAGCTGCGGGGTCATGATGAGCTGTTGCGTTAGTTTGAGTTGTTGTCTTAATTCAAGTGCCATATTATAATCTGAACTCGTCTCCCAAATATACCCGGCAGGCCGCTTCACTGTTCGCAATTTTTTGCGGAGAACCGGATTCGATTACTTCCCCCTCACATAATATATACGCCATATCACAGACACCCAAAGTGTCCCTGACATTATGGTCGGATATAAGAATACCGATACCGCGTCGTTTGAGGTGAACGATTATTTTTTTAATATCGTTGATCGCTAAAGGATCGACGCCGGCAAACGGTTCGTCTAAAAGAATAAATGAAGGATTTGTGGCAAGGGATCGCGTAATTTCAAGCCGCCTTTTTTCTCCACCGGAGAGCAGGCTGGCTTTTTGTTCGGAAAGATGTTTGATGCCTAGCTCTTCAAGAAGCATATCAGCCCGCTCAGATCGCTCAGATCGCTCCGAATTCGAAACCGGTAGAATTTCAAGAATTGCCAGGATGTTCTGTTTCACAGACAGCTTTCGGAATATCGATGTGTCCTGGGGAAGGTATCCGATACCTTTACGAGATCTGATGTGCATAGGATAATCAGTGATTTCTTCATCGTCAAGCAGTACCTTGCCCCCATCGGGTTTCACCATTCCCACGGTCATATAGAAGGTGGTCGTTTTGCCGGCACCATTGGGCCCCAAAAGGCCGACGACATCACCACTTTCAACATTTAAACTAACCGAATTTACAACCTGCCTTCCCCCATATTTTTTTTTTAGATTTTGTAGATAAAGTGTTGTCATTTGATCCGGTTTAATCGATACAGTCGCGCTTAAGCCGATTTAATCGTTCGATACACTCTGACTATGCATCGACTCAACTAGTCTATTTTAGATGAGATGCTTGAAAAATGCAACCATTCAGATGGTCCAGATATCGCCCAAGCCGGAATTCACTTATCTTTATCCGTTGGTTGAATCACAGCCTTGACACGATTTTCCTCGCTGCTTTCCGCGGTTAGCTTGCCATCTGAGCGCCGCAGTGTAAATTTCGTTCCGGTAATCGAATGGCCTCCCTGGGTGATTTTTGACTGTTTGCCGGTAAGGACAAAGACCTCCGATTTTATTGTATATTCAGCTTTGTCGGTTTCAGCGATGATATCCTCATATATGATTTTTACATGCCCGCTGGCAGTGATTTTTTCGATGGATTCGGTTTTGAGCGCATTTGTTTGGCTTTTCATTGCATTCGGTTCATAATTAATTCTAAGGCGATCTGCGGTGATTACGGTTTCAGCATGAGTGGCTTTGACGTTTCCGGAAAATTCAATCACGCCGCCATCAACTTCAGCAAAGAGCTTATCGGCCAAAATCCGAATCTGATTATCGGCCTTTGAAGCAGTTGTTTCGGATGTCGTAGCGGTTGCGTGCGCCCACACAAATACCGTTACGATGATGAGGACGCCCAGCTCACCGATCAATATGTAACGCTGATCGAATCTAAAGTTTAAAATTTTTTGCAATAGTGGCTTCAACGTTTCCTTCCAGCGTGAGTTTTTTTGAGTTGAGGTCAAATGATATCGAATCAGCTACTACCTGAGTTGAAGTCCCGGTAATGGTTACCGGAACACTCGAATACAGTACGCGCCGTTTATGAGCGTAACTTAGTTTTTCGGTTAACAATCTGTATTCGTTGTTATTTACCATGACATTGCCGGATACTTCGATATCGTTTGAATCGGTTTTCAATATGCCTTGATCGGCCACCAGGGCAACTTCACTATTATCTTTGAGAAAAAAAGTGACTGTCAGGTCTTTAAGAACCATCTGATTCATATCTTTGATATAATGGGCCGAGTTCGCTTCCAGGCTCCATTCCTTCTTTCCTTTACGGGTAGCCGTTTGCTGGATTTTGCCGATCGACAAGGTTGCATCGGGCTCGACAGATTCCGGAACCGATTCTGAGATTTTTGAATCCTGCCGAAATCCAATATAAATTCCGATAACGCCGCCGAGGGTAATGAGTATCGTCGCCAGCAGAAATATTTTAATCTTTTTGGGTTTTTTATATTCAGTTGTCATGGATGTGTTGTTTTATTGATAACGACCGGGCACAATTTCCCTCTGCGCCGATAGCTCATCAATCAGATTATTTATCCGCAGATTTACACAGATTTAAAAAATTATAAAGAAATTCTTGAATATTTCTTTCTGCGTAATCTGCGTAATCTGTGGATTATAAGTTCAGATTTCGCTGTCGGTAGGGTATGCCGGGGTCCTAAAATTTCGGGAAAAAATATTTATCCTGCACACCGTTAAAAGTCAAGAAACGAAAAGAGACCTTGATTCTCCCAGGCCGAGCTGTTATTAAAACAGGTTCGATTATATTTGATTTGTGGAGCGTAAGCTGTTGAAAGAAAAAAATAAAAATAGAAAACGCTGGTTTGTAGGAATTATCGGCGTCATCTTATTGTTGCCTGTTCTTTGGCTCCTGTTGGTTCGGTTAGAAGGCCAAAAACCCGAAATTGTTCTTGAACTCACATCGCCCTTTATCGGAAAGGCCCATGAGTTTTCAATTTTGTTCGAGGATAAAAAGAGCGGGTTGCGAAAAATTTGGGTCGCGCTGGTCAAAAATGGAAAGGAAGTGGTGCTCTCCGATGATGAACTTCCTTCAGCCGGGTTATTCAGCGGCGGAAAAATTAAAACCAAAACTCTGAACATCGGATTTGAGCCTGGAAAACATGAATTCTCCGACGGGAAAGCCATATTGCGCCTGGCGGTCTGGGATTATTCATGGCGCGGGTGGTGGCAGGGTAATCAAACCTATGTTGAAAAGAGCCTGGTTATTGATACGCTCCCGCCCGAAATTGAAGTCATCAGCCGGGCACACAATTTGACTCAGGGCGGCGCCGGACTCTTTATCTACCGCACTTCAGAAGATTGTCGAATTAGCGGTGTTCAGGTCGGTGACCGCTTTTTCCCCGGTTATGCCGGCTATTATAAAAACCCTCAGATTCGGATGGCATTTGTCGGACTCGGTTATCAACAGGGTCCGGGTACCCGGATATTGATAAAAGCAGTTGATCAAGCTGGAAATACGGCCCAAACAGGGGTCCGGCATCACATTCGTAAAAAAGTTTTTCGAAATGATGACATCCAGATTTCGGATCGATTTTTAACCTGGAAAATCCCCGAATTTGAGAACACGCTCAAGACGGAATCGACCGGTTCTCTGGTGGATAAATTTATACAGATCAATCGGGAATTACGGAAGACCAATTACCAGCAAATAACAGAGCTGGCCAAAAAGACAGCAACAGTCAAACTGTGGGAAGGCGTATTTTTGCGAATGCCCGGGTCGGCGAATCAGGCGGGATTTGCCGATCATCGTGTATACAATTATAAAGGCAAGGTAATTGACCGCCAGGTTCACCTGGGGCTGGATCTGGCATCGGTGACGCACGCGCCGGTACCGGCTGCCAACAGCGGAGTCGTCATTTTCAGTGAGCCTTTAGGGATTTATGGGAAAACCGTTCTTATTGATCACGGTTTCGGCCTGTTCAGCATGTACGCTCACTTAAATCGCAGCGATGTCAGCCAAGGGCAGCGGGTCTCCAAGGAACAGACAATCGGCCGTACCGGAAGTACCGGTCTTGCAGGCGGCGACCATCTTCATTTTAGCATCCTGATTCACAACACTTTTGTCAATCCGATCGAATGGTGGGATGCGGCCTGGATAAAAAACAATATCTTATCGAAGATCGAAGCGGTGCCGTCGGCCCCGGTTCATAATTAAACCGGGGCAGCTTATTGGGTATTGGTTAATGGGTATTGGCGACAGACTGAAAAAGAGGAAACGCCTTGGTAAGATCAAAATCCAATACCTAATACCCAATACCGAATACCTAAATCTATGATTTCTGAAACTTTGCGTGCCTTTATCGCAATCGATCTGCCTGCAAGCATCCGATCATCGCTGGCAGAGACTCAGGAGATACTCAAGTCTTTTGGGTTGCGGGTAAAATGGGTTCGACCGCAAAATATTCATCTGACGCTAAAATTTTTAGGTAATATCGATTCTGACGATATCGATAAGATCATTGCGGCGATGACCGTGACGGCAAAAGATTTTAAAGGCGTGTCTCTGTCTGTTAAAGAAATTGGGGTTTTTCCGGACATCAGACGGCCGCGGGTCATATGGGCCGGCCTTAACGGACAGCTTGAAATACTGGAAAACTTGCAGCAGACTCTTGACGGCCATTTGGCGGGTTTGGGCTATCCCAAAGAAACCCGCGCGTTTAGAGGTCATTTGACATTGGGGCGTGTGAAAGGAAAAATCGCCTCGGCCGGGATGAAAGCGGCGATTGAAAAATTAAAAGGGTTTGGATCGGAATCGTTTGAAATAAGCGAGATTATTCTGTTTAAAAGCGAGTTGCGGCCGACCGGTGCGGTTTATAGCAAGGTACAGCGGGTTGCCTTTTAGGACCTTAGAAATTATTTTTATCTAATTTATGGTAAAACATTTACGCCACTAAGACACAAAGACGCAAAGATGAATATTAAACAAAGGTTTCGCTTTGTGTCTTGGTGCCTTCGTGGCAATTTGTTC
>Ga0255055_10003048_pt1 | contig 11440 bp, 12 predicted proteins | sample JV7_2_27_MG_FD_188633 | JGI IMG/M metagenome (GOLD analysis project Ga0255055, IMG submission 188633) | Seawater microbial communities from Jervis Inlet, British Columbia, Canada - JV7_2_27 | ecosystem: Environmental > Aquatic > Marine > Inlet | place: Canada: British Columbia | collected... | reverse complement strand
AATTCTTCATCAGGTGTGTTCATCATTGTAGTCTAAATCTAATCACGAGAATTTCATATTTATACTTACTACAGAGACAGCTCTGAAAGTGATTTTCTACTTTTTTTCTGTTAAGACTTAAATCATAGCACTATTACCTCTAAAAGACATTTTACACTGTTATGTTTTACTAAGAAGAATTGTAAGTATTCGAAGGAGTTATTTTGATGTCGTTGATTCAAGCGAAGGTGAGCATGTGTCGATAAAGTTAAAAATCCAAAAGTTCGGTTTTATACAAGCAAAGCGGAGATTGCCGAGTGGTCAAAGGCGCTAGAATGAGGATCTAGTCCTTAGTGGTCCGGGAGTTCGAATCTCCCTCTCCGCACCATAATTAACTATCTTGATTTTTCGATTATTTTTCATAGAAATAATCATTTTGTGCTAACGAATCTATTCCATTCTCGTTGGGTTTAAATATTCATGTAAACAACAATATTGAGTAAAATGTACATTCTATCCATAATCAAAAATCTCAAACGAAACAGAAGAGGAGGACCTATACTAGAGGAGATATTACTTATCGGTGTCGCGGTTATCATCTTTGTAATAATCATGGGAGTAATATTTGGACTAATAGATTGGACCAGATTCAACATACAAGATCTATTTGGATAGCTGAATTTCGATTATTTGAATAGTAAAGTATAATGTAAATTTTTCAAGATGAAATATATTACAATGAACACTTAGAGTTTCTTTCTAGCCGACTTTAAAAAACTTGAATATGGAAAACCTTTTTTATTATCATCATTCGGTGCGTAATAGTATTAATCCTTTACTAGGTGCCACTATGGAAATAGAACTTATTGAATTGTTTCCCAATTCCATCAGATTAATCATGTCTGATATTACGTTAGCATTTGTTAACGCAATTCGTCGTATAGCATTAGCTGATGTCCCATCTCTCGTTATTGAAGACGTTTATGTTCTAAGGAATACCTCACCTTTGTTTGATGAGTTTATTGCTCATAGATTAGGATTAATACCCCTAAAATATGATGCAGATTCTCTGGAATTAAATTTCAGAGATCAGTGCGATTGCGGAGGTATAGGCTGCAATCTATGTACTGTAACCTTAACACTGTCCAAAGAAACAGATAATCAAACTTCAGCTGTAGTGTATAGTGGTGATCTTGTGTCATCTCAAGATGGGGTTAAACCTATTAGTGATAAGATACCCATAGTTAAACTAGGACCCAATCAGAACCTAGAACTAGAATGTATGGCTCAATTAGGGATTGGGAAAGAGCACGCAAAGTGGCAACCGGTATCGGCAATTGGGTATCAAGAGTTTCCATTACTTAAAATCACCAAGGATAAATGTACAAATTGTTTTGCATGTATTGACGCATGTTATAGAGGTGTCTATCAAAAAGTAGGTGACGAAGTGCAAGTTGCAAATCCTCTCAACTGTACATTGTGTAATTATTGTCTAGATTTTTGTGAGCCTAATGCTATATCAATTCAAAAGGATTCAAATAGAATCATTGTTTCTTTTGAAACAAATGGTGGGTTAACTCCACCTGATGTATTAACAAAAGCTGGAGACGTACTTCTCGCAAAAATCGACGAATTCAAAAAGACTATTGAAACTCAAATATTAGAAGAGGAAAAGAAAGTATAAGGAGAGCTAAAATTGCCAAGAAGAACAGGTACAACTGACCCAAACTTAGCTGAACTCATAAATCAATTGAAGAAGAAATCTTCTGAAAGCAAAGCCCCTCTATGGAAGGCTGTAGCTGAAAGATTAGAAAAACCTAGAAGACAAAGAGCAGCTACAAATCTAAGTAAAATTAATAGACACACAAAAGCGAACGATATAGTAGTTGTTCCCGGTTCAGTCTTAAGTACAGGAGAGTTAAGACATTCAGTAACAATAGCTGCTCTGAAATTCTCTGAGACCGCCAAAGAAAAAATTCAAGCTTCCAATTCGAAATATCTAACTATAAATGAATTGTTGAGCTCGGGGCATGAACCAAAGAAAATCAAGATTATTGTATAAAAGAGGAAAATAAAATGCCAAAAGAAAGTAGTATGGAACCCCCAATCTCTGTTCCCAAAATTAATATAGATGCTGAAAATGCAATTTTAGGCCGTTTATGTACTGAAGTAGCAAAGTATTTACTAGAAGGACATGCTGTAAATATTCTTAATTGCGAAAAAGTGGTTATATCCGGGAAAAAACACTCAGTATTAAGAGAATATAGGGAAATGCAAAAGAAACATACTCATACTAATCCGCGAAGGGGTCCATTTCATCCAAAAAGACCTGACAGAATAGTAAGAAGAACCGTTAGAGGAATGCTCCCTTGGAAAAAAAGTAGGGGTAGAGAAGCTTATCATAGATTGTTAACCTATATTGGAGTACCAAAGGAGTTTGCAAAAACCGAGATAATTAAACCAAAATTTGCTGATGCTGATAAATTAACATGCAAAAAAATAACTTTGGGTGATCTCTGTAAGGAATTTGGGTGGGTAGAATAGGGTGAAGGAAATGGCAAAGGTTATTGTATCGTCTGGAAAAAGAAAAACTGCAATCGCTCGTGCAACAATAAAAGAAGGTAAAGGTAGAATTAGAATCAATGGAGTACCTCTAGAAATTCTCCCTAATGAATTAAGTAGAGAAAAGATAACAGAAGTCTTTATTCTTGCAGGAGAAGATTTCAGAAATTCTGTTGATATTAAAATAAAGGTTAATGGAGGAGGATTCATGGGTCAAGCTGAAGCAGTTCGTACAGCTATAGCTAGGGGTTTAATAGAATATTTTGAAGATTTAAGCCTAAAAGAGAAATTTGTTCTTTATGATAAAACCATAGTTTCTGGTGATCCAAGAAGAACTGAATCCAAGCATTTTGGAGGAAAAAGTGCAAGATCTAGATTTCAGAAATCCTACCGATAACTTTTTCTCTTTAATTGTTATAACTATCTTTAGATATGAAAACTGAATTTGATTGCTCTTTAGGAGAGGGTGGAGGTTCGGTTATTCGGATATCCACAGCTATTGCTGCAGCAACAGATATTTCACTTCGATTAACAAACATAAGAGGAAGACGTTCTAATCCTGGTTTACGGGCACAACATATAGAATCAATAAGTGCGATTCAACAGTTATCTGGTATTTCAGTAGATGGATTAGAAATTGGAAATCAAACATTAAACATTGAACCAGGAAAAAAGAAAAGTTCCTCTGCTTCTGTTTTTATTAGAACTGCAGGAAGTACAGCTTTAGTTGCTCAAGCTGTTATGCATTATGCAACTACTCAGAATAGAGATCTTGATTTGCACATAAAAGGAGGAGCTACTCACACAAAGTGGGCGCCATCTATTGAATATATTGAGAAAATAACTCATACGTTTTTACAAAAAATGAATAAAAATATTGATGTTAAGATAAATAGATATGGTTTTTACCCCAAAGGAGGGGCAGATTGCGTTTTTTCATTTAAAAAACATAATGACTTGCTAACTATAGATTTAACTGAGAAAGGTAAATTAGAAGAAATCGATGTGTTTTCAGTTGCTTCCAAAAATCTAGAAAGCAGACAAGTAGCTGAAAGACAATACAGGAGTTTTCTAAAAGAAACAAATCCTCAGGTTACTGTTGAACCTCACTTAATATATGTAAATAGCTTAAATCCAGGTACAGGGTTTACTGTGATAAATAAGTATTCTAGTGGTACAAACATTGGTTGTTTTATTGTTGGTGAGAAAAAAATATCTGCTGAATTTGTTGGTAAACTATGTTCAAAAAAATGGAAAGAAAATGAAAAGAGCTCAGCTGCAGTGGATGAGTATGCTGCTGATCAATTGATTATTCCTCTTAGTTTAATTGATGGGAATTCAAGGTTTACAACAAATAAAATTACAAGACATACTCAAACGAATATAGAGCTAGCTGAGAAATTCACAAATTCAACTATAAATGTAAGCAAGAAACAAAATTGCTATCTAATCGATGTTAAAAACAAATAGCTCTAGAAACTCATTCTTAATCTAACTTCTTTCTTAACGACATATTTATATGAGGTTAAATATGTCGGAGTACGACGTTAGAGAGCAATTCATAAACAATTTGCTCATAATGATTGATCTATTCACTTAAGTGTTTAGATATAAAAAAATGAAGTGATAATATGGGGCATAGAAAGGCAAGTGCTCCCCATCGGTCATCTCTAGGATACCGAAGGGTAAGAGCAAGAAGAATAATACCTGCACCTCGCGCATGGCAAGAATACGAGGGTGCTCCAAAACTACTCGGATTTCTTGGCATCAAAGCAGGAATGACACACTGCATATATATAGAGGATCGACCAAGAAGCCACTTAGCTAATCGAGAAGTAACGGTAGCGCTTACTTGCATCGAAACACCACCTATAGTAGTTTTTGGTCTTCGTGGGTATTCGAAAACACCTTATGGTTTACAAATCGTAGCAGACCTTCTTACAACTGAAACAAAAGAAGAGTTGAAAAGAAGAATTAAACCTCCTAAAAAATACAATTTCGAGAAGATAAAAAAGAAGTTTGAATCTCATTTGAAAGAAATTGTTGAATTACGTGCAGTTGTTCATACACAACCATTCTTAACAGGAATGGGTATGAAAACTCCTCAAATTGCTGAAATTAAAATTGGTTGTAGCAATATTGAAGATGGGTATGGATATGGGATATCTCTTCTAGGAAAAGAACTTCTTATTCGAGATGTTTTCAAAGCAGGTGAATTTGTAGATACTATTGGAGTTACAAAAGGAAAGGGTTTCCAAGGACCGGTTAAAAGACATGGAATCAAAATTCTTCAACACAAATCAAAAGGAACTAAACGTGGTGTTGGTTCAATTGGTCCCTGGACACCATCAAGAACAATGTGGACAATACCAAGATATGGACAAATGGGTTTTCACATAAGAACAGAATACAACAAGCGAATAATGCAAATTGGATCTGATGGAACTCAGATTGTTCCAAAAGGTGGTTTTGTAAAATATGGCTTAGTAAAGAATAATTATGTTTTAATCAAGGGTTCTGTTCCGGGACCTAAAAAACGAACCATTATGTTACGAGAACCAATGCGAAAAGCACCACAACCAGAAAAAGAACCGCAGATTCTCTTTATCTCGACAAAGAGTCAACAAGGATAAACATGAGGTGATATGAATGAATGTAACAATATATTCTATTAAGGGAAAAAAAACAAGTGAAAAAGCTGAATTGCCGAATGTTTTTGAAACAGCATTAAGACCCGATGTAATAAAAAGAGCAGTTCTGGCAGAGCAAAGCTGGAAAAGACAACCTAAGGGTGTTAGCCCTTTAGCGGGAAGACTTGTTGCAGTAGAAAATTGGGGTCCTGGTAGAGGTGCTGCGAGAGTTCCTAGAATAAAAGGATCTCGAACACACAGTGCTCAGAGAACAGCATTTATACCACAAGCACGAGGAGGTCATAAAGCCCATCCCCCCAAAGCAGAGAAGAAGATTATTGAAAAAATCAATAAAAAGGAACATTTACTAGCTTTAAAATCTGCAATTGCATATACTGCGAACAAAGATTCTGTCAGCTTAAGAGGGCATAGGTTTGAATCAAAAATGGAATTTCCTATAGTTGTTGAAAATAATGCTGAAAATATTGAAAAAACTAAAGATGTAGTTGATCTCATTGAGAATCTAGGTTTGTCATTAGATTTGCTTCGAATAAAACTAGGAAAGAAGATAAGACCTGGTAAAGGAAAAGGAAGAGGACGAAAATACAAAGTTCCAGTAGGTCCTTTAATTGTTGTAAGCAATGAAGAATGCTCTTTGATAAATGCTGGTAGAAATATCTTGGGAACAAACGTAATTTGTGTTCGAAACTTAAATACAAGCTTACTAGCTCCAGGAACACATCCAGGAAGATTGACGATTTGGACAGAAGATGCTATAAAAACTTTAAACGAACGTTTTGGGTGATGAAAAATGGATCCATACAAAATTATTAAAAAACCCTTAATTTCTGAAAAAGATTTTGAGCTAATAGAGAAAGAAAACAAATTAGTTATTGAAGTTGACATAAGAGCAAACAAGCATCAGATAAAGGAATCAATAGAACGATTATATAATGTTAAGGTGGAAAAAGTAAATACTTTAATCACTCCCAAAGGAACTAAAAAAGCGTACGTTAGATTGAGTGAATTTGATGATGCTGCAGATATAGCTTCAAGGATGGGCTTATTCTAGACAGGTGAATGAAATGGGTAAAAAGATTTTAGTACAAAGAAGAGGTAGAGGAACTTCACAGTTTCGTGCTGCATCTCATAAGAAAAAAGGTAGTGTAAAGTATAGAAAATTAGCTAAAATTGAATATACTGAGAAAGTAACTGGTTTTGTGAGAGATCTTGTTCATGATTCTGGACGAGGTGCCCCTATTGCCATTGTTCTCTTTGAAGATGGGCTTAAGAAAATCGTGCTGCCCTCAGAGGGTTTGAGAGTTGGTCAAACAATAGAATATGGCGCACAAGCTTCAATTAAACTTGGAAATACAATGCCACTCCAATTTATTCCTGATGGTTCCCCTGTATTTAATATTGAGCTAACACCTGGTGATGGTGGGCGTTTAATTAGGGCAAGTGGGGGCTATGCAACAATCTTAGGTCGTGATAAAGGTAAAGTTACACTTCAACTTCCTAGTGGAGAAATGAAAGAAATCCCTCAAAGGTGCCGTGCTACGATTGGGATAGTAGCTGGTGGAGGAAGGACTGAAAAACCATTTGTTAAAGCAGGAAATTTGCATCATCTTAAGAAAGCAAAAGGGCATTATTATCCAAAAGTACGTGGTGTTGCAATGAATCCAGTTTCACATCCTCATGGGGGTGGAGCACATCAGGGCCCACCACGTTCAACAACTGTTTCACGTCATGCACAACCTGGTAGAAAAGTAGGACTAATAGCTGCAAAAAGAAGTGGAAGAAGAAGAGGTAAAAAATAGTTTACCTCACCTTTTTTATATTTTAAAGAAAACCTAGTCATTAAAAAGTCAAATATGTAGATTAAGTTAAGGGGATTAAGATGGAAAAAACTGAATCCTTTAAGGATATTGAATTTGTATTTAGTGCAACTCAAGATTTTAAGGGCTGTACATTGTTAAACGGATGGCATGGAATAGGTGAATGTGGCTTTATTTCAATGAGCCATTTAGTAGATAATCTAAAAGCAGAAAGAATAGGTTTTATTATTACTGACAACATTCCACAATTCATTACAATTAAAAATGAGAAAATTACTTTTCCATTCGAAATATATCGCAAAGACAATGTTGTTGTTATTCTTCCTATTTTTGAACCAATAAAATCTGAACATCTAACTTTTACAAAAACAATAGTTGAATGGTCAATAAAAGAAGGTTTCAAGCAAGCTATTCTTGTGGGTGGATTGGATAAAAGGTTGCAAGATGACCACAATTTGAAGGCTATCTATACTAATACATTCAAGGAAGTGAATCCAGAAGTAGATATTCCAATATTAGATGAAGGACTATATGTTACTGGTCCTTTAGCCTATATGTTGATGTTTTATGAATTAAAGAATTTCCCTGCAGTATCTCTTCTTCCTTATGCTGAACGATCAAGACCAGATCCTGTATCGGCTAGTAACGCAATTGAACATATAAATCGGATTTTAAACATAGATGTTAATATAAATGAATTATTAGAGGAAGCAGAAAAGATAGAAAAAGAAATTGAGTCATTAATAAAAGCCAGTAAACCACAATCAGACAAGGATAAAGATTCAGATAGAGGTATGTTCGTTTAATATATCCACAATGTTCTATTTAAAATACAGATCATAAATTATAATCGTAATCTTCTTCCTCTTTAGAAGGAAGAAATTCATCGGAAATACTGACTTTATAAAATTCTTTGAATTTTTCTTTAGTCTTTATTGTTTCATTTACGATTTCATCAAGTTTTGTTACAAGATCCCCTAAATCATCTGCTTTTTTCAAGGAAATTTGAAATTGTGAACTAAATGCCTCTTTAGCTTTTAATATCTGATTTTCTGACATAATATCAATTTTATTAAGGACTCTTATAGTGGGGGTATCTCTAAATTCCTTCGATATATCCTCAAGTAAATTTAATTGCTCTTTTGGTGTTATTGCAGCATCTTTAGAGGCATCAAACATAAACACGATAATGTCTGCTATATATCGAATGGATGCAATACTTTGCCGTTCAATGAGATTTCTCTCATTAAACGGTCTGTCTAATAAACCAGGTGTATCTACTATTTGGGTTTTGATAAAACCAAAGTCTCTATGGCCAAAAACAATCTGTTTTGTTGTAAAGGGATATTCTCCAATTTCAGGTGTTCCTGAAGAAATAGCTACTACTAGAGAAGATTTTCCTACATTGGGTGCTCCCGCAACAACAATTGTTGGATATGCTGTGTTAAAATCAGGCACAGATTTTAATTTCATTATAGTTTTAATCAAGAATTTAACGTCTCCTTGAGCTTTTCTAACTAAAGAAACAAATCTTCCTCCAGCTTCTTTTCTTATTTTAGCCATTTCAATAGGGTGATCTGTTTGGTTGAGCTTGATTAATTGTCCTCTTTCTATTTCTCTTATTTGATTTGATATTCCATCTATTCTTCCAAGAATTTTCCTTATTCTATCAATGTTTCCAATTAAATCACATAACTCAATATAAAACGGATGAATATCGTTAATCCAAGGAAACTGATTTACAATACTATCTAATTTCTCTACCATATTAGTTGCAAGGACAACAATTCTTTCTTTTTCAATTGTTGCAATCTTTTCTTCCCTAGTCTGTCTTTTTCTTGTTTTGGCTCTAGCTGCACTAGATCGCTCAAAAGCATTTGAAATGATATCCTTAGTTGGTGGAATATACTTTACCCTTCTGAAAGGGTTCCTCGATTGGTGAAACTCATTCACACAGAATCATCCTCAATTTCAATGCCATCTAAATTAATTTCATGATCAAAGTATTTATGCAGATTCTTGATTACTTCTTTTCTTCTCTTTCTATAGTCTTCTAAGTATTTTTGTACCATTTCTAGAAGCATTGGTTTACATTCAAGACCGCAGATGAGTTCTCCGCTCTTGCACTTATTTTCAATTTCATCTAGCTCGGTATCATCTTCAACAAAGAATTTTTCATACCAATCAAAAATGGAGCAGATGTAAGGATTTGCACCTAATTCTCTTTGCTCTTTTATAGTAGCCCTACCACCAGTAAAGGCATTCATAATTTTCTTTTTCACTGTTTGCGGATTGTCTCTAAGAAAAACACATGTTTCAGGTGCAGAAGAAGACATTGGTCCTCCTGTTAACCCTTTGAGATATTTGATGTATAAAGACGCTGGTAGAGTAATTTTCCTCTTTCTTGCTATATCCCTTGTCAGTCTTATAAAGACATCTTGATCAAGACCAATGGGTACAACAACTGGTAGATCAAAATCTGTAGTTGGATGCAGTATGTGAGCTGCTTGAATGCATGTGTAATAAGCTGTTCCAGCATTCTCTTCACCATTAAGCCCAAGAGCAGACTTTATTGCATTATAAGTTTGATTTATTGAAAATGTTAACGCAAGATAATGAATTCTTGGTGTTACACTGGAAATATAAGTATGAACATTATCTGGTTTAAATCCCAATGCAAAAATATCTATTGCATTCTCTATTGATAGCTTATACACTTCTTCCAAACTACTGACTTTACGAAAGACATATTTCTCATCATCAGACATTGGAAGGAAGAATTTACAATTGTATTTCTCTTGAAGATATCTAATTAGATCAAACAAAATAACATGACCAAAATGCAAATCATTCGATGGACCTCGACCACTTATAATTGCAAATTCTTTATTTTTGTCTACTCTATCAAGTATTTTATCGAAATCTCTGTGTGCAATAACAACTCCTCGTCTGAAGAAGAGATGCTCTTCTCCGATTTTGGGAAGAATTTTATCTAAACGAGATATACCGAATTCCTCTAAAATGCTATCGTAATCTACTCTTTTTTCAATGTCATGGATTTCTGTGTTGTTATTCATTAAATACACCTCTTGAAGTCGAAGTAATTGATTGTAGATGATATAGAAGTGAACTGTTCCCTATTTTATATGTGTTGGGACAAAAATTAAAAATGTTGTTGCCAGTCCAAGTTACTACTCTCAATTTTTTTTGGAAAAAAGTCTTTATAAGAATATCGCCTACAAACTTAATAGAAATGAATAATTGGGAAGAGACTTACTACAATTTTGATTCTAGCAAAATAATGCAAGCATTAAGCCAAATTAAAGGAGTTGTGGTAGGTTTCAATGTAAATATTGACAAGATAATAGAAATAACTCCTAAGGTATTAAGTCAGATCTTATTTAAGTCAAAGTACCAAATCGAATTCCATAAAGAAAGAGACTCAGCAACTATTGATAGTGTTGAAGATTTCTTTTTCTTCTTATTGCAATCAATAAAGGAGGGTAAAGCAGATGAGAAATTGCTATTCACAAGAGATATTCATTTGTGGATAGAAAATATGTTTTCAGTAAAACATACTAAAATAGGGGGACAAGCAGGTATCATGGCTAATCTCCTTAAAAGAATAGGCGTGAATCAAGTTCTTCTTAGTCTACCCATTTTCGATAAATCCTTGCTAAAGCTCTTGAATCCATCAATTCAAGTTATTGCAGAAGAAGATGAGACTTTCATTATAAAGCCTGTTAGGGAACTAAATGGAAACGAAACCAATACTGTTATTCACTATGTTTTTGAATTTAAAGAGGGGTTTTATTCTATTAATGATGAAGTTATAGAATGTAGAAGATCAAATAGATTTATTGTTTCATACGATCTAATAAATTCTAAGCTTGAAATCCGCAAAGGTTTTTATGAATATAGCCGAGATAACATTCTGAATTATTCTTTAGCTATCCTTTCAGGCTTTCATCTCATAAATCCAAATCTAGAACCCACCAAAACATATTTTGATATGATTGAACCTGTTTCAAAGTTAATAACAGAATGGAAATTATCAAATCCAGATATAATTATACACTTTGAAGTAGCTTCTACAAAAGACATTCAATTAGTACATATAATAATAGATGAGCTAATACCCTCTGTTGATTCTATAGGACTAAATGAACAAGAGCTCTTAGATTTTCTTGCTATTATAGATCCTTCAACTCATCTCCTCTTAAAAGATGATATGTCCGCTGTAAATCTCTTCAAAGGATTATTGAGTCTATTAAGAAGATATCCTCGTCTTCGTATTCATTTACATTATCTGGGATTTTATCTTCTTCTTTCTTCTCCAATCACAAAACAGCAAGTGCAAACAAGAAAAGAATCGTTAATTTATGCCTCACTTAATGCTGCAAGAAAAGCAGAAACAGGCGATATGGAATT
>Ga0255055_10003046_pt1 | contig 11449 bp, 16 predicted proteins | sample JV7_2_27_MG_FD_188633 | JGI IMG/M metagenome (GOLD analysis project Ga0255055, IMG submission 188633) | Seawater microbial communities from Jervis Inlet, British Columbia, Canada - JV7_2_27 | ecosystem: Environmental > Aquatic > Marine > Inlet | place: Canada: British Columbia | collected... | reverse complement strand
TTATTGGAATTTCTATTGTTGAAAGGTTGTTTTTTATTAAAAATGATCTAACAAATATTGCTCTATCACCTGACATTACTTTTGATTTCTCCGATCTAAAAGTAAAAATTTTTAGGAAAAAATTCAAGTAAATACTCTCAACATCAAATTTTAATAAAAATCCACCACCAATAACTGTTTTATCCTCAAGTAAATTTCTTATTTGTTTATCCCATCCTATCGGTAATATTGTATCAGAGTGTAAAAAAAGAATAATTTCACCCTTTGAATTACGAACTCCTTCTGCAAACATGAAACCTCTACCTTTGTTTACTTTTTTAATTATTTTTTCATATATCCTAATATTTTCAATAAAGTCACTTACATTTTTATCAACAACATAAATTATTTCAATTGGTGTTGTTGCCTTTAAAATACTATTTCGTACATCCTGGATTTTATTAGGAAAAACATGTATTGGAACAATAACTGAAATAACCGAATATAGTTTTTTAACTTTCATATTCTTCATTTATTTTATTTTTATAAAATTCAGTTAAAAAAACCATTGTATTTGAGTTCTTGAAAGTGGTATTTTTATTTTTTTTATAAATATGTATTAAGTCATTTATTGTATCAACATCATGCCATATAGGTAATATACGAACCTTATGATTTGATTTATCTAAAATACTGACTGTTTTATTATAAACATCAGAGGTACTCCAAGGTATATTATCAAACACATCAGGTAAAAAGCTATTTTCATTGAAACCTATTAAATAATAACCACCATCTTCACAGGGACCAATAACCGAATCGTTATTTTTTAAACTTTGAAAAGACTCATGAATAATACTATTAGGTAAATCAGGACTATCACTACCAATTACAGTTAGCTTTTTAAAACCCAGATCAAAACCTTTGATAAAAGAATTTTTCAATCTTTCCCCAAGATTATTCCCAACTTGCGGAATATATAGATAATCCTCACCAAGCCATTTTTTAAAATCCTTAATAGCATCTTTTGGATGATAACAAATTATCACAGAATAATCAGATTTATTTAACATATCCAATAAATCTTCAACGAAATTTCTATATAATTTTAACACAAGTTTTTCATCAATTTTATTAGATAAACGACTTTTCACCATCCCTTGTTTTGGATATTTTACAAAAAATAAAGTACCATTTTTTTCTTTTTTATCCATGATTTTTTTCATTCAGGATCTCCCTAATATTAGCATGTTAAATGCATTATTTTTTTCTGTTATTCTTTACCATTTTAAAAAATTGAATATATGTATCACTAAATGGCTTCCATTTAACAACACCTGGTGAAAATTTCTTTAGACTAGGAAAAACATCTAAATCCCAACCAAATCCTTTTTCAAAAATCTCGCAAGGAAATTCATTGCATAAGAAACAATATCTGATATTTTTCAATTTGGCACATTGATTAATTTTACATTCATTTAATTCAAGACAACTCGGACAATCATCATTACGAAATGCTGGACATAGACTGCAACAAATTCCGCAATAACTTATTAATTTTGGTCTATTATTATTCGTCTCTTTCATTGAAAATTTCTGCTCCAATTTTAATCAGATTTTCTTTGCGATGAGTCTCCCTCGGCCTACTTTTCCTTGATCAGCTGCATTTACCCAAAGGTTGAGACCATTATCTGCAATTGTAAACATATCAGCTCCGTATTCGCTTATAATGCCCTCTTTTAAATCTTGCCTAAGCATATTTTGATATTTATGGCAATACTCTGCAAATTTGGGACCTAAATCTTCTTTTAATTTAATCTCAAATCCGGTTTGTTTTATTATTTTTTCATAACCATCAAAAGTTTCCATATACGGAAACGCCATGAAACTGTTCAATTCATTCCACTCATTTTCTGTCATATTTCCAACTTGTAACCAGTCTGTAAAAGCCAACATACTTCTAGGTTTCAAGACTCTATAAGATTCTTCAATAAGTTTCCTTTTGTCAGTTACATAGCACCAGGCATCTTGTCCCCAAACAACATCAAATGTTTCTGCTTTGAAAGGCATGTCAATTGCGTTTCCATGTTTGTATTCAATAAGATTTGAATAGGTTTCATTCTGAGTTCTTTTTATTGCTTCATTAATCATATGCTCTGTTGCATCTAAACCTATAACTCTACACCCGTATGCTTTTGCTAAGTGTCTTGCTGGACCACCAAGTGCACTACATACATCAAGAACGATTTGATCCTTTCTTATTCCTGCTTTTTCTGCAAGAATTGTTGTTTCATTTTCACCTCCAACATGGATTTGTTCACCCATTAGCATTTCCCATAGAATTCCTACAGCTCCCGAATATATTTCATTCACGTCGGCAATGTTAAAATCAAGCTTCTTCATTTTTGTTATTTTTTCCATTTTAATCTCCCTCACAATTTTTTATTTTTATAACAATTAGGATCAATTCCACAAATATCTCCATTATTGTAATAAGCTGCTGCCCTACATCCCCAACAGATAGAATTATTTTCACATGAGTTGCATTTATCAGGTAGATTTTTTTGATTTCTTAAATGTGTAAAAAGTAGTTTTTCTTTGTTTTTATTTACAATTTTTTCTAGACTTGAATCATGAATATTACCAAAACTTTTCCTTATTACAGAACATGGGGTAACACTACCATCTATAGTTACACAAATAATTCCACCACAGTAGAATTTATTAACATCCATTGGACCCATTGAGACCAATGAATTTGGATAATTAATTCTATTCCGAACCTCACATGCGTTTTGAATCTCCTTTAAATCTGGCACCCAATCAAGATGTTCCTTTGCTAGACCTTCAAGGCACATTTGAGTTAAACATGTTCTCATACCTTTTTCTTCAAAAAAATATTTTATTGTTTTTTCAACATCATTAGCTATTAACTTAGTAAATGTAATACAATTAATCATTTCTTCAGGTTTTTTACCAAGGTTTTGCACATTATCTATACCTTTTAAAATAGATTTTATTTTTAATCTAGGATCGCCTGAATGTAATTTTTTATAAAGAGATTCATCTAGAGTATCAAGATGAACAGAGACAAATCCATCTTTTGTAGTTTTTACAACTTGACTTGCAATCTCAATTTCTTTTAAAGGAATTCCACTAGTCCAAATATTATTTTTTAATCCTTTTTCATTTGCGTATGTCATTAATTCGAACCAATCTTTTCTTAAAAGAGGATCACCACCCAACCAATCAATAGCTCTAACATTCATTTCAACAGCAGAATTAATAATAGAAATAATATCCTCTTTTGGTAATTCACGTAATTTAGTATAATCTGCTGTTGCATAACAATAAAGACAACTTTGGGAGCATGATAAATTTGACTCAATTTGAATGGAAAAAATCTTGTTTTCTTTAAAATAATCAATTTCTTCTTTGAAATCAGGATGAAAACCACTATATTTGATTAATTCATCATCTTTCAATATTAAATCACCTCGGATTCCCCTATAGATTATCGTTAATAATGCTTTATAAATAAATTGCTAAAGGAGAGTAATGAAAACACCCATATAATAATTTAACATAACTGATAGGGAATATATGGCGGACCTGGCGGGTTGTGAACAATCCAACGGGAGGAATCCCATTCGAACTTTTACACTTTTATGGAAGTTGTATATTAGCAGGTTAAATTAACCTAAAATCCTCTTTTTTTATTTTAATGAAACATTAGCTGATATTTAAATGTCCAAGATTCAAATCTCATCCCTATTTGTTCCCATTGCTACAAAAACTAATACAACAATTAGGATTTGGATTATAAAACAAATTTGTCCAACTTCTTTCTTTTTTTAATTAGCGGGCAATATATTAAATTATTATATTAACAATAGATAAATATAAGTATTCTTAGCTTTATTATAATTTAATACAATTTGTTTAGCGGGGAGAACAATGAAAAAGAAAATAATAGGTATATTAGTAATGACGCTGTTGATTACAACTGCTTTTTCAGTAAATGGATGTGTAGAATTAAATGATATTAACTCCAATATTTCCATTGATAAATGTATAGCTAGTAGTTCAACTACTGCTGATTATAAATCGTTTTTTAATAGACATAAAGAAGGAGAAAGTAATATATTAAATAAAAACGGGAACTGGCAATGGGCAAAAGGGGCAGGTGGAACGGATTATGATCTTGGCGTTGCTACCACAACGCTTTCAGACGATTCCACAATTGTGATTGGATCTTTCAGTGGTTCAGCGACTTTCGGGAAGGGTGAATCAGCCGAAACTGTTCTGGTTTCGGATGGTAGTGACGATATTTTTGTGGCTCATTACAATACAGATGGCACTATCATGTGGGCGAAACGTGCAGGTGGGACATCCAAGGATGTAGGCCAGGGAATCGTAACGCTTTCAGACGACTCTACAGTAGTAACAGGATCTTTCGAGGGTATTGCAGATTTTGGCCCATACAATCTAACCAGCCAAGGAGATAGTGATATTTTTGTTGCAAAGTTATCTAATGATGGTGAAAATTTACCTCCAAATACGCCAGATATTGATGGGCCCTTAAGTGGTAATCCAGGAACATCATATGATTACATATTCAATTCAGAAGATCCAGATGGTGACAATGTTACATATTTCATTGACTGGGGTGATGGTTACTCCGATGAAACTGATTCTAATCCCTCTGGAACAGATGTAACTGTTCCACATACCTGGGCTGTGAGTGGAAAATATACAATTACAGCTTTCGCTAAAGATGAGCTTGGTAATAATGGTCCATCTAGTACATATCAAGTAACTATGCCAAGAGACAAAGTAATGCAAAATTCTCAATTATTGAAATACTTGGAGAATCATCCAAAAGTCTTTCCAATGATACGTCGTATAGTAGGACTATTAAATTAATCCTATTCTCTCTATTTTTTAATTTTTAATCATTGGAGTTTATGATTAATTTTATAATGAAATGGAAGTTTATAAAAACCCAATGATAAAGACAAGAAGAGCAACTATAGAAGATGCAAATGTAATAATTGATTTTCAGATTCGGATGGCATTAGAAACAGAAAATCTGAATTTAAAGAAGGAAATAGTTAGAAAAGGTATAACTAAAGTTTTTAACGACGTATCAAAAGGGAAATACTATATCGTAATTGAAAATGATAAGATTGTAGGTTCTCTTCTTATAACACCTGAATGGAGTGATTGGAGAAACGGAAACCTATTGTGGATACAATCACTTTATATTGACCCTATATATAGGAAAAAAGGTCTTTTTAAATATATGTATAATTATCTAAAAAAAATGGTTGAAGAATCAGACGAATTACTTGGATTGAGACTTTATGTAGATAAATCAAATAAAGATGCTCAACTAGTGTATGAAAATGTAGGTATGGATGGAGAGCATTATAAGCTATATGAATGGATGAAATAAAATAATAGTTATTAGTAATTATAAAATATGGATGGGAGATTTGGACTCGTATTTGTTAACAAATCTAATTATTCATTAAGGAGAAAACCAGTATTTTTACTAGTAAAAACGTGTTCAAATCTCGTCCCCTGTATACTTAAGGTCTCAATAGAGAAAACATTAATTAGAGATTTCTTATTCATCTTACTTGAGGTATAACCTATGGCATATGAGCACAATGGATATGTATTGCATAAAAGAGAGGTAGAATTAAAAGGTGGAAGAACACAAACAATCTATTATTTCTGTAAAGCAGGGAATAAACCTAAGAGTGGTGCACCTTGTGATAAACCTGATAATAAAGTTGTTGGTATTAATAAGAGAACAGGTCTTCCATATCTAAAGAATAAATAAAACCAACTCTTTTCTTTTTTTTTATAAATATTAATTTCAGTTTATTTCTCTTTCTCTATTTTTAAAACTGTTCTCAGCTCATCAACATCCATAGACTTTATAAGCATGTTGAGATCTTTATGCAATTCTTCCGCATCATGTGATATTTGCATCAAATCTTTCAGGGTTAATTCTTTAGTATGTTCCATTTTCATTCTCTCAAACCTGCAATCTCAAAACAAGTATCAGTTTAAAAACTAATTGAAGTCTCGAATCTTTTAAAGAATGTCTGATGGATATGAAGATGACTGAAAAAATATAAATCGAGTTCCTTTTTTAGGATAAATAAGGGTTTTACAAAGATATAGTTTTTTTAATTTTGACATTTTACCACGGCAGACTTATATACAGTCGATGATAGAGAATAGCATGCTTGTAGAGAGTTGATGGGGATATTTGGTATCCACCGTTTTCTCTCCCCAGGTGTGTCTTAGAAGGGATGATATGAACCAGAAATGTGTGGATAAATTAATTGGTAAATACTGCAAAATCGTTACAAAAGAACCAGGTGATGAAAAATCTTATGTTGTTGTTGGTACTGTTAAGGATGTTGACCATGATGCAGGGTTTATAACAGTTGAATCCACACAAGGGCCAAGTTGTCTAAGTATAAATACTATACTCGCGATAAAACCAAAGGAAAAAACATAGGACATTTTGGGATATAGTTTTTTAAAAGGATAATTGTTACCGCTCCTGAAAGATATGGTTTTTAATAAAAAAATGTTACCGATGTCTATTGACTTTACATAAAGCGTAAGATTAAAAACAGTAAAAAAAATACATAAAGAGATAGAGGTGGAGAATAAAAAAATGTGGACTTTGTTATTTTTAATTATTAGTTTAGGTGTCACCTTGGCTGTACTTTTCATAAGTGCTAAAAAATATAAAACTAAAATTGAATCTTTGGAAGAAAAGATACTCGATAAAAAACAGGAGAAGGAACACTTACAAAGTAAGGGAAATCATCATGATGAGGTGGTTAATGAACTTAAAGTTAAAAACAAAAAGTTGAAAACTACTTCTAAAGATAATCAAAAATTAATCGAAGAAAACCAGCAACTAAGAAACCATCTATCTGAATTGGAAGAAAAAAATAAACTTATCCAAGAAAATAAAAGAGAACTGCAAAAACAAAGAGAAAAATTTAAAAAAAAGATAGAAAAAAAAGAGGAGATGTGTTCACAGTTAAAAAAAGAAAACAAAGAATTAAAATCTAATTTTTTACAAAATGAAAAAATCAAATCCTATACAACAATACTAAAAGAAGCTTTGCTCCTCCAAACTTTTTTGAATGATGACACCAAGCGACAAATACAAATTCTACATGATTTTCCAGAGCTATCCGAGAAAACCATCAGAAATTATCTTAGCCATCTATGTGATATTAATTTACTTACACAGGTTGACGATGATACATACCAACGTAATTTTTCAATGGAAAAAGATGACCATGTTCTCGATAAAATCCTTTGTAAAATATTCGACTGTGATTTACAAAAATTTAGAAAACTTTTGCAATAAAGAAAGAAAAAAGAAAGTTTAAAGTTAGTCCGTGAAAAATATCGCAGAGATTCTCGTCACTTTTCTCGTCGAAAATCGGAGAGAAAAGGATCTCATCATAACCCCTAGACCACTGGCTTATTTATAAGAAGGAGCGGTTTTTACTAGTAAATACGCGTCAAAATCTCCCTTTTAATTCATATTAAATCTTGGGGATTTGTACCCGTGAATGCAAAACCTCGATGAGAACATTATACCAAACGGGATTAAATTCCTTGGTTTTCATGAGATTTAAACTTCGAGTCGAAGTCACGTCCCCTGCACTTTTTTAACATTTTTTACATTAGATAAACATGATTTTTGGAAAAACAGCCCCCAACTCCATTTTAATGGCAAAATAATTCAAATTTCAAAAAACAAAATGATTAATAAACAGAAATAATATCTCGGTCGATTATCACAAAAAAACATTTATGGTGATTATATATGAAATATGAGATTCATCGATTCGATATTGATATGAAAAAGGACCAAGATAAATTAAAGCAATTTCTAAACAATATTAAAGGAGATATCGTAGCGATAATTCCTAATGTAAAACCAACCTTTCAACCTATGGGAGCCACAGCAAAAGTTGACTTTCTGTTTATTATTGAAAAGATAGGTAATTAAATCTCTATTAAAAAGTAAAATTGCATTAGAAGTGCTCTTAATAAATTTTTTCCGGTAAAACCAAATCCAAATCTTGTCCCCTGTATTCTTTTAAATACTCAACATGAGAAAATCGATTTCATATTCAAAATGTACATCATATTTTATATTGATATAAATATTTTTATACAGTTTTTAAAAATTTGGATTAATTATCTAGTTAAAAAGCTATTAAAATAGATAATGTTTTATAATTATTTCATATAATATCTATTATACATATTACAATGTGAGTGAAATATGTTCCAAAACGATCTCGCTGGCGTAGCACTTGTATACATCTATGTAGCAATTTTGCTGATTATTTCTGAAAAATTACTGGAAAAATACCCAACAATAGGAAGAAAATTTCTTCATATTATGACAGGCAATATCGCATTCTTACTTCCAATTTTTCAAACAAGAGAAATAATGACATTTATAGCTGCAGGTCCATTTATTCTCTTTACTTTCTTGATGAGCCCGTATACTCCAATTAAATCGATCAGAGGAAAAACATCTTCAGCAGGTCATGGAATGGGTCTGGTATATTATGCTATAACTTGGACTATTTTAGCATATATGTTTTTTGATAATAAGGTAGTTATTGCAATTGGTATACTTGCTATGTCTTATGGTGATGGTTTTGCTTCACTTATTGGATCAAGGTATGGTGAGAAAAAGTATGATATTTATAGTAACCAAAAAAGTTATATTGGTTCAATCTCAATGTTTGTGTTCTCTTTTATTACGTTTATAGTTGCACTCTTATTTTATGAGTTTAATATTACTTTAAAAATAATAATTATTCTGGCGATTTTAGCATTGTCTTCCATGGTGGCTGAGATTATAACTCCAAAAGGACTTGATAATTTATCGGTACCTTTTATAGCTTCTATATATATCTATTTAGCTTTAGTCATGTGAGATTTATATGCGTTTCATAGTAGTGGATGGACTTGATGGAGTAGGAAAAGATACACATGCCCACTTAATTAAAAGAAGATATGAAAACAAAGGTGAGAAAGTAATTCTTCGGTCACACCCAGAGTCTGATAATTTTTTCGGTAAAAAAGCAAAGAAGGCTTTGTATGGAGAAAGAAAAATTAACAAATTGAAAGCCTCAATTTATTACATGTTAGATGTTCTACGTTCAATAAGAAAATATTATAGAAAAAAAGAGTGTGATACACTCATCATGGTACGCTATCTTGTAGGTACTGCCTATCTTCCATCTAAGTTGGCGAACTTAGGTTACAGATTTTTTTATAATTTTGTTCCTACATCAGAATACATGTTCTTCCTTGATGCCTCTCCTGAAAAACTACTTGAGCGTGTTGAAGAACGTGATATGAAAGAGATATTCGAAACACGTAGTGAGCTTATAAAAGTCAGGAAAAAATCTCTAATGCTAGTAAAAAATTGGAATATTATTAGCACATCTGGATCTATTGAAAATACTGCTTCCCAAATCGAAAAAGTATTGGATTCCTTTGATAAGAACTAATGAAATTTTTTATGTTTCTTTTGTAGAATTAAAGTTATTTTTAGTGCATTAAATAATCTTTATGAATATCTGGAATACAACAGTTATGTTAAGAAAAACATTATATTAATCGTCAGGAAAAGATATCTTAAACAATACAAGGATGGTTATGAACCTGCGGTTAGAAAAACAATTGATGCTGAAGAGATGTCAAGATACCTGAATAGTATTCCAAATCCCCGAGACAAAGCAATCAACGTACTATTTGTTAAAACAGGAGTTAGAAAAGAGAATCTGAGAAGAATAGATTGTAATGATATTGATTGGGATGAAAAGAAAATACTTATAAAATTTAGATTATCAAAAAAAGGACTTTTCCATATGTGTTTTTTGATGATGAATGTAAACGGTTACTGAAGTATTGGGAAAAAAGAAGAGGAATGATTGCTAATCCAGATGAAAAAGCCTTTTTTGTTGGTGAATATGGGAGAAGAATTAGTAAGAATTCGGTTTATGATGCTGTTGTAAAATGGTCAACTAGATTTGGACTACATAATCCTAAATCTGATAGATTAGAAGACCATTTTTCGCCCCATAATCTGAGACATTGTTTTACAACCTATCTTAGAAGGAATGGGATGGAACGTGAATATAGAAAGGAACTTCGTGGTGATAAAAGAGCCGAGGTAATGGACTTGTATGACCATATTGAGGAAAAGGAATTGAGAAGAGAATATCTTGTGGCAATACCAAAGTTTGATGTTTATTGATTGTTCTGAAATGCTCATTTTGGGAATATACGTTAATTGTTTAGTGCTCCCACTTTTTTTCTTTATTAATAGATAAAAAAACTTAACGATTAATAGATTGGTGTGATGAGCGGAATAGGTCGTTCCCATTGATAATGGATAGAAGCTGATGGTTTAAGAATTTGATAGTCAGATAATGCAGGGTTAAATTCTTCAATCTTAGCAATAACATAATGAATCGTATGATCGCCAATGTTGTGTAACGCAATGTCTACTGGAATCCATCCAAGAGTTGGTGATAGAATTTCTCCCCATGCATGTGGTTCTGCTTCTACTTTTTCATTACGTATGAAATATCCGGTTAATCGCCTACAAGGAATCCCTCGCATCCGAGCTAACGTAATGAAAAGATCAATGAATTCATCGCAATCGCCAGTACCAACGAGAAAAGCTTTCTCTGCACCCAATCGTTTTTCTTGTTTTTCAGGATGTTTTATTGTCTGTGTTAGGTAATAACCTATTGCTTTTACCCATGTGAAGAGATCATCAGCTCCAAACCATTTTTCTTGGGAGACCTTTTGGAGTAACGATGATTGAACTGGCCAATAATGTGAACTTTGTTTGTATTTCTGTCGAAGCTCTTGTTGGATTTTTGATATTTCACCCCACTCCACATTTTGCGGAATAGAAGATGGGATGGGGAAAACTGTTATCGTTCTTTCTAAAGAAATCGTAAACTTTTTTCGGACTTTCTGTTGAAAAAGGAAAAATATATTATTTCCTTTTATTTTCAATGTACAATCTATAGGGGATTGAATGATCTTTACTGTTTGTCGATAAGATGGGTAATGAAAAAATTTTAATCGTACCATGGGTGAACCTATATTCGCTCTAATAAAAAGATGTTCTTGGTGATGTAATTGCCAGCCATGAGGCAGTAGATGCTTTTTCATATTATTTCTTCTTAAGATAAGGGAACTTTAAATAGTTTATTTATTTCTTATAAAAATACAAGAAGAAGGGATTTGAACACTAGATTACAGGTAAACTATTTTATTTTATATCTGTCGAGGATTGAAAATTTTGATTTTCTTCTAAACGCTGCTAAAAAGCCGCTGGGGGGAATTAGTAGTCGAATCTCAAAGCCCGAAC
>Ga0255055_10003045_pt1 | contig 11449 bp, 12 predicted proteins | sample JV7_2_27_MG_FD_188633 | JGI IMG/M metagenome (GOLD analysis project Ga0255055, IMG submission 188633) | Seawater microbial communities from Jervis Inlet, British Columbia, Canada - JV7_2_27 | ecosystem: Environmental > Aquatic > Marine > Inlet | place: Canada: British Columbia | collected... | reverse complement strand
GGCGATGGTTCGTTGAGCCTTGAGATCGATGCGGATAGACTGATTTTAGAATTAACAGATGATGGCCCCGGTATCGAAGATATTGACCTGGCGATGCAAGCCGGTTACTCGACGGCTGAAGATGCTGACCGTGAAATGGGTTTCGGCGCCGGCATGGGACTGCCGAACATGAAAAAAAATGCGGACCGGATCAACATTGAATCCAAAAAAAGCCAGGGAACCATCGTTCAAATGATTTTTTTTCTGCCTGATGGAGACAATGCAGATTGAGCCAAAAGCAAACATCAACCTGCTTTGTCCGTTTTGACCAAGACGACTGTTTGGAAAGGATGCTCAAAAATGATGGTAAAAGACCTGGTCGATAAATTCGACCTTGCGGTGACTGCCGGGGAAAGCGGACTTGACCGCAAAGTCACCGACGCCTACTGCGGCGATTTGTTAAGCGAAATTATGGGCAATGCACCGGCAGGGTGTGCCTGGATGACCGTTCAGGGGCATCAGAATATTGTGGCGGTGGCGGTGCTGCGTGAAATGGCCGCTATCATTATCACCGGCGGCCAAACCCCGGATGATGAAACCATCCAAAAAGCAGACCAGGAAGGCATTCCCATTTTGCTGTGGCCAAATTCATCATTTAGTCTGGCCGGTCGCCTTTTTAGCGTCGGCGTCGGGAATCCAGCAACCGAATAATCTGCGAGCCCTTGTTTTAAAAATCTTTGAGTAATGCCTGCGCAAGGAATCAACCGTTGCTGAAACATTTTAAAGCCGACCTTCACATTCACTCCTGCCTCTCACCTTGCAGCGACTGGGATATGAGCCCCAAAAAGATTGTTGCAAAAAGTCTTGAACAACGTCTTGATTTAATCGCTATCTGTGATCACAATACTGCCGAGAACGCTGCGGCGGCCCTACGGGAAGGTTCCAGACAGGGTATTGCCGTTTTGCCCGGGATGGAAGTGTGTTCCAAAGAGGAAGTACATCTGGTGACGCTCTTTAAAAAAATTGAAGACACCCTAAAAATGCAGGAATATGTTTACGCCCATCTGCCCGGAGAAAATCAGCCGGAAGTATTCGGTCATCAAGTGGTTGCAGATGAGCACGATCACGTTCTGGGAGAAAACCCACGCCTGTTGATTGGTGCCACCCGCCTCAGCCTCCTTGAAATCGTAAAAAAGGTCCATCACCTCGAGGGCATCTGTATCAGTTCCCATGTTGACCGCCCGTCTTACGGCCTGATAGGACAGCTTGGATTTATCCCCGAAGATCTGCATATAGACGCTGTCGAAGTATCTTATCGCGTGTCCCTTGACAGGGCCCTGACCGAGATTACGGGCATAGACGATTATCCCTGTATAACGTCTTCGGATGCACATTTTTTGCACGACATTGGAAAAGTATGGACGGAATTTGTTTTGGCTGAGGCCACCCTGGAAGAAATTCGGATGGCCCTGGCCGGAACCAAAGGGCGCAGGATTATAAAAGATACCGAATGACATATGGTCTTGTATAAATGCGAGAATTATCTTTACATATTTTAGACGTTGTTGAAAACGGGATTACCGCCGGTGGCAATTGTATCTGGATTGAAGTTGATGAGGCCCGTAAAAAGGATCAGCTAAAAATTGTGATCCGAGACAATGGTAGTGGTATGCCGATCGAAAAACAGGACAATATCAATGATCCTTTTATTACATCCCGAACCACTCGCCGAGTCGGTCTGGGCCTTTCGCTTCTGTCCGCTGCCACCGAACGCTGCGATGGGACATTGCGCGTCGACACGCAACCCGGTAAAGGCACTGAAATTGAAGCGACATTTCGTTATAGCCATATCGATCGTGCGCCGCTGGGAGATATGGCCGCTACAATTACCACTTTAATCATCGGCAATCCGGGAATTGATTTTGTCTATTCCCATCGAATCGCTGGTAACGATTTTAGCCTGGACACCCGGGAAATCCGCGCAGAGATGGATGATCTTTCTCTGTCCGATCCCGTGGTTATTCAGCATTTAACCGAAACGATCCGTTCTGCACTTAAAGAGCTGACGTCAAGTGAGGATGTATCTTGAACCCTAATCCGGATAATCCGGAACAAATTGCCACAAAGGCACCAAGACACAAAGCGAAACCTTTGGTTAATATTCATCTTTGCGTCTTTGTGTCTTGGTGGCGAAAATGTTTTGCCACAAAATGCAAAAAAAGAATTTCTAAAGTACTAATTGGGTTAAATTTATGGAGGGAAAAATGGCAAAGTTGACAATTGAAGATCTAAAAAAAATTAAAGAAAAAACAGCCAAAGAAACTTCGCTGCGAGATGGTCCTGCAAATATTAAAATCACCGTGCATATGGGCACCTGCGGAATCGCGGCCGGCGCCCGCGATGTCATGAGTTCCCTTATGGAAGAGATGGCCGCAGCGGATCGACAGGATATCCGGGTTGTTGCCTCCGGCTGCATGGGAATGTGCAGCAGTGAACCCAATGTCACTGTTGAGGCGGTTGGCAGCGAGCCCATTGTTTATCAGCTTATGGATTCCAACAGAATGCGCCAGGTTTTCAAGCGTCATGTTCTGCTGGGCGAAGTTCAAACAGATTTTGCGCTGGCTAAAATGTAAGAAAGCGCTCTTTAACAGATTCAAGCGTGCATGTCGGCGATTCCTTTTGGACGATATTTACAAAACAGCCTGGGTGCGGTAGATATATCCTATCATGAAAGTAGATGGAAAAGAGCTGCGGACGATCTGGCTGGATCCAAATGCAAAAACGGTTAAGATCATCGATCAGCGGCGGCTGCCCCATGAGCTGGTACGGGTCGAATTACAAACCGTTGATGAAGTCATTACAGCTATAAAAGACATGTATGTGCGCGGTGCCCCTCTTATCGGCGCAACCGGGGCGTATGGTGTTTATCTGGCTGCTTTAAACGCACCGCATAATCAGGTTGAAGATTCATATCTGATTGGAGAATGTGACCGCATCAAGTCCGCCCGACCCACGGCGGTGAATCTGGCCTGGGCGGTCGATGCCGTCTTAACAAACGTATTGAAGGTTGCCCAATCCGATAAACGCATAACTATAGCCAGGGAATCGGCCGCATATATCACCGAACAGGAGGTCGAAAATTGTAAAAAAATCGGCGAACACGGGCTGCCATTGATCGAGGCAATCAGCAGGTTCAAAAAAGGACAGACGGTCAACGTACTGACACACTGCAATGCCGGCTGGCTGGCGTGTATCGAACACGGAACGGCAACCGCACCCATCTATGCCGCGTTTGATAACGGAATTGACCTGCATGTATGGGTCGATGAAACCCGGCCTTTGAATCAAGGCAACCGCCTGACCGCCTGGGAGTTGGGCAAACATGGTGTCAAACATACGATCATCACCGATAATGCCGGCGGCTATTTAATGCAGCATGGAAAAGTTGATATCGTTATCGTCGGCACCGATCGAACAACGGCCACCGGAGATGTCGCCAACAAAATCGGTACCTATTTGAAAGCGCTGGCGGCCAAGGACAACAACATTCCCTTTTATGTCGCTTTGCCTTCCAGTACTTTTGACTGGAATCTCAAAGACGGTGTCAAAGAGATCCCCATCGAAGAGCGCGACCCGGATGAGATACGTTACATCGAAGGGCTCGCTCAAGATAAAACCATGCGCGTCCTGATATGTCCTGAAAAAAGCAATGCCGCTAATTATGCCTTTGATGTCACACCGGCAAAGTTTGTAACCGGTTTTATTACCGAGCGTGGAATCTGCGAGGCGACCGAGGCGGATATCAAGAAACTTTTCCCCGAAAAATTTGGTCAACCGTAAAAAGGTGTCAGGAAAATACAGAGGACAGAGCACAGAAATCAGATGACAGAAGAAAAAGGGCAGAGTGTTTCTGTTTTCTGTCATCTGACTTCTGTAATCTGTTATCTGACACCTGAAACCTTATTAAATATTGACATACCTGCAGCTAAACGCGTATAGGCACTGAATGCTGACTGAACTGGAAAAAAAGATAACCGCTTCCATCCAGGAAGACATGGCGGTAACGGATCGTCCGTATATTAAAATCGCGCAGAATCTTGGAATCTCGGAAACGGATTTATTGGAGAATTTGAAAGATCTTTGTGACCGGGGTGTTATTCGGCGGTTTGGCGCCACCTTGCGGCATCAACGCACCGGGTTTACCGCCAATGCAATGGTGGCCTGGAAGGTAGATGAGGACCGCATTGAAGAAGTCGGGCAGAAAATGGCTTCTTTCAGGCAAGTATCCCACTGTTACCGGCGCAATCCCACCGACGAATGGCCGTATAACTTATATACAATGGTGCATGCCAACGATGAACAATCGTGCCACGCGACCGCCCGTGAAATGTCCAGCGCCACATCGGTGGAAGATTACACACTCCTGTTCAGTCGTGAAGAATTGAAAAAAACATCCATGGTGTATTTTCCCACTGATCAGGATGATTAAAAATTTCACTTCACAGGTTTGCCGAGTCGGCTTAAAATTCCAGCATTGAAACCAAATTCACCTCATATTCTTCTGGTCAATCCCTGGATCCATGATTTCGCCGCGTATGACTTCTGGGCCAAACCAATCGGGTTACTCACCCTGGCAGCGTTGCTCAGGTCCCATGGTGTGTCTGTATCCTACCTCGATTGTCTGGACCGGTTTCATCCGAAAGCGCCTTCCAGTGATCCTTCAGCGCGCTATGGCCGGGGACCCTATTTAAAAACACAGATTGCCAAACCGCATGACCTTAAGGATGTTCAGCGTACTTTTTCCCGATACGGCATCAAACCCCGTTGGTTCACCGCAGACCTCCAGGCTTTGCCGCAACCGGATCTTATCCTGATCACTTCTTTAATGACCTACTGGTACACCGGCGTTCAGGAAACCATCACAATCATGCGTAACGTTTTTCCTGACATAGCGATCATTTTAGGCGGCATTTACGCCAGCCTCTGCCATGATCACGCGCTCAAAAACTCGGGTGCGGATGAGATCATTTCAGGGCCGGCCGAGGAGACCCTGTTTGAACTTATCGCCGGATATACGGGTTTTACGACAACACCCCTTTTTAACTCACAGGAACTCGATACCTACCCCTACCCTGCACTGGATTTACAAAACTGCATTAATTACGTTCCCCTGCTCACCTCACGGGGCTGTCCGTTTAAATGTACCTACTGCGCCTCACACTTTCTAAATCCCAACCGAATGCGGCGTAGCCCGGAATCCGTCATCGCTGAGCTAAAATTCTGGCACGAAACCCATGCGGTCACAGATTTCGTCCTGTATGATGATGCGTTTCTAGTCAATGCTGAAGCGCATGCCATTCCTATCCTGGAAAAAGTTATTCAGGCCGATATCAATCTTCGCTTTCACACACCCAATGCCGTTCATATTCGAGGCATCACCGCCGAAACGGCCCGTTTACTGTTCAAAGCCGGATTTAAAACCTTGCGCCTGGGACTGGAAACTGCCGAATTCGATAACCGTGAAACCATTGACCAAAAGGTCAACGAAAACGATTTCAGGCAGGCCGCCGGATACTTAAAAGAAGCCGGTTTTGAAAAACATCAGGTGGGTGCCTACTTACTGACGGGACTGCCGGGCCAGGAATTGCCTTCGGTTGAACGTTCGATCCGGGCTGTTCAAGAAGCAAAAATAACGCCTATTTTGGCCTATTACTCTCCGATTCCGCACACGGCGATGTGGCAAACGGCGGTAGCCGCATCCCGCTATGATCTGGAAGCGGACCCGATTTTCACAAATAATTCAATTATCCCCTGTCAGAATGAAGCATTTAACTGGGAGACCGTCTCCGCGCTAAAAAAACTTGCTTCTGGCTCAGCCACAGCGTAAAGTCTCTCTGAATTTGTCCTAAATTGAGCGTTTCAAATTTTAAAAAGGAGAGACGAAAAATGCTACGTCTAAAAGCCGTTGATCTGAAAACACAAAAAATCGACACACTCATCGTGCCGGTGTGCGAGGATAAAAGAATACATGACGACAGGATCATCAATGCCGTCATCAAAATAGCGTTGAAGCTCAAGGAATTTAAGGCCGCCAAAGGTGATGGGGTCACGCTGTATGATTTAAAGGAACTCAACGCGAAACGGGTTATCTTTGTTGGACTTGGAAAGCAAAAAAAAATTGACCCCGAAGCCCTGAGGGCATTTTGCGGCGCAGCCGTCAATAAATGTATGCAAGCCGGCCTTGAGATAATCTGGATAGCGGTGCCGGCAGCCGCAAATCTTAAAATGGACATGCCGGCTACCGTTGAATCCATGATGGAAGGGGGTTGTTTGGGAAATCATTTATTTAATAAATACAAAAAGGAAAAGAAAAAAAAGCCCCTAAAACAAATAAATTTTCTGGTAAAACAAGAAGCGCTGGGCAAGCTGCGAAGAATCGCCCCAAAAGTAAGTACCCTTTGCGCAGGCACGATTTTAGCGCGCGAGTGGATCAGCACGCCGTCAAACGAAAAAACGCCGGAGCAATTTACGCGCTCAATTGTCTCACAGGCCAGAAAACACGGTCTTAAAGCCCGGGTCCTGCGCGAAAAAGATTTAAAACAGAATAAATTTGGCGCCTTGCTGGCGGTGGCGGCCGGAAGTCAGAGCAAACCCAGCATGGTCGTGTTGGAACATAAGCCCCCCAACGTCAAAAAAACAGTGGCGCTGGTCGGAAAAGGGGTCACATTTGACTCCGGAGGTCTCAATCTTAAGCCCGGCGGATCCATGGCCGGCATGAAATCGGATATGTCCGGTGCCGCCGTTGTCGCCGCCACAATGATTACCCTGGCGAGACTAAACACGAAATCGCACCTCATCGGCGCCATCCCAATCGTTGAAAATATGCCCTCCGGCAAAGCAGCCCGGCCCGGAGATATCGTGCGCAGCTATGCGGGCAAAACCATTGAAATTGGAAATACCGATGCTGAAGGTCGGCTCATCCTGATAGACGCCATGTCATATGTGGTCAAAAAACACAAACCGGAGATTATGATCGATCTGGCAACCCTGACCGGGGCCTGCATTGTGGCCCTTGGGGAAAATATCGCCGGCGTATTTACGCCTGACGATGAGCTGGCCAAAGCCATCATTTCATCTGGTGACAAAACTTATGAACGCTGCTGGCAGATGCCGATGCCGGACGATTATAAAGAACTTCTCAAAAGCGATTTTGCCGACCTTAACAACATGCCCAGTTCCCGCTGGGGCGGTGCCATCACCGCCGCATTATTTTTATCGGAATTTAGCGGTGATACCCGCTGGGCCCATATCGACATTGCCGGCCCGGCCTACCTTAAAAAGGGGGGTGCTTACTGCGGCCCGGGAGGCACCGGTTTTGGCGTGAGGTTGCTGTGTGATCTGATTGGACAACTATAAATGTCGCGGCAAGATGCCGCTCCCACAAATTGTTTTAGAAAAGACTGCTTGAGGGTTTTGGCAACATTATGGCCGCCAACGAGATTGTCAGCCACTGTGAATTACTCATCGAAAGTGAAGATGTCATCGCGGTAGACGGCAACGGTTATGCGGCCACAGGCAGCATGCAATTTGAAACCTTTATCGAAAACTTAAGATCAGATTAGAACGCTATGAAAAAGACTGCAGATTTAGCAACCTGGATAGGGCAAATCATTGAAGATTTTATTGAGAAGTCACCGCAAAATACACTTCAAAACAAAGCCAATGATAAGGCCTTTGACACGCCTCTGGTCGGCTTTTCAAGGGGAAATGATCCCCTCTTTGAAACCTACAAGGAGGTTGTCGGGCCTTTTCACTGGACGCCGTGGGAGATATTTACCCGGACATTTAAGGAACCGGCCGTCAAGCCTGAGGACCTGACCGTTATCAGCTGGATCCTGCCTCAAACCAAGGCGACCAAGGCCGACAATCGAAAACAGACGACCTACCCCGCCGAAAGCTGGGCCCGGGCGCGCATTTTCGGCGAAGAGGTCAATGTTAAGCTCCGAAAACACGTGGTGGCAATTCTGCAAGAAAATGGATATCAGGCCCTGGCGCCGGTGCTCTCCGACCAATGGAAAAGGAAAAAATCTGATAAGTATGTGTTTGCCTCGACCTGGTCGGAGCGGCATGCCGCTTATGCTTCAGGCCTTGGAACTTTCGGCCTCTGTGACGGGCTCATTACCCCGCGGGGCAAAGCCATGCGCACCGGATCGGTAGTCGCACACATCAAAATCCCCCCGACCAAAAGGCCGTATAGCGATCATCACGCCTATTGCCTCTGGTTCACGCAAGGAATCTGTGGGAAGTGTATCCCGCGCTGCCCGGTGGACGCACTCGACGAAAGCGGTCATGACAAGCTCAAATGCCGCGCGCATATCAGGCCGGTAACTGCCGATTATGTAAAATCACACTATGGCTTTGACGGTTACGGATGTGGTCTGTGTCAGACAAAAGTGCCCTGTGAATCAAAGATCCCAACCCGACAGGATGTTGAATAAAGGCCAAAATTTAGGAATTGCGAATTCAGGAATTTAGGAATTGAAGGTATTCTGTCATTCTAATTCCTAAATCCCTCAATTCCTGAATTCCTCAATCAGGGAATCCTGACACCCCCCCTGCGCGGCCAAGGCCCGAAACCTGAAATAGGACCGTGTTTTGTAAATTACCTGCGACGCATGACATTATAGATCTATCAAGAACCATCCGGATCGGGGATGTTTAGCCCCATATGGCGTCCCATCAACCCGAATTGTCCATCAGCCATCTCGGCACCATATTGCACGCTGCAGCCTTTTGCTAAACCCGCGGATAGCCAGGGGGTAACTTTGGGGTTGGTGACCACATCTGCTACCAGTGTTCGCGAGGACAGCGTATCTGTAGGGAAAGGCACGTTGGGGTCATCATTCATTCCGACCGGGGTTGCATTCACCGCAATATCGAATCCTTCCAGGTGAGTTAGCTCAAATGATATCTTGATTTGCGGGCCGGTATTTCTCAACAAATGCTCTAAGAACCCATGCCGCTCCGTCCGGATTTCTTTAATAACAATTTCGGCGGCGCCGGCCTCGGCTAGCGCCAGTGCAATTGCAGCGCCGGTCACACCGCCGCCGATAATGGCCGCTCGCCGGCCGCGCACGTCCAACCCGTTCGCTTTAGCCGCCACCATGAAACCAAGCCCATCGACCATGTCACCAATCAAGCGTCCGTTTTCCACCCGGACCACGTTGACCGCCGCTAAATCTCCAGCCCGTTGAGACATTGCATCCATACAGTCGGCCGCCGCCTGCTTATGCGGTATGGTTGCAATACAGCCTCCGAAGTTGGGGAGGGTCCGCATATGCTCAAAATGAGCCTTTACCTGATCGCCGGGCACATCCATGGCGATCATGACCGCGTCGATTCCGTGTTCGGCAAAATAGCGATTGTAATTTAAGGGAGATCTGACCTGAATGATCGGCGTCCCAATCATGGTGTAAAACGCAGTGGTGCCGGTTGGAATGAGCCCCGGCTTTGGATTTGCAATCCCGGTCACTTTTTTCCTTTTTATAACCTTACTTTAATCGATCCTGCATGAGCCCCCAATCCTTCAACTTCAGCCAGGCGAATAATGTCGGGGGCTTCACGTTGAAAAGCCTTTTGGGTGTACTGAATCAGGCTGGTCTTTTTAACAAAGTTGTCCACTGAAAGCGCGGATGCAAATCGAGCGGTTCCCGCGGTGGGGAGCACATGGTTGGGACCGGCAATATAATCGCCCACCGGCTCAGGCGTATAATTGCCGACAAAAATGGCCCCGGCGTTGCGTATTTTTCCAACAACCTCAAGCGCATCGTTGATTTGAAGTTCAAGATGCTCCGGCGCAATCCGGTTGGCCATGTCGATGGCGGTACCTATATTTTTTACAACAATTATAGCTCCAAATTTTGACAGGGATTCTTCAGCAATATCAGCGCGCGCCAGGCGTGTGAGCTGCCCTTTTACTTCTTTGGCAACGCTTTTGGCCAATTTATCTGAATCCGTAATTAATATCGCTGATGATAAAACATCGTGTTCGGCCTGGGAAAGAAGGTCAGCGGCAATAAATTCAGGCCTGGCGCTGTCATCGGCGATAACCAGAATCTCACTGGGCCCGGCAACCATATCGATACCGACGGTGCCGGCCAGAATCTTTTTGGCAAGGGTGACGTAAATGTTACCCGGCCCGACGATGACGTCGACCTGGGGTATGGTTTCGGTTCCGTACGCAAGCGCGGCAATGGCCCAGGCACTTCCGACTTTATAGACAGCATCGGCGCCGGCCTTTTTAGCCGCCACCAGCAGATGCGGACTCACGCCGCCGCCTTTGGTCGGCGGTGTGACCATTGCGATCTGCCTGACACCCGCAACTTTGGCGGGAATCACGCCCATCAGTACCGAGGACACCAATGGCGTTTTACCGCCTCTGGCACCGGGCACATAGACCCCGGCGGCATTTAGCGGATTGATCAGCTGTCCAAGCAACGTACCCGGCCGATCGGTTTGCATCCAAGACTTACGTAGTTGCTGCTCATGAAAGCGTTTAATATTCGAAGCCGCGCGATTCAGGGCCCGGGTAAAGGACCGATCGACCCTTTTGGCCGCATCTGAAAATTCCTTTTTGGACACCTGCATCGATTTTATTGACATGCGCGCTGAATCAAAGCGCCGGGTATAGGAAATTACGGCCTGATCACCGCGCTTGCGGACCCGCTCACAAATGCGGGTGACCGCGGCCAGATCCTCTTTCCGAAATGCAAGACCCCGATTGATAATTCGCGCAACGCGTTGCTCAGCCGGACGTGACGGATAATTGTATACTTTCATGCGCACCACCTTCTAGAACCTATCTCAAAAATGCGTCTAAGTGCCCAGGGCGGCGTTGTCCCGCGAATTGAAATACTCACGTACTGCGTGTACGCTCCGTTATCAATTCACGGGACGCCTTGCCCTGAACCCTTAGCCACTATTTTTGAGATAGGTTCTAATTTTTTTATTACAGCCTGCCGGATGCAGGATACATATAAAGGATTTAGGGTGATCTTTGCAAGCATTAACAGTTAAAGGGCTTGACATTGCAAGTTAATACGAATAAGAAAATTATGATATTTTCATCTGCCCATCATAAACGCATTAATTAGACATAGCCATCAGAATCAGGTTTGAGGAGATTGAATTAACTTTAAAAATTAGGAGGTACACATGGACAAGATCTTAAGAATCAATATGAGTGCAGATGGTGGCCCGGCGGTTAACACCGAATCCCTGGGCGATTATGCCGGCTCGGCAGGTCGCGGATTAACCTCGGCCATCGTCTCAAAAGAAGTTCCTCCGTTATGCCACCCGCTGGGAGAAGATAACAAGCTGGTTATCGCTCCGGGAATGTTAAGCGGCTCGACGGCGGCAATGTCCGGCCGTATATCCGTGGGCTGCAAGAGTCCGCTGACCGGGGGTATCA
>Ga0255055_10003044_pt1 | contig 11450 bp, 12 predicted proteins | sample JV7_2_27_MG_FD_188633 | JGI IMG/M metagenome (GOLD analysis project Ga0255055, IMG submission 188633) | Seawater microbial communities from Jervis Inlet, British Columbia, Canada - JV7_2_27 | ecosystem: Environmental > Aquatic > Marine > Inlet | place: Canada: British Columbia | collected... | reverse complement strand
CGTGGCGTAACCGAACGGCTTCAGCAGCTCCGCGATGGTCGGATCTTCGGGCTGCATACCTTCATCCGCACCTGGCAAACCGACCTTGCTCAAACCGGTGCGAAAGACGCTCTGGCCGGTGATGAAGGCCGAGCGACCCGCGGTACAACTCTGTTCGGCGTAGTAGTCCGTGAAGATCATCCCTTCCTTGGCCACCCGGTCGATGTTGGGGGTGCGGAATCCCATTAATCCCATCGTGTAGGCACTGATGTCGCTTTGTCCGATGTCATCGCCCCAGATGATGACGATGTTGGGCTTGTCCTGGGCCACGGCGACGGCGGCCATCGATAGCAGCATCGCCACCACTGTGACTGAAAAAGCGATCTTGTTCCTCAAGTCATTCCTCCTTTTGTTATTTCCGAGTTCCGCAGTCTAACTGTAACGAACCTGGCCTTACAAACGACTTACAGACGGTCATCTGGCAGCTCTTGCCGTCAGTCATGGCGCCACTCTCGTCTCCTTCGACACCGACTTCTCTCGCTTCTCAGGTCTTCGATGCTTGAGCCCGGTCACCAAGGGGCGATTCCGAAGCTCTCCAAGCTAACGGTTGCAGGAGATTCCTTCATCACTTCGCGCCTCCCGCACCTGGAGAATCGACTGATCGGCCGCCAGGCTCGCCTGCTGCACCGTGTCGATATCGTCGTCGAGGTCGACAAGTCTCTCGAACATCTGGTCGGCGGTCTTCTGGTCCTTTCGGTCGACCGCCACCAGAGCTTCGATCCAGTACCCCGCGAGGGAGAAGTCCGAGTTCTCCGAGGTGGCCCCCGCCTTGGCGAGGAGCGCAGCTCGGTCGTGCTGGCAATCAACCAGGGCATCGAGCGCATTCGTGTTGTCCTGGCCGATGGCCGCGATCCACTCTTCCTCGGTCTGGGGGAGGTCGTAGGCCTGACGCTCGGCCTCCTTCTGCCGCAGCTCTTCGAGCTCGGCCGTATCCGCCTTCTTCTTTTTCTTGGAGTCTGACACCGACCCGCCGATGGCTCCGCCGGCCGCGCCGATAGCGGCACCGGCCACCGCCCCGCCGAGGTCACCTCCTACTAGCAGGCCGAGAATGGCTCCGCCGGCCGCGCCTCGGCCGGCCCAGCGCTTGGTGCCGCCGTTGGCGAGAAGCGGTGTGCTGATCAGTGCGGTCACGAGGGCAAGATTCGTCAAGACAATCCCAAATCGTTTCATCCCTGGCTCCTTCTCATTTATCGGTCGAGTTATGGCTGATGGCCTCCCACTACGGCGAATACCAAATCGGACTCGTGTAGGCACGCTCCTGGGTCGTCATCGGTACTTCCGGATCCATCTCGATGCCGAACCGCAGGGCGTCGTAGGCCGTCCAGCGAGGGGTCGGGATCTCGATGACGCGGGCGTAGTAGAAGGCCCTCACACCAGGATCGAAGTCCGGATCCTCCCAGACCGCGATCAGCTCAGGGTCGCCGATCGTGTTGGTCCAGGTAGCCGTGGCGACATCCACTGTGCTCCCCACTGCCGGCAGCTTTCCGTCCGAGTCCGGTTGGCGGGTCTCGGAGTCGCCCCAAGCCACGTCATAGACCTGCTCCTTGGGTTCGCCACTCTTGTCCAACCACCCCTTGACCATCTGGATCCGGTCGAGGTTGCCGCTCAGCGGGTCCTTGAGGGCGGCCACCAAGAACGTCGGCGATTTGCCAGCCGGAGCACGCTGCAGGTCTCCGCCCATGGGAACCCCTTTCCGGTAGCCGATCTCGGCTGGAATGCGGGTACGGGTGTCCTCAGCGGTGAAGTCCCAGCCGCCAAAAACTCGAACCGCGAGTCGGGTCCCGGTGGTGGCGAAGACCTCCTTGCGCATCATGGCGTCGAAGATGGCCTCGCGTGAATTCTCCGTGGCCCACACGGCGGCATAGCCAGAGGACACCTGCTCCCAGCCCATGAACGCGGCACTTCCATCGGGTGCGGCGATCGCAGGATGGCTCCAGCGATCGGGTCCCGGCTCGGTGCCAGAGTGCTTGCCGAAGAAATTCTCTTCTTCGACAGCCACCAACGAGGTGTGCGAGTCGGTCGAGCCGATCATGCCGAACTTGTAGGGATTCACTCCGAGCTGGCTTTCGAGCTGCAAGCCAAGCTTCAGGGCCGAGCGCCCGTACTCGCCCTGCAGCATCTCATTTGTCTTGAGCTCGCTCAGATTCAGATTGCCCTTGTCCCAGGTCTCGTAGTCGGCGAACTCGTCGTTCGGAGACAGGAATGGATGGGCCTCGCCATCTCCCTTGATCTGCGTTACCTCGTAGATGGGCTCCCAGCGGATCCGCTCTTCGGCATAAGTACGAGTCAAGGGATCGCCCTGCATATCGACCAAGGCGAACATCATGCCATTGGACAGGTTGCCGTTATGGGGGATGGCCAAGAGCTTCCCACCGGTTTTCTCCTCATAGGCGGTCATTGCGGCCCAGAGATCCTCAGGGTCCAAGCTGTCTTCGGTCACCACTGGCAACGTCTGGGTGGCGCGGGCGGCACCATCGCGATAGACCACGACCCGATGCAGGTTGTTGCCCGGCGGAACCAGGGATGTCCACTCGTACCCGATAAATGCCGTGAATACGCCCGGGGTGTTGTTCTCTTCCGCCGCCCCGATCACATCCTCCCAGACCGAGCTGCGCACCGTGTCGTCGTTGAAATCAAACGGCATCTCGCCCCTGGAGAACAGATCGATCACCTCGAGGGTCGCCGCCACCGCCGACTCGCCCCCTTCCCGGATCATGTCGCTCCACCGCCGGGCGGTGTCGTTCTTCATCAGCTCGGGATCTCCCTCCAGGATCTTCTGGAACATCCCGTAGCCATCCGAGTGATCCGCAATGACGAGGAAATCAAGCGGCCGTGACAGCTTGACCCGCTGGCCGGTCGCCGACACCACCTCCTCGCCCTGGGCAAAACGGTAGGCCTCCTCGAGGCCGAGGCGGTTGCCGAAGAGGCCGGCATCCACCGAGATCGCCGTGTGCAGGTGCGTGTCGCCGTAAAGCACTCGGGTCGGATAGGCGCGTCCCGCGTACGGCGAATAGTTCTTTCCAGAGAAGGCCTTCTTCGCCGCCTCCTCAGCCCCTGAAATATCCTGCGCAAACACTGGCAATGCGGCCAGCACTGTGGCGATTGTCAGTACCGCAAGAACAGTGAACTTCTTCTTGTTCATGATTCACTCCCTCCGTCTGAAGACTGATGACTGATGACTGATGACTGACGACTGAAGTCAGATCATCTCGAAATCAACTCAAGCTCTCGTTCACCGAGCGGCTGCACCGGTCGGTTGTTGTCGTGCAGATGCGAGACCACGGCCGCCATCTGCTCCGGAGAGATCTGCCGGTGTTCGGCCATCACGATCCACTGCACCCCCTCCGACCAGGGAGGAGTGGTCAGCGATCCCTCGTATCGGTAGTAGCGCGCGGGTAGCGGTCGCAGCTCATTCATGTCCAGCTGAAGGTCCTCTAGGTGGCGGGGGTCGCCTGGACCCGACGGCAGTGCTGCAATCACCGGATCCCACAACGGGTCGTGCTCGCTGCCGATGTCGAGCGCCATGGGCACGTCACTGGTGATCTGGATCGTGTGCCCATTGTCCACGAGATCCATGACCCGAGCACGCTGCTCCAGGGTGAGGACTTCTGTGCCAATACGGCGCTCGATTGCTGCCCCTTCAACAGGCGTCGCATCCGTCAGGTCGATCGGCGACCGCTCCACCCCCTCTGCACACATCACGAACTCAGGGCTCAGGTCCGCCCAATGTTCCGGGCCTTCCTCCCCTTCGTACCCTCTGTGAACCTCTGCCTGCTCTTCCGAGTGCGAAGCCGTCGCAGTCTGCTCGATCTCCGTCTCACCGGAAGGCGCACAGCCCGCACATAGGCTCAACACAACGACCAACCCAACTGCGACCTTCATATCCCCATCTTCTCCTTCCCTTTCCCTGCTGACAACTGACGACTGAGGACTGATGACCGACAACTGACTACTTCACCTACGGTGTATACCAGATCGGGCTGGTGTAGGCTCGCTCCTGGAGCGTCTTCCAGACCTCTCTCACTCCTCAGAAACCCTGGCCGCGACCTCGTTGGATGAGACCTGGCGTTGACTCGCCGGCAGCCGGAACGGAAATGTGAACCCGGCCCGCAGGACCCAATCGGGCGCTCCGTCGGGCTTGATGACGTTCGCGTAGGCCTGAACGGAGACGTTCATCCGACTCGGGTTGAAATCGAAGCTCCTGCCGATCCCGCCGCCCAGCGGAACGAGCCACCTCTGGCCCGAGGCAGCGTTCCAGTTCGCCGTGATGATGGGTGCGGAGACGAAGAACCATTTCTTCCCGAGGGTTCGTCGAATCAGCCCCCGCGCCAGCAGCTGATGGACCTCCGCCCGATCGGAATCGCCGGCGAACGACCATCGATTGGTAGCCAACAATCCGAACCGCCAGTGGCCGGCCTGGTATCCCAGGCGCACCGCCGGCCCTGCCTGCCACTTGCCGCTCCCCAGCAGATCATCGGTCGCGGTGGGTAGGCCAAAGGCCGCACCCACACCCCACATCAGACCCTTTGACTTGGTCCGCGTATAAAACACGGCATCCGTGAGATCCCCGAGCCCAAAGACGTTGGGCCCGGGCACGGGTTCGGGATTGCCAGGTTCACCCGGCCGTCCTCCGGGCGCATCCGCGATGGTCACCATAGCAACGTTGACCAACTTCCAATCCTCGCGGACGATCAGGGAGTTCACGGGGATCAAACGTCCGATGATGGCGTCGCCGTTTGCGGCTCCGGAGTCGAAGTCGACCTCGAACGGCAGCACCCAGACGCGGGCCGCGTTGCCCTGCGCGCCTGCCGCGATCCCCCAGGTCGCGAGGAATGCCACCCACAGGAGGGTTCTCAACGCACCTTTCACCGCGGTCACCATCCTCCTCGGGAGATCAGCCGGTTGGGCATGGGTTCAACAATTTGCCGTTGTGAGGAGCAAGCAGCACTTCTAGAAGTTGAACTCCACCAGAAAGCGCAGGTCGTTCACTGTGCCGTTGGTGGGTCGCACGACATTGTGAAAGAACTGCAGACCGAGGTTCATCTGCACCGAACCGAGGCTGAAGTGCCGCTGTGCCCCGCCGCCCACCGGGAGATACACCCTCTCGCCCGACGGTTTGTTCCAGTACACGGTGTATCCGTATGGCACGTAGGTCAGATCCCATTTCTCATTGAGCGTGTAATAGACGAAGGGCTTGACCATCAGCATGCTGACTTCCTTGCGATCCGCGTCGCCCGCGAAGGACCACACTTGTAGAGCGATGGCGCCCGCGAACAGCCGGCCGCTTTCGTACTCGTAGTCGAAGCTGGGGCCAATCGACCACTTACCGCTGCCGAGGGTATCTGCCGAGGCGGTCGGGAACTGAGCCGCCACGCCCGGGGCGATGTGGTGCTTGCCGTGGTGTTGGCCCTTCTTCGAAAACCAGAAAGCGGTGAGCAGATCGGTGATGCCGTCAGCGGACGCAGTGCCGGGAACCGGGTTGCCTGGCGGTTGACCCGGCACACCGCGGTCGTATTGCGCCAATTCGAAATAGGAGATGTTCTTGATCTCAAGCTTTTCGAGACTCAGCTTGGTCTCGAATTCGAGGCCGAGAGTAGTGGCATCATCGGTCTCATCCTGCAGGAAGCTTCGAAAGAGCCAATTGGCATACCGACTCAGGTGGACTCCACTGGGGCTCGACGCATCCCCCTCGCGATGACCCTCCTCTGCCCAGAGGAGGTCGTCGGTTCCGCCAACGAGCAGGGCGAGACCGAAGCCAACCACAATCAGCGAGTACATCCGATTTATTCGTCTCAACTGCGTTCCTCCGTTGTTGCTGCCGCTCATCCGACCGGGATGGAGTAGGTCGCGTTGATCCGGTATGAGTTCTTGACGGCACTTCCCTGCCAGCCTTTGTAGACCAGGCTGGTACGGTACTCGTCGTTGATAAAGGTCTGCCCGCCGTTGCCCCAGCCAATGCCGAGGGCTGTCCAGAAGCCGGGCCCGGCAATGTATACCACATGCCCTTTGAGCACGTGCAGTGCCCTTTGGGAGAGCCGGTTGCCGCCGAAGAAGTCGTTGTTGTCGGTGAAGAATCAGACGCTGGCGGCCCCTTCGAAGATCCATTTCCTCACAGCCCGGGAAAAACCCACCTCCGGCCTGAGCGACCAGCGGTTCGAGCCCAGGTTGAGCAATCTGTCGGCCTCGTAGTCCCCTGTGGGGGCGACCATCTTCACACTGGCACCGGCGACCCAGCGCTGGTCGTACTGGCCGAATTCCTCGCGGTCGATTGCCGGACCTGGCCTCTGCGCCCTCTTTGTCTTGCGACCTGCGATAATGCGGCTATGAACGCAACCGGCCAACGGAAGCAGTTCGAAGTTCTCCTGGCAGCCCTCTTGGAAGCCTGTGAAAAGGTCTACGGCAGTCGTTTGGTCTCGGTGGCGGTATTCGGATCGGTAGGTCGCGACTCGGCAAGGGCCGATTCGGACATCGACCTGCTCGTCGTGGCCGAACCGCTACCCGAAGGGCGGCTGAAGCGGGTGGAAGAGTTCAGCGCGGTGGAGGATCTTATGCGCGATGTACTGGAGAGAGCTCGCAGGTCCGGTGTCGAGACCTACCTCTCTCCGGTCCTCAAGTCTCCGGAGGAAGTGCGCATCGGCAGCCCGTTGTTCCTCGACATGGTCGACGATGCTCAGATCTTGCTCGATCGAGAGGGATTTCTCGCCGCTGAGCTCGCCCGTCTTCGGGATCGTCTCGAGGCACTCGGCGCGCGTAGGGTCCGACGGGCGGGTGCATGGTACTGGGATCTCAAGCCCGACTATCGGATCGGAGAGGAGTTCGAGCTGTGACCAACTCGACTCTGGCCCAGGCCTACCTCGTCAAGGCCACGAAGCGGTTGAAGATCTTACCCGTACTGCTGGCCGAGGACGCTTTCTCGGATGTGCTCCGTGAAGCGCAGGAGATTGTCGAGCTAGCGCTCAAAGGCATGCTGCGTCAAATCGGCATCGAGCCTCCCAAGTGGCACGATGTTGGAGATCTTCTTCTCGAGTTTGCCGATCGCTTTCCCGAGAGCGTAAAAGGCGATCTCGGATCCCTGGCGAAGACCTCCGCCTGGCTGCGAAAGGAGCGCGAATTCTCGTTTTACGGCGATGTCGACTTCATCCCGACCGAGCGCTATACACGGGAAGATGCCGACAGGGCAATCGACGAGGCGCGAGCCGTGGTTGCTGCAGCCGCCGAGGTCATTCCCGAGCCTGGCGATTGAGGCTTCCGTCCGGACTATAATCCCCCGACCCGGTCTATGGCTCAGCGTCAGCTCCCAGCCAATCCCTTCGTCTTTCCTGTCGGAATGGTGACCTTAATGGTCGCGCTGGCCTTTGGCGGCTGCGCTCGCGATGCGGAGCCGCCACGATGGAATTTGATTCTGATCTCCTTCGACACCTTGCGGGCGGATCACCTGTCGACCTATGGCTACGGTCGCCCAACCAGTCCCAATATCGATCGGCTGGCGATGGACGGGCTGCTTTTCGAGCAGGCCTTCAGTCAGTCACCCAAGACCGCGACCTCGCATATGACCATCATGACCGGGATGTACCCACCGGCGCACGGGGTGAAGAACCTAGACCAGCCTCGGGTGAAGAGCCTGCCGGAAGGCATCCCGACCCTCGCCGAGATCCTGCACCAAGCCGGGTACCGCAACGAGGCCTACACGGGGAGTGCCAACGTCAAGGCCGATCTGGGATTCGGGCGGGGATTCTCCGTCTACGAGCAACTCAAAGGCGCCGAAGAGATCTTCGCGCAGTCGACCCGCGCCTTGCAGCGTCTCGCCCAACCGTCCGAGCCGGAGGTGACTGTCCCCTTCTTTCTCTTCGTCCATACCTTCGCAGTGCATGATCCCTATACACCGGGGGACGAGTACGCTCGGCGATTCGTCGATCCCGACTACCGGGGCGAGATCATCCACTCGGCCGACGAGCTCATTCGACTGGCGAGGGACGGAGGCTACTGGCCGCGAGCCGATGTCTTCTGGAGTCAGGTGGACCAGGAGAGCGAGGCCGATCATCAACATCTGCGTGATCTCTACGACGCGGAGATTCTGTACGCAGACGACCTACTGGGTCGGTTTCTGGCAACGCTCGACGATCTCGAGCTCGACGAGAGCACGGTCGTCGTGTTTCTCTCCGACCATGGCGAGCAGTTTTTCGAGCACGGCGGCTATGTGCACAACAACCTTTATCAGCACACCCTCCATGTGCCGCTGATCTTCCGGTTCCCTGAGGTTCTTGGGTTCGTCCCCGGTACGCGAGTCGAGGGCCTCGTGCAGTTGGTAGACGTGCTGCCGACGGTACTCGACGTGCTCGAGTTTCCGCTTCCGGAGCATCTTCAGGGGCGCTCTCTGTTGCCAGTTCTTCACGGCGCCGAACCGATTCCCAGACCTGTGTTCAGCCAGTGGATTCGAGTCGGGAAATTCTGGGCCCTCCGAGATGGCGACTGGAAGTACCTCCGCGAGATGCGCAGCCACCGACTCTACGATCTCTCCCGCGACCCGGAAGAGCAGAGCGACCTGGCCGCCAGCGAGCCCGAAATCTATTGGCGGATGCGGCAACAGACCGACGAGTTTGTCAGGCAGAGCTGGGATGTCTCGTACGCACTCCAACACGGTCCCCCGGTGGAGGTCGATGAGGAAACCCGACAGCAGCTCGAAGCCATGGGGTACTTGGATCCGCCCTAGGCGCGGTAATGGTCGCCTCGCCAGTTCTCGATCGCCTTCTTGATGTCGTTCTCCGACAGTTTCTCCTTGACAGCGCGCTGAGCCAGCGGTCCGAGCTCCTCGTCGGCGGCAAAGCGCAAGCCGATGATCTGCCGGATATCGAGCTCCGGATCCAGTGGCGCCCCGTGGAGGAGGTAGTGCCGAAAGTTCTCCTCCGCCCGGATGACCCGATCCTGCGCCTTGAGGGGAAAGACCCTGAGGTAGTAGCCCTCGATCAAGGCGATCACCACCAGGAGCAAGACCACGATCGCCTCGATTCGACCCGAGCCTCGACCCAAGGCTCGGTAGACGTTGACCAGCGATCCGACCAGGGCGATCAGCACCAGCAGGGTCAGAACATAGTGGTACATGGGGACAAACCGACGGTGGTTGGCAAAGTTCTGCTTCGGCATGGTCTTTCCTCCGCTTGGTTGAGTGTGTTGGCGCCAGTATATCCGCCCGAGCCCACCCGTTTGGGTGGTGCAATTGCCACCAACCGGGCGTAGGTTTTGGAGTGCCTCGACAAGGGTAAACCCGGGGAAACCTGGGGACACAAAGCTACGGGTCCTCGCCTGACCCCAGACAAGACCGCCGGGCTGCCGAAGGGCCGTGGAGTGAAGCGCCTTTCATAAGGCAAGTTCAATCAGACTGGAATGAGAAGGAGGAAGAAGATGACAGCAAGAAAAGGGTTCTGTGGTCTTGCAGCCGTCGTCACGGTCTTTACGGTGGCTCTCCTGGTGGCAACTGCGGCGGCTGCCGCGCCGCCGGGTGGGTGGCCCAACAAGAAAGGCGAGCTTTGCTGGTTGGCAAATGCAGAGGGTGAATTCAGCCTGGTCATCGCCCAGATTACAAATATGGGCAACGACCATTATCTCTACCACGGGCAGGCCTGGCGTGTCGAAAGCGATACAGACTGGACTCCCTTAGGTACCCTTCAGCCTTTCAGTGGCAACGCGGAGATTGAAGGCAGCGAGGTGATTGGCCAGCTCACCAAAGTCGAGATCAACCAGCTCCATGACCCAGTCGTGCTGGAAACCTATACAGGCATTTTCTGGTTCGAATTGGGCACCCTTGAGGGTGAGGTGGAGGGAATTATCTCGATGTGTATATTTGGGGTAGTCGGTGACTGCGGCGTTCAGATCAATACCGGCCGGATTCCTTTGCGGCCGGTCCCTTGCCCTTAGAGGCCCAGCCCCTGTCTAGTGGCGGCTCGAGTGCGACGCATTCGAGCCGCGATCTCCTTAGCTAGCACACTGCTGCTCGCTGAAAGGGCTAACCACGGATCCAACTGAACCATCGCGCTGCGCCGGTACCGCTTTGGAAGAAAGCGAAATTGAGGCCGAGTAGGAACAGAACCAGACCGAGTAGAAAGAGGATTGCCGCACTGATTCCCTCGGTCTGCTTGGCAAACCACATGATCCCCGCCCCAAACAAGGCCAAGAGAATCCCTGCCAGAGTCAGCATGACCCTTTTCTAGCAAAGGTGGGCCGGCCCCGCAATCGCAGGGCCAGGGGGGTAGGAAAACTGAGGAATGGGGTGGGTAGAAAGGGGGGTTATGGCTTGGCGTCGGTCTATGAGTGGCACCAACCACTCGTTTCTTACACTCCTGGTGGACTGGTGTAAGGTCCAGATCAACGTGAATCACGAGGCCCCCGTCCCACAATCGGCTCTTCGGGCCCGAGGTCTGTTTCTCCTCGGCCTGTTGGCGGTAATACTCCTTTCCGTATGGGTTCTGCTCCTGCGCATCGACGACACCTCATTTCACGGTGACGAGTCGGGCTGGATCTCGACAGCCGGGTATTACACGCAGCTTCTTCTTTCTGGTGAGCTGGACTGGGAGAAATGGCGCTGTAAGCCCTGCGCCAACTGGGGCAGCTGGCTCAATCCGCACCTCGGCCAGTGGATGATCGGCTTGCCTCTCACTGCTGTTTTCTCCGATGACGAGCTCGACTTCTTTGTCTTCTACGACTTCAAAACCGACCGCGCTCAGAACGAGACGGAAGGCCGGGTCCCGCCTCCCGACACCCTGCAACGAGCCCGCACGGTGGTAGCGCTGCTCAGCGCACTATCCTGTGGCCTCGTCTTCGCTATCGCCGCCCTGACCTCCCGCATCTGGGCTGGTCTATTGACCGTCTTGATCCTTCTGCCTACTCCGCTGTTTCTCACCTACTCGACTCGCGCCATGACCGACGCTCACTACAGCGCCCTCCTACTCGGACTCTGCTTGGTGGGTGTCTTGATCATCCAGGATCGAATCAGGGGCAAACTGCCGCTCACCGGTGTCGTTTTCGGCATCATGGGCGGCCTGGTGACCTCGATTAAGATCCCGGGATTCCTGGTGGCCAGCGTGTTCGTCGTCGGGTTGTTGACCTACAAGAGGTACTTGAGCTCCGCCAAGACGAGAGAGCTGCTCCTGGCACTCGTCCTTTACGCATCCACGTCACTTCTGGTGGTCTACGCTCTCAACCCATACTACTGGCCCACCGTGGGAGAGATCGAGATACGTCCAGCAGCTCGAGAGATCGAATCCTTCACAACGGCATGGAAGACCGGGAATCTCCCGGACAATCTCCGCGACGAGTACCCGCAGCTGGCTAATCTGGCGCGCCTGGTCGAGTTCCCTTACACCTTTGTCCGGTGGCGCAACACGGCTGAGGAGCAGGCGGTTTTCTTCAATACCGCA
>Ga0255055_10003043_pt1 | contig 11450 bp, 8 predicted proteins | sample JV7_2_27_MG_FD_188633 | JGI IMG/M metagenome (GOLD analysis project Ga0255055, IMG submission 188633) | Seawater microbial communities from Jervis Inlet, British Columbia, Canada - JV7_2_27 | ecosystem: Environmental > Aquatic > Marine > Inlet | place: Canada: British Columbia | collected... | reverse complement strand
ATTCCCTGACCGAAGTTTAATTCCAGACACCTATAAAAATCGAATTGGGGGGATCAATATTACAAAGAGAAAATTTGCTACAATGGTTTCTTCTCGGGGATGTCCCTATGGATGTAATTTCTGTGGGTGTACCGCATTCTCTAAAGGACTTTGGCGACCAAGAACCGTAAATAATGTTTTAAATGAGATATGTGAATTAGCAGGGCAAGGTTATCAAGAAATTCTCTTTATTGATGATAACTTCACTCAAAACAAAAAAAGAATTATCGAGTTATGTGCCAAAATCAGGAATGAAAAATTAGATATGGCATTCATCTGTGATGGTAGAGTGAATCATAGCTCAATCGAGTTATTTAGAGCCATGAATAAAGCAAATTTTGAAATTTTAATGTTTGGCTTAGAGAGCAGCTCCCAAAGGCTTCTAAATTATTATAATAAAAAAATCACACCACAAATGAGTAAAACGGCTATAAAAAATGCTCGAAAGGCAGGTTTTAAATTTGTTGTTGGGACATTTATGATTGGGGGACTTGATGAAACTTATGCTGAAGCTATCAATACGCTAAATTTTATATCAAAGCTTGATATTGATTTTCCACATATAATCTTCACTCGTGCTTTACCTGGAACCCAACTTTTTAACAGTCTAATCCGTAATAACATCATAGACGAAGAAAAATACTGGGAAACGGGTGTTGATCTTATTGATTTACCTCAAGCAAAAATGAAGCGTCATGTAATTTTTAAAATAATAAAAGAGCAATTTCATCTCAAATTTTTAAGACCAACTTATTTAATGAAAGCATTATTGCGAACATCCTTAAGCAAATATCGACAAGAAATAGTTTTCAGTCATCTAAACTCTCATGATTTTAACCAATTTATAAAGTTAATAAATAATCCACCTGATTTGTTTTAAAAATGAATTTAAAGTATGAGAAAAAAATATGAAAATTGCGCTTATCAATCCAAGTCTAGAAACTAAAATTTATACTCCATGGGTTCCATTAGGGCTTCTATATTTAGGGACAATTTTAAAAGAGCATGGATTTACCGTTAATTTATTAGATGCGGCTGCTATGTTTTACAGTAAGGAGGATGTGTTAAACTGGATTAAAAAAGTAAAACCGGATGTAATTGGAATAACTGTTTTTACAGTTGCATTTCTACCAGCAATAAATCTTGTCAAAATCATTAAAAATTGGAATCCATCGGTAAAAATTGTACTTGGGCATTATCACCCTTCTATGGAAGCAGAAAACATTTTTCGAAAATATGGTAATTATATTGACTATTGTGTGAGAGGAGAAGGGGATTATACATTTTTAGAGTTATGTGAGTTCTTAGAAAGAAATAAAACTGTTATGCCAGACCATATCAAAGGTCTGACCTTTCAAAATTCAAATCAGAGAATAATATCAACGCCAGATCCACCTTTAATTACTGAATTAGACAGTCTCCCATTTCCAGATCGGAAATTGATTAATTATAATTACAAATGGAGTTTTTCCGGCTTTGAATTCTCAAAATCAAAACTTACTTCAATGATATCTTCCCGGGGATGTCCATTCAATTGTTCTTATTGTGCGTGTACCAAATTTGCAAAACGTCGATTTCGACCAAGAAGTCCCGAAAATATCGTTGAAGAAATGTTAATAATTGAAGAACAAGGATATACAGAAGTAAATTTCGTTGATGATAATTTCACTCTACAGCCCAAAAGAACTATAAGGATGTGTGAATTAATAAAAAAAGAAAAAATAGATATTAACTGGCATACGGATGGCCGAGTTGACCAAACTTCTCAGAATATGTTAAATTGGATGAGGAAAGCAGGATGTAAGTCTCTCTGGTTTGGTTTTGAAAGTGCAAATCAGCGAATTCTTGATTTGTATAATAAAAAAACTAAAGTTTCTCAGTTTAATGAAGCAATTAATAAATCTCGAAAAGCAAAAATTGATCTTATTATTGGGTTGTTCATGCTTGGTGCACCAACTGAAACTGTAGATGAGGTGAAAAATACAATAAATTTCGCGGTGAAGTCTGATATTGATGTTCCCTTCTTTAATGTTGTAGAAATCTGTCCAGGAATCAAATTTTGGGACGATTACATATCTAATGGGACAATAAATTCAAACGATAAAATAAAAGTGCTTGTAGGAAAAGAAATCCAAGTAGTTGAACGCTGGGAGACATCTACTCGTGTAATTGACATTTTGATGTCACAGGAGAAACGAGAAAAGATGCTAAATGAAATCCAAAATGCTTATCAATTATTTTTTTCTTTTGAACGCAAAAAATTTTTACTTAAGACATTACTTCGTGCTGTAAGAAGTAGATTTATGCTAAATATGGTATCCCGCATAACAATAAACTTAAGAGACGCTATTGACGCGATTTCCACGTTTCGTAGTTCAAAACCTAGAGGTTTTGGTATGTTTGATGAATAAGAACATAAAAAACAATAATAAGTGAAGAGACTGAATACTGTTTATTTAAAAAATCCAAGTAAGTAATGGTAACGAAGGTTTAAGTAATTTGAAAAGAATTGGAATATTAGGAGGTATGTCTTATGAATCAACTGTAAAATATTACGATTTGATTCTTCAGAAGTATTATGATAAATATCACGATTATAATTATCCAGAAATTCTAATTTATAGCCTTAATTTTCAAAAAATAATCGATTACGAATTGGGTGACGATGAAGGTATTTATGTAGACTACTTGATGACCGGTATTAATTCTTTACAAATTGGGGGCGTAGATTTTATTATTATGGCAGCAAATTCACCTCATGCAGTTTATAATGATTTAGTTCAACTTTCAAAAATCCCAATTCTTAGCATTGTAGAAGCTACAGTTAAAAAAGCGCAACAAGAGAATTTAAAAAAGCTTTTATTATTGGGAATAAAATTTACGATGCAGTCTTCATTCTACAAGGATTATTTTGCGAAATCAGATATGGAAGTCATAACTCCTTTAGACTCAGAACAAGATATAGTAAACAAAATCATATTTAACGAGTTAGTTATTGGTAAGTTTACAGAAGAAAGCAAACTTATGCTCTTAAAAATCATAAATAACTACAATGTAGATGGTGTTATTCTTGGGTGCACTGAACTACCTTTAATACTCCAACAAAATGATACTGATGTAATATTACTCGATACAGTTGAACTTCATGTAGAAGCCGCACTACAATATTGCCTAAATCAGGGTTGAACCATATAAAGTTCATACATTCCGAACTTTCTTTGTATATTTCTAGCTGTTTGAAAGCTTTTTTAATTCCCAACTGCTATTTACTAATTAAGATAATAATGAATAGGTGGTAATTTCTATAGGACGCTTTAAGCTTACAAGGATTAAAATAAAGGATTTAACTCCAATTGTTTTAGTCATGTTGTTACTATTCGTATCAATAGCTTGCGCTAATATGCTAATTCCGAGTTATGGTGAAATTCGAATTGAATTTAGTATTCCTGAGGCACTCATAGCAATTCCAGATTCGTTTTTTTTACTAACTAGCGCTACTTTTGCTTTAATTTGGGGTTATTATACTGATAGAATTGATAGAACAAAAGTGATAATAGCAGGTGCATTTTCTTGGACTTTTGGTATGATGTTGACTGGTTTTTCCTCATCTTTTATAATTTTATTGATTTCAAGGATGATAAGTGGAATCGGACTGGGATGCGTAATACCAGTAGGTTATTCAATAATTTCTGATGCGATTCCACCCGACGAAAGATCTGGTTGGTTTGGTACGCTTGCAATATTGAGCTCAATTTCTAATGGTAGCGGTCAAGCTTTATCATCCTTTGTGGGACCGATTTTAGGTTGGAGATTCCCATTCTTTTTGTTATCGGGAATAAGTATTGTAATAGTATGTGTATTATTTTTTATCAAAATCCCTCAACGCGGGGCAAGTGAGAATGAGTTATTAGATTTAGTAGAATTGAATTTAGATTATAGTTATAAAATATCCAAAAAAGATTTATCCTATATAATAAAAAAGAAGACTAATAAGTATTTAATCATTCAAGGCTTTTTCGCGATAATCCCAGGAACTCTTTTTGTTTATTTTATGACTTCTATGCTTTCAACTCATTATTTCTTTGAACTGCCAAAAGAAATTAGGCTTCAAACGGCTGCGATATTTGCGGGTCTTTTAGGTGTGGGCTATTTATTAGGAAATGCAATTATGTCTTATGTAGGAGATATTTTATTTCGAAAAAACAAAAAAAATCGAACTCGATTAGCAACAGCATGTATGCTATTCAGTATTCCCTTCGTTCTTTTAATGCTATTTTCTATAGAACCTATTAGTAGTGATGTGGTTACTAATTTAGGAAATAATAAATATAATATTATTTTAACCATTATAGAGATTTTTAAAGTTTCTCCAAGTTATATTTATTATTTCATATTCGGATTTATAGGAGCAGTGCTAAGTACGGGTTGGGTCTCAAATAAGAATGCAGTTATGGTGGATGTTAATCTTCCTGAGCACAGAGGCACCTCTACCTCCTTTTTTAGTCTCGCAGAGCAAGTGGGAAAAGGAGTTACGTTATTAATTTCGTTTTCTTTGATTTCAATTTTTGGGAGTGTGTTTAATATGATGCTCTTTGCGGTATTCCTTTGGGTACCCTCTGCTTTACTATGGTTCCTCGCAGGTAAATCTGTCGAAGTCGATATGGATTATAAATCTACAATTCTTTCGGAAAGAAAACAAGTAAATTTGTTGGATTTCATTTTTGAATTAGAAATTCAAATGGACAGAGCTACTCAAAAAGTGCAAGATTCAAAATACTACATCTTATCTAATAAGTTAAAATTTAACAAATTATTAGATGAAGCTATTACGATTTTAAGTTATTGTGAAAAGGAAGGAGAATTTAGGAGTATTACCAAAATAGAGAAAAGAGCTCATGATTTGAATATTAAGGCAACATCAATCAAAACTATGGCAAATCAGATATTCAAGATTCTTGAGTTAGAGGATTTAACGGCTGTAGAAATAGACACGCTTAACGAAGATTTAAGACAACTTATTCTTAAAATTGCAGAAGGAGAAAGAAGTACTTTTGGAGATCTTCAAATATATTACGAAGATGCTTATTTGAAGATAATAGAAGCTCGACTTTTAAGAAAAAATGATTTAATTAAAAGCAGAGGGAAAATCTTGAAAGCAATTAAAATCTACGAGAGAGTAAAGAATCTGCTAAATGAACGCTTAGACATCCTATTAGACAGTACGGAGCTATCTGACGAAGATAAATTTGTGTACGATAAAGAGCAAGAACTATTAGAAAAATGCTCTAAAGCTTTAATAGCAACAAATAATTTAAAAGAAGAATTTGAAGGTATCTTCGAGAAATTAGAAGAAAAAGGGATTGCTGAAAAAGACTTAAAAAAAATATCTGAGTTAACCCTAGAATATAATATAGACCTCTATAAAGTAATTGTAGAAACTTTCGGTCAAGATAAAAAGACTAAAGACACAATCCTGGAGGTTTTAAATGAAATAGATGCAATTTTTAACGATTACGATAAGTTAAAGGAATTGGAATTAAAGGTGTTCTAATATTGTTGTTATTCACTTTACTAGTTGTTCAAAAATTCTGATTTTAAAATCTCTGTATAGTCAGTTCTTTCGTCATTTCCTAACTCCTGAGTACTTTTTCCTTTATGATTATAGTTGTCAGGACTATCATTATTTGAGAATAAATTCACAAGTAAAATTAAACAGTTTTGGAGTTCTAGATCGTTAGTTCTTCCCGAATTAAAGTTTTTCATGATTTTAATAAGGAGATTGCTTAACCAAACTTTGTTGAATTGAGATAGGTCGATCTCCTCATCCTTATATTTCCTGTTGTAAAAATCTAAGATATTAGTTATGCAATCCATTTTTAATTTATTCCTATACCCTTGTGAGAGTTCAAGAGGCACATATAATTGTGCTCTTGAAATACTGTTAAACTTTATTATTATATTTACTGATACATGCTATTGCGGGTATAAAAACATTTTTGAATGGATATCTCAAGAGAGAAAAGAATAGTATGCAAAAATAGACGAAGAACCTTAAATTAAAAAAACTTTTTTTATATGCCTACTTCGACACTTTCTATAAAGCTATCGATGGCTTGTTCAAGATCGATTAAATCTTCTACTTCTTTTATGTCAGAACTAGCAATTCTATTTAGAAAACCCTTTAGAAGCTTTTCTTTCTCTTTATCGTGAGGAAATATTAAACTACTTTTATAATGTTCATAATCCAAAATATTAGTAAACACCAAGAAGAGTTTCTCAATATGACTGTAATCTATCAAACTAAGAAATTTGTCTTTCGTAATGAGAGTTTTTGTCTGATCTTTATAAAATCCGGAAAGATCGTTGTAATAATTAGTTATACGCGCAACATTTTCTAGCTGTGTTTGTAACGCAGCTTGACTTATGGGACTATCATCATTATACATAATCTTGAAATAGGCGTTGATGAAATCTTTTAATTTTTGTAGTTTTTGCTGAAATACGCGCGTTTTAACAATTCTCGTAAACATTGGGCTCTCTTTATCTTTATAAAATTTTAATTCAAACTTAACAATAGCTAAGATATCGAGAAACAGTTCCTTAATATCAATATTATCTCTTTCCATTTTAATAGAACTAAATTGTATGTGAATTTTTATTTCTAATAACTTATGTATATTTGATAGTATAAAAATATACTATCTATTGAAATCTAATTCATCAATTAATATAATTTTTCAGTATAATTATTTTTCACAAAGTTCAGATCGCAAAAATTTAATCTAAAACTTGTAGTTAATAAGTTAATGGGAAATGTCTTTTTTCTGGCAACTGCTTTTTAGATTCAAAAAATTTTCTGCTTACTTTTTTTCTTGTCAGCTTTCTAAAGAGTATTGCTTTCACATGAATTTTTAAAATCCTAATGGGCGTATATATCATAAACTTTAGGTCATTGGATGGATTCTGTCTTAGTTTGAGAAATCTTAAGAAATACTTTTCGGCGTCTAACTTCTTGTTTGGTTTTTCAAATGAAATAAACCTTTTAACAATTTTATCTAATAATTCGGAATCTTCATAACAGTAATAGTTTGAAGCTTTTAATGACCATTTAATGGCTTCTAATTGGTATTTTATAGAATTTAGTTCCTTTATTGGTCCAATGAGTAAGGCGAAAAAAGAAATAAAAAGATTCATAACTGTACTCCTAATCATCTCAAGAAAAGATATCTTAATTTTTGGTCTGAGTTCGTTTCTTAGATCATCACCAAATAAAATAGTACTATTTTGAATAACATTACCTAACACAATGTTTCGAGGCGCAAATAATGCAGAAAAAACGCGGTTTACTTGAAATATCTTGTAAAAAATGCCTTCTTCCCAAAATTTCTGCCTAGTTAGAAAATGGCTCACAAACATTCCCGTTGTCTGTGAAATAACACTAAGTATATCACGAATTAGGCTTGATGATGGTTCCTTAAAATTATGCTTAATTTCTAATGCCAGAAAATATCTCTCAATTTCTTTAATATGTCTGCTAGAAACTCGATTTTTAAAAATAAAAAGTAGATCACAATCAGATACAATCGTATTCTCTTTCTCTTCTTGCTGACTTCCAAACAAAAGAAGTGATACGATTTTATTGATACCAATTTCCTTATTAATCAAAACAACAATATCTTTAATGTAATTTCGTGATTGCTCATTTAAACCACTAAGATTTCTGGAGATATGATGTTTTATTTTATCATTTGAATCACTGGTTTTTTCAGAATCGATTTCTAACATCATTACTTAAAATATTATTTCCTATAATAAAAATACAAAATGAAAATAAATATTTGATTAAAAAAATTTATATTCGATTTCCAAGGTTATAACCCCGACTAATAGCTTCCATAACAGACTGTGGTTTTTTAGCATCCCCGAGTTTTTCGACAGGTATTTTTAAAGATTTTATCTCTTTAAAAAGAGAATCATTCGGTCTAACACCTGTGGCATAATAAACATAATCAACATTGTTGATTTGTTGTTCAGTATCGGTAGCGTCAATGTAAGACACGTAATCCTTACCTATTTCAGTTACTTTTACACTAGTATACTTTTTCACCCCAAGATAATCACATTTATCTAATAAAACCCATTTAGTTGTCTTACCTAATGCAGTTCCTAATTTTGGTAGTTGCTCTAAAACAGTTACTTTATTCCTACCTTCTTGCATCATTTTCAACGCTACTTCTGGTTCTAGTGCTTTATATAGCGTGAGAAAATTGAACGAATCAATATCTAATGAACCGTATTTTGCCATGTAAATTGCCAATTCTATGCCTGTAGCGCCCCCCCCAATGATAACATTGTTTTTCCCTACAGGTGCATCCCCTTTAAATACATCATTTGCCCAAAATACATTATCTCTATCAATTCCAGTAATATCAGGTTTAATCGGAGTGGAACCGGTTGCTACAAACACAACATCGGGATTTATTTCATTAACTATATCACTTGTTACTTCTTGTTGTAAGTGAACATGAATGTTATGTTTTTGAATCCAGTAAGTATAGTTTTCAATCATTCTTTTAAATTCGTTCCTTCCTGGCGGAATCCAGATGATATTCAATAACCCACCAATTTTATCATCCTTTTCATATAAATGCACTTCATGACCTCTCATTGCCGCAACACGCGCCAGTTCTAATCCTGCCGGGCCAGCTCCAATTATCATGACATTTTTCTTAGTCTCTGATGGTTTTAACTCAGTTTTAGCCTCTTTACCAGCTCTAGCATTTCGTAAACAACCGACAGCTTGCATGTTAAAAATAGCATCAAAACAACCTTGATTGCAGCCAATACAATTCATAATATCATTTAATTCTCCATTCCTTGCCTTTTCAGGGAGATATGGATCAGCGATCAAAGTTCGACCCATACATACTGCATCAGCTTTTCCAGCCATTAAAATTTTCTCAGCCAATTCAGCTGTATTTATTCTATTGGAAGAAAATACTGGAATAGAAACGTGATTTTTTACATTTTCAGCTAAATATGAATAACATCCCTCTGGAACATCCATTGTTGTTTGAGGAACTTTAGTTTCATGCCATCCTCCTGTCACATTGATATAGTCAAGAAATTTTGAGAGTTCTTCTGCAATAATTCCTTTCTCCTTATATGTATTACTGTTAGGTACGAAATCATCTCCTGATATCCTATATCCAAGAGGTGTGTCATCTAACTTAGATTTCATTAGCTCCAGAGTTTCTATTGGGAATCTAAGCCGATTTTCTAAATCGCCACCATATTTATCTGTACGTTTGTTAGTTTTTGGAGAGAGAAATTGAGTCATTAAATAACCTGCATTTGCGCATACTTCTACAGCATCAAATCCTGCTTTTTTAGCTCGTAAACCTGCGTCTACAAATGCTTGTTGTTCTGTTTTAATATCTTCAAGAGTCATTTCTCTTGGAGTGGTTTTACTAAATTTACTATAGACGGCAGAGGGTGCAATAGGTGTTTTACCAATTACTAAAGGCATCGTATATGCGCCACCATGATACATTTGAGCACAAACCTTTACATCATCCCTTGTATCATGAACAGCTTTCGTTAATTCAGTTAGTTTTGGTAAGAATTCATCATTATCTATTCCAATCATCATTGGAACACCTTTTCCATAAAGGTCTACATAACATCCCCCTACAATTAGTAGTCCAGCACCACCCTTAGCTCTCTCGACATAAAAATCAATCAGTTTTTGAGTAATATATCCCTCACTTGCCATGTTGAGGTTTATTGCTGGCATAACTATTCGATTTGGGATCTTCACATGGCCTATATTAAATGGTGTAAACAATTTGTAAAATTTCATAATGGTCTTTTTTCACTGAATTTAATGTTATAGATTTTAATATATAGAAATTATCCATAATCAAATAAATGTTAACTTTTAGAGTATTTCAAAAAAAAAAATAGAGTAATAATTAACGGAAATAAGAATCGGAACTACGATCTTCTTGAGGTCCTCTCATAAATTGATTTGCTTGCTTTTTATAAGTATCAAGTATGTGCTCCATTTCATCGATTTTTGAATTTAACTCATCGAAGTTCATTTCTATATCAAAATATTCCTTCAAAATTACAAGTAATGCTTTAGATGCTCGAGGGTCTAGTGCCATCATTGGTAGGGGTAATGTTTCTGCTAATAAACACACCCCGGGAGCGTAACCCTTTTGACCTGCCCATGCGGGTAATATTCCGTTTGCTCCAGCAATAACACCAACTTCCATTACTATAGTGTTTTCAAATTTTAAGAATGAGTCAACAATCTCTTGGTCTGTCCCACATACATGTACCATGGGTGCGTCTCTAATTCTTTCAGTAACCATAGCACCAGCACTAATATACATTTTAATTTTACTCTCTGTTAATTTATCCATCTCTTCACAAAATTGTTGTGAAAATTCAAATACTCCTTGAGAGGTTTGAGGTTGATAATTCGCAGTTAAAATAAATAAATCTGGTTTATCATCTTCTTTTCTGGATTTGAAATAAACTTTAGCCGATGGTATTTCCATTTTTCCCTTCTCGACATTTGATTTAGGGGGAAAATCAAAAAATTCAATATCTAAGAATTCTTTGGCATTAATTGAGTCCTTAATAGAAGTAATAGCTAACTTAGCTACTAATGCTATTCCTGGCCAGCCAATTAGAACAACAGGATCATTTAGATCATTGGGATCTATATCAAATTTTCGAGTTATGTTTATATTCATCATATATCACGATTATTTTATTTTAATTCGAAATCTAATTTTTCCCTACAATGCGGGCAAAATTCATATTTAACTTTTGTGTATTTCCCACAGAAAGGACAATACATTCCAGAACCACTTGCAGCTTCATATCGGGGTGTTTCATACCTCTGTGGGGTTTCTGGGTAAGAAGATTTATACTGTAGGGTTTGTTCTTTTCTCGCCTTTAAATAGGCATATAGAGAAGTTAGAAAGCAAATTAATAATGGTGTTAAAAGAAATGGAATGAGACTCAAAATGAAATCGTAAAGAATAATTGAACCATAATCTCTAGTTGAAGGATTATACCATAAGGGATTAACCTCTATAAAATTAGCAATAATAGAATAATAAATGGAATCAAATACGAAAACTATTAAATGATAGATAAAGAATATTCCTACGATTTTCCAGAATTCTCCTTTTGCCACATAGTGGGCATCCTTCATAGGATGTTCAGAATCATCAGAATGGTAGGTAAAAACATAAAATATATAAAAGCCAAAGATTACGATGGCGGGTATAAACAACATCCATCCTACAGAAAATATAACTCCTAATAAAAGTAATACTAAGAATAATCTCCCATTCAAAGCTTTTTTTAATTCAGTGATTAATTTTGTATCT
>Ga0255055_10003042_pt1 | contig 11454 bp, 9 predicted proteins | sample JV7_2_27_MG_FD_188633 | JGI IMG/M metagenome (GOLD analysis project Ga0255055, IMG submission 188633) | Seawater microbial communities from Jervis Inlet, British Columbia, Canada - JV7_2_27 | ecosystem: Environmental > Aquatic > Marine > Inlet | place: Canada: British Columbia | collected... | reverse complement strand
CACCTAAATCTTGTTCACGGTTGACGTATAGAACATCTTCAAAGTTATTTTTTAAAAATAAATTGTTTATTGCTTGGTAGGCTCCTTCATACTCCATATGAGCTTTTTCAACATGAATTACCATCGTATCTTTGTTTAGCATTTCCCCAAATGTATACGCAGCGCATTTTTCGTCTACGCATAGTAGAGCGCCGTGGAAACCTAAAGTAGAGTAGTTATCCAAAGCATCATAAATAGCCAGTTCTTCCTCTTTCAAACCCTCGTCGTCTTCACATTCTCTAAGAATACACCACTCTAATTGGAGCTCTTTGACCCGATTTACTTCTTTTTCAGTCAAGATCTTGAATTCATAATCGTAGGTTTCTAAAAACTTGTTTAGCCACCGTCTATTTTGACGATACTTATTTCCTGCTAAAGATCTAAGGTTTTCTGTTTCATACACATAATCCCAGTTATCTCTATCTTCCAATATTTGTAGATTTAACGATTGGTAATCGGCGCTGTTTTGAATAGAATTTGTTATTACTTCAGGAACTCTATGGAATTCCAATTCTTTAAGTTCTTTAAATAGAGAAATGATGATTTCTGTAGGGTTAGGTCCAACTGGTGAAAAAAAATACAAAGAATTTTTGTTTCCCGATGCGGGTTCTTTTTTTTTCTTGAAAATATCTCGCGAAAAGAGTAGTAAGTGTTCTTTCCACTCCATAAAGTTAAAACCATAGAAATTCCTCCACATATATAAATTCGTAAAAGTAAATTCGGATGTTACAGGAGGAAATTTCTGAAAATATGAAGTGAATAATGTTTGATCGTTCAGAGTAATTTCATTCGCAGAATCTAAATCCATGAATATGAATAATTAGAATTTGTTAAATTTTTTACTATTTCAACTTCGAGTATCCATGTTTATAATTTTTGATGTAAAATTTTAAATAGCAATTGCCTTTTTCTTTTGTAAGAGGAATTTTAGGATGTGGGTTAAAGGTTTAAAAATACATCGGGCAACATCGTGGTTAATAACCTTATTTACACTTATAACCATCCTTTTAGGTTACGCTGCTATGCGGCGATGGTTTCCGGATTATGAATTTCTCCTATTCCTTCATGGAGTAACGGGATGGATTTTGCCGGGATTACTCTTAGTCCATTTTATTTTTTCAATTATGTATTTAAAACTGAATCTACGTAGAATAATAAGGGGATTTAAGAACGAGAGAACATCAGGCACGAGCTTTTTGAGGTTGCTACAGCGAATTACTAAATGGGGCATAATTATCCTTGCTATTCTCATAAGTTTATCTGGGTTAACCTACTACCCATGGTTTGTTGCTATTTTTGGTAATTTTTTCGATTTTACTCTGCATGTAGATTTTGATATAATTCTTTCCTTATTTATGATAATTCACGTTGGAATAGGGGCTAGATTCTTTCTGACCAGAAAAAAGATCACTCATTGGAGTGTTAATTTATCTCTTATTTTTCTTATTATGTCTTTGTCACTCATAACATTTGTAATAGACTTACCTCCTGGTTTAGGAGATAATCAAGTTAGAATTGATGGAAAAATTTACGTTTATAATCCTACTGAAGTAGAGACCGCTCGTCCAGACCTTTTTCAAAATGGGTCGTTCTCCGTGTTTGACATCCTTCTATACCTTGATTCGAAAGGAGAGATCGATTTGACTTTCCACCTCAATTATAGCATGGATACGCATGTAATTGATTCTTTAAACGGAAAAACCAATTGGTGGTACCAGATATATTATAGTGGCGGATATCCCGAAAAAAATGTTGAGAGAATTGATCACTATCCATGGAAGCCAGGAACATACATTATAATGTATCAAGAAAGTTCTTCCTACGTTCAAAATGCTTACTCAACCTTTAGAGAGGAAGTTGATCGTTTTACCTTTAACAACAACTCGATAATTGTTCCTATGGTAAATGTATCTGGACATAGCTTCAGCGAAGTGTTCTATAATGTAACCGTTTTACCCTTTAATTTAAGAAATGAGACTTTCCAACATGATGTTATCACCGCAATGGATGTTATATTGACTTTAAATTATACGGGTAGTATTACTTGTGAACTTACATGGCATGAAAGTTTCAGAGGTGCGAGTTACGTTCACAGTTATTTTGTCAGCAAGATAAATACGGACGAAGCGGTAGGGAGATGCGGTTATCTATACGAGGTTAGTGATTCTTTTATCTGGTTATCCGCTGACGAAAGAATCATCACTTCTCCAGAATCTATTAATTTTTACTGGGAATGTTCATGAATGCTACCTAATAAGGATGAAATAAACAAAAATAAATAGGTTTGATATCAAGAATCTTGATTAGAGAAGTTAAAAACCATTCATTATTCTAATCAAAATATTAAAATTACCCCATCTTCTTTTCTGATCTCGATCCACATTTTTTACAGAATACCCAATCATCATTCATAGGAGTACCACAGTAGGGACATCTACTCATGTTAGCGGGGAGGGGTTTCCTTTCAACGGGTGATTCAACCCGAACAGGGGTCTTATACCTTTCTCTTTCTTTTAGTACATTATATCGCGCTACCTCATCCTTAGGTAATCTTGACTTCTTAATCTCGATTCTTTTCTTTGCTATTACCCCAGTCACTACTGCAGCAATGACAACAATGAAAATAATAAAAAGCACCATAAATACTAAAGCTATAAATGGTGTTGGATTGCATTCATCTTGCGTACCTTGAATATCTACACGATTACCACTAAAAATATTGCCCGAAATTGTATTACATTTACAGTAAAATATATTGATGCCAATATCATTATTTACAATATTGTTGCGCACGATTGTATTACTGTCACACTCCCAACTTAATTGAATTCCATAAGAGTTAAAGCTTATATTATTTTCTGATACATCATTATTTTGACTGCTCGAAGTTAAATATATCCCGTATTGATTATTGCTTACATTATTTTCTGTAATTATGCTATCTCGAGAATAAGATAAATAAATTCCATATCGATTGTGATTCGCCTCATTTTCTGTAATATAGCTACTCTCGTAATACCCACTATAAACACTGTTTAGAGTAATGCCACGCTCTGTATTGTTATTTGCTCTATTACCCGAGATAGCATTACCATTACTAGATTGCAAATAAAATCCATACCTATTGCTATTTGCCGTATTTCCTGTAATATTATTATTGTTGCTAGACGATAGATATATACCATTATTACTATTGTTACTTGCGATGTTTTCTGAGATACTATTGTTATTACTATAGTACAACGATATTCCTGTTGAACAGTTAGAAAGAGTTAAATTGAATATTAATGAATCATCACAACTCACCAAGAAAATTTGTCCTGCATTCGTAAAATTGTCTGAGCCTAAATTATCTTTATCGACGTAATAATATAAGGGTTTATCGTTCACAAAGTTAGAAGAGTTTATAATGTGTGACCTCAAATCAGCAAGGTAACCATAAATTCCTAGCCCACATCCGTCCATCCTATTTCCCAAGAGGGTATGATTGACACCAGATAAATATATTCCGTAATAATTATTGGTTATGTTGTTGCCTAAAACAACATTATTACTACTAAGAGAATAATAATAGTCGTAAAAATAAATACCGAATCCAGTATTATTGTTTATTACATTTCCCGTAACATTGCTATTATCGATCTGTTCAAAATAAATTCCATGTCCATCGTTGTTATTTATCGTGTTATTCTTGACGGTATTATCATTACTTCTATAAAGATATATTCCATCTCCCTCGTTATTTTTTAAAGTGTTTCCTATAATGGTGTTATTATCACAATAATAGGTATTTATCCCCCTATCATTGTTATATGCGTTGTTTCCTGAGATGGTATTATAATCGCTCCTATAAATATATAATCCATAATAACTATTATCGCTTGCGTTGTTTCCTGAGACAGTATTATTATTACCATAAGAAAAAAGTATTCCATACCTATTGTAGTTTACAGTGTTTCCCGAAACGGTGTTATTATCACTCGTACCTAAGATTATCCCATCCAAGTTGTTGTTGTTTGCAGTGTTTCCAGAAACGGTATTATTATAACTAACATCCAAGTGTATCCCATAGCCATTAAACGAGCAATTGTTATTAATAATTTGGGAATTGTTAGTATTTGATAATCGGATTCCCGCAGAAGGGAAACCTGCTGAATTGGAAAGGGTACAATTTTCAATTCTAAAGTAAACATCCGAATTTTCAATCCAAATGCAGCTTCCCGAACTTCCTGCATCTATTACCAAATCTTCTATTACATAAGGCTCAGAATATGTGCCATTCCCCGTACAAATTCCCGCACTCTTGACAGCAGTCCAATTATTGTTGATGTGAATTTTCTCTGACGATTTTGAGATTCTCAGACTTTCTTCATCTAAAAACATATTATCTTCATATTCCAAATTTTTCGCGCTATATCCAATTTCTAAAGTAACGAAATAAGCAATAGTTGGGGCCAATACGAACCCAAGTCCTAAAACCACAAGAATTATAGTTTTTATTCTGGTATACGATCTCATTTTCTTTTCCTAAAATTGAATAAAAATATGACTGTTGAATCTATTTCATATTAATGTGTATATATATGTATTTGAGTTTTTAATTGGTAAAAAAAACATTTTACCAGTAAATTTTTTTTACAAGTTATCTCTTTCATTTCCTCTTAATTCTACTGAATTAGAAAAGAAACATAAAAAGAAAAGAAAAAAATAAAATATTTTTTGAATCTATAATTTTTGAACAATTACATCTGCCAATCGGTTAGAATATCCCATTTCATTATCGTACCAAGATACGACAGAAACTAAATTACCGATTACTTTTGTCCATAAAGAACAATAAATTGAACTTGCAGGATTTCCTATGATATCACTACTTACTATTGGGTCATCTGTATACTCTAAAATTCCTTTTAGGTAAGTTTCAGAAGCAGCTTTCATTTTAGCATTTATATCTTCAACTGTAGGTGGATTTTCTACTACTGCTTTTAAATCTACGCAACTTCCGTCTGGAACAGGAACTCTCATAGCAATTCCGTCTATTTTACCGTTCAATTCAGGAAAAACCAGACCTATAGCTTTTGCTGCGCCTGTAGACGTTGGAATAATGTTTTGTGCTGCCGCTCGACCTCTAATCATCTTAATCGGGGCTCCAGCTACGGCAGTATCGACAGTTTTTTGTGGACCTGTATAGCCATGTATCGTAGTCATGATACCTTTGTTAATTTTGTAGTTCTCGTGTAAAACTTTTACGATTGGTGCGAGACAGTTCGTTGTACAAGAAGCGTTTGAAACAATTATATGTTCTTCAGTAAGTTTATCATCATTGCATCCTAGAACTACTGTAAAATCCGGATTAGTTGCTGGAGCACTAATCAGAACTTTTTTTGCTCCTGCGTCTAAATGTTTTTGAGCTCCTTCTCGTTTTATAAAAAATCCTGTGGATTCAACAACAACATCTATATTGTTGCTTGCGTGTGGTAAATTCGATGGATCTCTCTCTGCTGTGACTGGAATTCTTTTTCCGTCGACTATTAAAGCTTTATCTTCAAAATCTACAGTTCCTGGCCATTTTCCTTGGACTGTATCGTATTTCAATACATAAGCTAAATATTTTGGTTCAAAAAGATCGTTAATTGAAACAATTTCAATTTCAGGGTTGCCCCAAGCAGCTCTAAAGAATAATCGACCGATTCTACCAAATCCGTTAATTGCAACTCGTTTTGCCATTTATTTTCACTTTGTTATTAATTCGCATTCTTTTTAATTAAAAAGATAATTAATTATGTGATCGTTAGTTTTTTAATTTTTTAGTTTTATATTTTTAAACATCAAACTATATATTAGAATGGATTTTGAGTTATTATTATGGAAAATACAGAAAAAATTGTGCTTCAAAAAATTGATGAAATGCAAGAAGAGATAGTAAAATTTTTGCAGCAAATTATCCAAATTCCCTCCGAAGTTCCTCCTGGAAAATATAGACCCATTTCGAAATTTGTAGCTGCGAAAATGAAAGAGCTTGGAATAGACAATAAAGTTAAAAGGAACAATGTTATTGGCGAAATAGGTAAGGAAGGTGGGCGATCGTTAATATTTAATGCTCACATGGATACGGTTCCGGTTTTTGATGGATGGACAAAAGATCCCTATTCAGGAGAAATTGTTGAAAATAAAATTTATGGTAGAGGGGCGTGCGACGATAAATCATGTGTTGCTGCTGAAATCTTCGCTGGAAAAGCTCTATTAGATGCAGGAATTGAGCTAAACGGTAAATTGATTATAACTGTCGTAGTTAACGAAGAGATAGCAGGATTAGGAGGCGCAGAGTATATCGCTAACGATAAAATCGTAAAAGGTGACGCTTGTTTAGTAGGAGACGGTCCTTGCAGTAATCCAATCGCCTATGTAGGAGGGACTCTTCAAGTTAGTTTCACAACAAAGGGAATTCGGCGTCACACCATGGCTTATCCGGACTTAAATCCTCCCAATCGAAACGAATATTCAGGAATAAACGCAATTCAAAAGATGATCCCAATCATAGATTTTCTATCGAACTTACAAGACGATTTAGAAAAAGTAGAAACTAAATATCCTATAGCCCCTGGTATGCCATCCAAAGTAGGTTCTGTTACAATTACAAAAATAGATGGAGGAGTATCGGGCACCTCTGTACCAGATAGCTGTACTTTGCATTGTTTAATTAATGTAATTCCTGAAATGGATTTAGAAGCTATAAAAACAAAAATTTTAACCTTTATCGAAGAACATAAAAAGAAAAACCCTGAATTAGATCTACTCGTTCAAACACCAGTTTTTGCAGAACCATTAATAGCAGACACTAACACTGAATTTGCAGCTAGTGTAAAAAAAGTGTACACCTCAATTTTTAATGAAGAGCGTGATTTTAAGCTGTTTATATCTTCAACCGATGCCCATCACTTTAAGAGAAACGGAATAGATACTTTATTAATTGGAACTATGCGAGGAGACAATAATTACCACGCCCAAGACGAATTTGTATATATCGAAGATTTAATTAATGCTACGAAAATTTACGCACTTACAGCGTTAGATTATTTGAAATAAACAAATTCATAAAATACTTTTTTTTAAACCGAATATCTAATTTGAATCTTATAAAATCAAGACAAATTACAATTTTTGCATTATACAAAAAACTGATTGAAAACTTTTAGGACTAACCTTGACTATGTCTATCTCAATTTGATGTCTCTTTAACGCATCAAGAGCAATTAAATCATTACTATATTTTTTATATAATTCTTTGATTCTAACCTCTAGTGGACTATAATATTCTTCCCACCACGCTTCCTCTGGTAAAGAAAAGTGTTCAATCATTTTATAACCACAACTCGCAACCTTATAGCGTTTTTCAAAAAAATGTTTAATTTCATCGTGAATAACCAAGAAACCCTTAGGTTTAATGAGTCTATTCCATCCTTTTAGACTTCGTTCAACACCTAAAGTTGTTATTGAACCCTCAGCCCATATGATATCAAAACTATTATCTGGGAATTTAATATCTAGTAATGAGCATTTAATAGCCTTAACTCTATTAGTTAAGCCTTCTTGTTCAATTTTTTTACTTAATATATCTAAAAGTTCTTGATCAATATCGATTCCTATTACTTCACCATCGCTTAATCTTGCTAATTCCATGGTGGGAACTCCCGAACCACAACCAATATCTAATATTCGTGGTTTCTCCAATTTTGGAAGTTTTTGAAAGGCTTCTATTGTGTACTTATTGAAAACTTCTCTAAAGTGATCTAAATCAAGCTCAATTAATATATCTTCAGACATGAGTTATCAATCCATTGCAATTATAAGTAAACTACTCATTTAAATGTCGTGGATAAAAGTCAGAATACAATAAAAGTTAAAGATTGCACTTAATCAAGTTGTTTTACTGCTTAGTTTTTCTTTTAAATTAGTTAGCGCACCTGACCACGCATTTTTAAAATAATCGCGAGCTTTTTGCCAATCGGGATCATCTCTCCAACCAGAGTGGAAGAGAAAGAGTGTTGTCTTTTTCGGATCATCCGAACTTGAGGAAAAAACGACTACTACATGTGTCAAAGGATCGCAGAAATTCATAAAAGATTGAAACCTTTCTGGACCCTTCCATTCGAATGAAATAAATTTATTTTTTTCGATGCTCGTAATCTTACAACCTATTGTACTATTAATTTCTCGATTCTTGGGGTCCCAAAATAGTTCGTATTTTCCCCCAACTTTAGGTTCAATTTCTGCTTTCTCAGGCAGCCACGATTCTAATTTCTCGTTAACTGTGAAGAAATTGAATGCTTCATGAACACCACAGTTTAATTCTATTTCAATATGAATAATATTTTGCATTATATTCGCTTTAAAGTAGATTAACTATATAAAAGTAAGTTAATTTTTACTATTTTAATAGATAAATGGTATTAGTTTTTTGCTTTTCTTTTTGTAATCAGTGAATTCTTCTCCAAAAGCCTTATAAAGAAGTCTTTCTTCTTCATCTATTCTCATTTTAAACACTATAAAATAGAAAATCGAAACGAATAAAAGCGTGATTATACTTCTAAAGACTAAACCGAACCCAATAACAGCTATTAATGCCCCTGAATACATGGGATTGCGAATATATTTGTAAACCCCTTCGGTATGAAGTTTATGGTCTTCCTCCGTTATTAATTCACCTGAACCGAACTTGCCAAGTTGTACTCGTCCTACAATAACAAAGATACCTGCTGAGAGATAAATGATAAATCCAATATAACTAACAACAAGATTATCCCAGAATGGTAGTATCGATGATATTAGTAGCTTATTCTCATAAAAAGCAGCAATTAATAAGAACGGTGATAACAAAAACATCAACAATATTAAAAAACTATATATTTTTGAAGGATTTCGCTCTTTCGTTAGAGGGCGTATCAATGTATCTGTAAAAGCAATTATATAATTCGTTAACAAATATAAAACATAAATGGATGCTGTAAAAATTTCTGGAACAAGTAGAATATAGAATATTGTTGGATACGTTATTTGCCATATTAAGAAGAATAAGATTTTTTTGCCAATATCTTTCATTTTGATTATCTCCTCATAATATAATTGTAATTTACTGATCTATATAGAGAAACTAAAGAATAAAAAATATGTTGAAAATAAAAATTACTAAAAATTAGGTTTCTTCTTCCTCGCTAGATTCTCTGCCTAACAAGCGCATAACAGAATCAGCAAGCTTATTTTGACTACGACTCATGATTCCCTTAATCTTCCCCTCTTTTCCAAGAACGCGTAGCATAATACCATTCCATACGGAGGAAGGATTACCTTTCACTTTCATGAATTGATCTCTGTGTATCTCAACACTAATATTGTCGTAGTTTTTTGAAGCGTCTGTGCATTTAAAACACAAAATACATTTATCGATGTCAACCTTTATGTCCTTTCCTTCACGCGACATAGCGTCCACAGCACACTCCTTAGTAAAAGCGTCAATTACTTTGGCATCTTTCTCAGTACAATTAAATTTAATTGAACCGTGAACCACTTTGCGAACTTTATGACCGTTTTCTAAAGTGCGAACCTCTTCGTCAAACTCTGCAAGAGACCCATTTTCTACTAATAGAATCTTATTTTCCCCATTGATTAGCAATTCTAGAGTATATCCCGGACATATCCACGTACAACTACCACACCAGATACACTTTTCCGTATCTACGACAATCTTCTTGTCGGATTCGATTCTCATTTCTTCTGGTGTTCCGATAGCTGTTCGTTTTAATGGTTCGTCGTAAATAGATATAGTTACAGGACAAACTCTATGACAAAATCCGCACTCAACGCACTTACTTTCGTCGTATTTAAGGATACTTTCATGCGAGAGCATTTTATAAACAAAATGAGTAACATTCTCGTCAATCTCGATTGTTTTCTTAGCTGGTAACGACATAATCCTTCACTTTTATTTTTCTTTCTTTAATTAAAAATATTTTTTTGTATTTTTAAGAATTTATATCCAAACTTTTTGACCAAATTAGAATTACGTTTTCTCTAATTCCATTTGACTAATCGCTTTACCAGACCTAAATGGTATATCTTCTAGACTCTCACCAGCGCTATAACCAAATTTTTCCTTAAAAGATTCGTTTAGCGATTGGAAATAAAGCGATAGTGGAAGATGTTGTGGACAGTTATTATCACAATTGCCGCATTCTACACACCGGTCCGCGACGTGAGCAATCCTTGTTAATTGATAAGATTCCTTATTGATGATCTTTTCCTTCCGCTTCTTCATTAGAATACAATCAACGCAGTAACATACTGGGCAGCCACGGATGCACATATTACACATAGTGCACTTCTGGAAGCGTTCCAGCTTTTCTTCTTGAGAAAGCTTGTCCCATTCTTCTAAATCTTTTGCTCTCTTTACTAAAGCAGTTTCTTTGATTATTTTAAGAGCTTCCGCGTGTTTTGTTCTCATATCCTCAGGTAATGGTTTTTTGTTGATCTTCGATTTTTCTACGAGATCTGCACCTTTATCTGAATATACTATTAGGAGAATTTCGTCTGAATCAATAGGTAATGCAAGATCGCTAACACTAATATCAGCAACAACGGGAACTTTTCTGATACAACGCGTACAATTCTCTGCTATATCTAATCCAACTTCTTTAGAGCTACCATCTTCAAATTTAAGAATTAATCCGTTATCGCCTACTTTTTCTTTAACCACTTTAGTTAAATCGAGTCCTTCTACTTTCTTCAATGCACGCGAAGCATTTATTACCATCCCTCTATCCTCAAAGCCAACAATGAAAAGATTATCCATGTTAATCTGTCTAATCTTTGCTAACTCAATTATTCCGCGAGTATCACAGGGACGAGCAATAACTCCAACTTTTTCGTTCTTAGCCCCATCAACTGATTTGTGTAAGAATTTCGCAGCGGTGTCCGTTCTAGCGTATCCATATGCAATTAAATTTGTTAAAGGAAAGGTTGTAAGGTCTTCTGGCTTTTCAACAATTACTGGAGATATAGTAAATCTATCTATAGCCCCAGATTTCTTATCTACTTTTAACTTTGCTCCAATAACCTTATCTACGAATTTATCTTGCAAGAGCGTCGCTAATAACTTAGGAAAATCTTCAATCTTAATTAAATATTCATCTAATGCATCCATGTTATTTCAACTCAAATTAATAAAAACTTTTTTTTAAATTTTTTTTAAATTTTTTTTTTATATTTTAAATATCTATTACTATTACCTTTTAAAATTTCTTTTATGTGTTGTATGGTGCTCCCATCTCTTCAACTGAGTTCTCGTTTTTTTAACTCAGCTTCATCAGTTAACACATTTATTTTAAGCTTTCGCTTTTTTTGTTGGTGTGCTGTCTTCGG
>Ga0255055_10003041_pt1 | contig 11457 bp, 8 predicted proteins | sample JV7_2_27_MG_FD_188633 | JGI IMG/M metagenome (GOLD analysis project Ga0255055, IMG submission 188633) | Seawater microbial communities from Jervis Inlet, British Columbia, Canada - JV7_2_27 | ecosystem: Environmental > Aquatic > Marine > Inlet | place: Canada: British Columbia | collected... | reverse complement strand
TTCTTGAGGATCTTGTCCCACTTGTTGCCCATCTTGTCCAAGATCTTGTCGACCTGCTTGGTCTGCTTCTCGGGCTTGGACTTGAGCGTCACGGTCCCGGTGCCTCGCCACACCATTTTCTTCTCACTCGGCTCGTAGGCGTCGATGATCAGCGTGCCGTCGGTGTAGGTCGTTGCAGTGGTGGTCGACGAACCCCCCATACCGTGGCCGTAACCATAGCCATAGCGGCCATAGCCGCCCCAACCCCCTCCATAACCGCCGTAGCCGAAGCTGGTTGTGTTGAAGACCGTGTTGTCCTTCGTGGCGACGTGGTAGGTGACATAGAGGTCGCCGTTGGAGTCGACCTGCTGGAGCCCGCCTTCCTTCAACTCCCTGATGACGGCATCGCGAATGCGACTGTCCGTTAGCTGGTTTCCGGCTTTCGTGTCGTCGGTGGCGACGTACGTAAAGGTCTTGACCGCTTCGAAGTCGAAATCATGTGCGTAGTCGATGGTGATCTTTTGTCCCATCGACGGGGCCGCGATGATCGCAAGAACAAGCAGAAAACCGAACATTTTCTTCATTACAGATCTCCTTTTAAGACTCGATCATTCAATACGAGACTACTCTACCCCGACAAGCGGAGACGGCCAACTGAAGCCCCTTCCTCAACCCTGTTCCAAGATCTTCTTCACGGACCAATCTGGGACGGGTGTGGCGCACATCTCGAGAAGCCCGTCCCGGCGCTGCAGGATCGCCTCGATCTGGGCATCCGAGAGGAACTCGCCCAGGTCCTTCTTCATCGCCTGGAGCTCGAGCGTGCGCAGAGCATGGAGAAACGCGTCGCCCACGGGTCCACAGCCCTCGGCCAGATAGTTCTCGACGTTGCCGTCGTCGGTGAACGAGATGCCGTTGTCCGCGAGCATGATCCGGCGAGGAATCGACGGCAGGACAAGCTTGCCGATATCCGCCCGCTCCTCCAACCCGATCAGACCACTGAAGGCTCGAGCCCTGGCGATCTGGGGCTCGAGACCCTCGAGCAGCTTGAAGTCGCTATCGTATTCCTCGAGCATGGCCTTGTCGAGAGCCCTCTGGATCCAGATCTGCACCGCACCTTCTTTGCCGTCCACCTTGCGGATCACCGTCACCGGCACCATGTCGAGGCCGAACAGGCGGTCCAGCCGGTAGGCCGCGACCTGGTGCTGGTACATCCGGCGTGCCTTACGGCCATCAGCGGCTGCCTGCTCGGCCGTCTCCTGAGCGTCACCATAGACCGCCTTCAGCTCCATGTCCTTGCGCTCCAGCTCGAGGATCTGAAGGGGAATGCCTTCCACCTCGCGGGAGTCGCGGGACTTGATCTCGGCCTGCGCGAGGAACTTCTCCAGCTGATGATCGGAGAGATCTTCCTCGCCCGCGGGCCAACCCTCTCCTACCGGGTGCTCGGCAAGGGTTGCCGTCAGCGCATCTGCAGCCGGATCGTAGACAAATACCTTCCCACCCACCAACACCGCCGCCAACGGCTCTCGGCCGTAGGCCATTCCAATATCGGCACGGTAGACCCGGCCGTTGAATCGACTGCTGATCCGGCCGCTGCGGGTCGGGGTATGGCCCATGACCTCGGCACGAGCGTCCAGCGATTCGAGAACATCCTGTACCCGCTCCGTCTCCACTCGTTCGTTGTCTACTGAGGTCCCGCGATACCAGACCGGTCCTGCCGGCTCGAATGCCAGTCCATCCTGCGCTGCGAGCACGGCCTGAGCCCCAGCCACCTTGTCAGAAGACTTCTTCCGCTTTGCACCCTTTCCCGCCAGTTGGTCGGCGGTTGCCACGATCAGACCGAAGTCGGTCGGCCACGGCACGGCGTTCCCCATCGCGTCGGCACCCGCAAGAAAGGCGCGGATGTCGGCGGTCACCTGCCGATTGATCTCGTCCAGGCCCAGGGCGGCCACTCTGGGGGTCAGACCGCCGTGCAGAAACACTACGCCATTGACCTTTACCACCGTCGGCTGCTCGAGAAGCCACGAGCCATATTCGCCATCCGGCTCGAAGGCACGGGCGCGGGCGAAATACCCAGGTGGGAACTTCTCTTCGAAGGCGCGAGCGTCACCGGCGACTTGAGTCCTCTGGGCAGCCCGGAACCCCTTCAACCCCGCTCGCCTCTCGGCGGCAGTTTCGTCCTTGGCAAACTCGCCGACGAGTTCTGGAGTCCAGTACCGCCGATCGCGAGTTAGATTCATGATGTCGTGATTACCGAGAACGACATGGACCTTGCCACCCGCGGCTTCGGCCTCGATCTGGAGTCTGCGAGCCAGGTCCATGACCGCTCGATCATTGGTACCCCGGTCGGTCAGATCGCCGCAAAAGACCAAGTGCTGCTGGCCCCCGATCCAAGTCAGCTGGTCATCGACGATCTGGGTCCCCACGAGCAGGGTTACCAGCTTGTCGTAGGAGCCGTGCACATCGCCAAGCACGACGACGCGAGAAACACCCTCCCACTCCCACTGGGAGCCCGCTGCCATCACGGTCGCTGGGCTCACTACGAGGCACGCCAAAAGTGCCAGAAGTTTCTGAACCAAATCCACAAGCGCTCGAGCTCTCATCACGATAGAGCCTCCTTCGATCAACGGAATTGTGGGACGAACCCGATCATATGCCCGGCTTGGAGTCTTGGCTCAGCTGTCAACTCGATCTACTGGAAATCGCGGGGAATTGTATCCTGCCAGGTCTTCTCGCGGACGAGCTGGTCGTTCTCGAGCAGTCGACGGGTGTAAGTGTAGTAGAAATTCTCGAGGTCACTGCGAAATAGAAGCTCCGCCTCCCAGACCAAGGTACGGCCTCCGAGCTCCACCTCCATCCAGTGCTCTCCCCGGACCGAGGTGTTCTCGGGCTGGTCGTCGGTCGTTTCGTGAACGATGGATTCCTGGTAGCGCTCCATGCCCCAGGGATAGCGCATCCCGCCACCGTTGGTCGCGGTCACTGTGACCCTGCCGGTCTGTGGATTGCGATCGACAGAGGAGATCTCACCGTAGCCCGAGGTCGTACCCTCATCCAGACTCTCGAAGCCCGGCAGCTCGGGACTCTTCTCGGTTGGGAGGAAGGAGGGCACAGGTCGCTTTTCATAGGGAACCACGGGCAGCAGCAGGTGTGCCCCGTCACTGCCACCCAGGTAGAGGCTCGTCGTCATTGGATAGGGCGTGGGCCAGAGCATCGGCCATTGGGCATTGGCCACAGCCAGGCGGATCCGGTGGCCTTCAGGAAAGACCCAGGAGGTGAAGTGCATCTCGATCTCGAGGGAGAACCTCTCGCCCGGCTCGATCGGTTGCGGCTGGTACGCCGATTGGCGATGGGTCCCGTTGAAACCGGCTCCCGCCACCTGAGTGACCCGGCCGTCGGGAGTCACGTCAGAGAGGCGCACGAACCAGTTGGCCCGCGGCGCGTCGGCTGACACCATCAACAGCGCTCGCGGTAGCCCCAGAATCTCGACCTCCTCTTCCAGAGGGTCGCTGTCGTAAACCAGGCTGAAGGCGTCGGTGGGCCGCTGGTCGTGAGCCACGTCGCCCCACCACATCACCGGGCCCCCGGCTTCGATGCCGATCGACGGCACATAACCGAGGTGGTGGACCGCCTCGGGAGAGAGCGACGGCGCGAGCGTGTGATTCGGCTGTGGATAGAGCGCTCGCTCCTCGATGCGCTCGATCGGCCACCCCTCCTCCCAGCGCCAGCCACCGGAGACTTCTTCCAGATACGGGCCAGGAGGGTGCCACTCGCGAACAAAGACGGCGAATTGGGGCTCATCCAGGATGCCGGTGTCACGCCCTTTGAGCCAATGATCGAACCATCGCACGGCCTCGTGACGCCATTCGATCTGTGGCTTCGGGTAGGCGCTGTGTGGGAAGGAATGGTGCCAGGCACCAACGATCGCTTTGATCGGAGCCTGGAGGTGCTCGAGCATCCGCGGCACACTGTCGCGATAGCCGTCGTACCAGCCACCGATGACAAACGTGGGAACGCGAATCGAGTCGTAGCGAGCCTTGAGAGCGGTGCGATCCCAGAACGGGCCATCGCGTTGCTGGCGCTTGTAGGTCATCATCCACGGCTCGGTATCGAACCGGTCACGAAAGTACACCTCGTCGATTCGGTAGTCCGGGGCACCCGGGCGGGCGTTGTCGAGATCCTGACTCATCTCCCACGAGTCGAGATGGAGAACACCATCCATGAAGTGCACATCATCCTGATAGAGGTCATCGGTGGCATCGATGGCAATGATGGCCTTCAGCGCCGGCGGGTTGCGCATCGCCAGGTGGATCGAGTTGAAGCCTCCCCAGGAGATGCCAAACATACCGACGTTGCCGCTGGACCAATCCTGTTTCGACAGCCAGTCGATCACCACCTCGCCGTCGTCATTCTCCTGATCGCTGTACTCATAAGGGATTAGCCGTCCTTCGCTGTTGCCCGTCCCCCGGATGTCGACACGCGCCACGATGTAGCCGCGGCTCACAAAGTAGGAGTAGAGCGAGTAGTTCCGTCTGCGGGATTCGGTCTTGCGATACGGCAGGTACTCGAGAAGCACGGGGAAGCGCTCCTCAGGAGCACCCCCAACTGGTCGGTAGAGATCCGCTGCCAGGCGCACCCCATCGGACATCGGAATCCAGATCTCCTCCATCGTGATCTCGAAGCGTGGTGCAGAAGGAGCCTCCGCCGCACCGAGCGAGCCTGCGACCCAAAGACTCAAAGCGCAGACCCCGAGCACGATCGAGGCTGCTCGTCGACAATCAGATCCCTGCATCGCAAATCCCTCCTTGTCGCCTTAGCCGATCACCGACACCCAAATCCGAACGGCGGCAATAGCAATGACCACCGCCAGTGCCCGTCTCAGGACCACGACCGGCACCTTCCGGCTGACCCGGCCTCCAAGGTGTGCAGCCACGGGGACCGTCAGCACCAAAGGCACTGCCAGGAGCCAGTTGATCTGACCGGTAAAGGCCTTGCCCAGAAAGCCGGCAGCAGTCGAGAGAAGGACGATAGCCAGGTTGCTCCCGATTGCGATGCGCGTCGGAATCCGTACAAACGACGTCATCAGCGGAATGAGAATGAAGGACCCTCCCTGACCCACCAGACCACCCAGGAGACCCACCCCTGACGCCGAAGCCACCGCCCGAGACCTGCTGAAGCTCAGGTACTGAGCATCAGGCTGCTCGCTCTCTCTCGTCACCGGCACGAACATCAGTACCGCTGCTGCCATGGCGAGACCACCAAACACAACGAGCAGCACCTCGTTGGGTACAAACTTGGCAGCGGCCCCACCGATCAGGGCGGCAACGAAGATACTGCTACCCATGTAGATGACCAGACGGTCTGATACGAACTTGAATCTCCGGTGGGTGAGCGCTCCGGCGATACAGGCCACCAGACCCTGCACGATGGTCAACCCGGCCACCACCCTCATCGTCAGGGGCTCAAGGTGGAACAAGGGCGGCAGGTAGAGCAGGAGAGGGGCCATCACGATTCCTCCACCGATGCCCAGCAGGCCCGAGAGGAATCCCGTCACCGCCCCCAGTCCGGCGACCAGGAGGAACATTTCCATGCTAGCTCCTCAACATACGGCAAGTATGCCTGCAGGGCTCAGCCCTGCGTGCGGCCCGATCTGGCGGATGCTCACGACATTCTGCTCGCGCGGTCATGAACAATGCAGGCTAAACGACTTCCAGGGACACCGGGCCGTCGACCACTTCTCCGACCCGCGTCGCAGATGTAACTCCGGCAGCCTTCAGCGCGTTCAGCAACTTCTCGGCCTGCGATTCGGGAATCGACAGCAGCAGTCCCCCCGAGGTCTGTGGATCGAAGAGGATCTGCTCTTGAGGCCTTGTCAGGTCGGCTCGGATGGTCAGGTGCTCGTGGACCATAGCGCGGTTGGCCAGATTGCTCCCTGTACTTTCCCCCTTGCGATACATCTCGATTGCGTTGGGGTGGACAGGGAGGCTCGCGTATTCGAGACGAACCGCCGCCTTGGAGCCGTGGGCGATTTCGAAGAGGTGGCCGGCGATCCCGAACCCCGTGATGTCCGTGCAGGCATGCAGGTCGAACTCGAGCGCCGTCTTCATCGCCTGCCCGTTGAGAGCCGCCACCGAGGGCAGTACTTCTTCCTCTAGATCCCGCAGTTTCAGCTTGCCCGAGCGAACGGCGTTGAACAGCACACCGGTGCCCACAGGCTTGGTGAGAATCAAGGCGTCCCCGGGGCGGGAGCCCGCGTTGGTGATGATCCGATCGGGATGGACCGCACCGTTGACGCAGAGGCCGTACTTCGGCTCCTCATCGTCCACAGAATGACCACCGACGAGACACGCGCCGGCCTCGGCCACCTTGTCATGGCCGCCGCGCAGGATCTCGCGCAGCAGCCCGAAGTCGAGGTGATTTGCCGGGAACATCACCAGGTTGAGGGCGGTCCACGGCTCACCGCCCATGGAGTAGACGTCCGAGATGGAATTCGCCGCTGCGATCTGACCGAACCAATAGGGGTCATCGACGGGCGGCGTGATGAAGTCGACCGTACTGATAACAGCGATCTCATCCGTCACTCGATAGACGGCAGCGTCATCGGAGGTCTCGATGCCGACCAGAAGATTCGGGTCTGATGGTGGGGTCAGACCCCTGAGCGCGTCCGACAGATCCGCCGGACCGATTTTGGCCGCTCACCCACAGGTGCGGGCGAGCCCGGTGAGAGTCTTCTTCTTGAAAAGCGCCATGGATTGCACTCCTTTGAAATTCGCTCCACTAGAAAGGGCGATGCTTGCTGTATCGAATCTCGAAACTCTCGGTGAGTTGGCCCGCATCATCCGATCCCGCAACAACAGCCGAGAGCTCGCCTTCATCTGTCAAACGGTACGTGATGCGGCGCGGGGAATTCTGGTCCGGAACCGAGCTGTGAAACACGGCTTCGCGGTCCGCAACGCTAACGAGGTCGAACTCGAGTGGACGATCCTCTTCCCAGGTTGTGTAGTCGGCATTGAAGTGCTTGAAGCGATAGGCGATTCTGCCCTCTTCCTGGGTGATCATCACGTACTCGATGACGCGGAGCTCGTCTCCGACGACGAGACGGAATGTGCCCATCATCGTGCCGCCGGATGCGGGTGTCCAATGTTCCTCGATCTTTCCTCCCAAGCCTTCCCCATACCAGGATCCGACCAGCCACGCGAGATCCTCCAACGACGGCTCTACATCCGAGAGTGACCTGTCCGTCTGTGCGACGGCGCCAGTTGACACGGCGAGGATCAGAAGAACTGCTGCTATTGCGTAGCGCATGGTGTGCCTCCCAAGTCGTCGGTGGGGATCAGGAAAGACCAGTCGAGTCTATCGAAGCCGACAGGTCGTAGTCCCGGGCCCCACTCTTCAGGTCCCGACCTCGAGTTACCCCTCCCTGCCCGGGGCGAGTAAACTCCTTCCAATCGGAGACGATCCCGGCGCAGAGGCCGGCCGTTTCATTGTCATCCATTTGGGGAGCTCCCATGATTCGATCTACTGCTCTCTGTCTCACCTTGGTCCTGTCGACGCTCGCCGCACCGGCACTCTCTGCGGTCCCCTCAGGTCAGGGCTGGCAGCAGCTCGAGAGCGAGAACTTCACTGTTTTCAGCAACTTGGATGACGCTGCGACAAAGGAGATCGGGCTGGACCTCGAGCGTCTGCGGGCGATCCTGGAAGAGATCTTCCCCAACGCCACTTTCGAGTCGCCACTGGAAACCTTGATCTATATCTTCCGGGATCGAGAGACATTCGAGCCCTACGCGCTTCCCGGTGGCCAATCGGGCTACTTCGCGCCGCACAAACACGCCAACTTTGCGGCCGTGGTAGGGGCCAATCCCGACGAAACCCTACCGGTGGTCTATCGCCAGTACCTGCACGACGTCATCAACAACAACGTGCCGCAGGTGCCGCTCTGGTTCCGGCATGGCCTGGCGGAGATTTTCAGCACCTTTCAAGCCGACGACTCGGTGGCTCAGGTAGCGCTGGCCATTGGCGGTGCCGATGGCCTGGGACTCGCCGGGTCGGCGCGTATGCCGGTGACCGAGGTCCTGAGCCTGGAGACCCTACCCACCGACGGTGAGGGGATGAGCGCTTTTGTCCAGGGCTCCTGGGCGTTGATGCACTATCTGCTGGTGGATCATGACGAGCGCTTCGAGGCGACCCGCCGATTTGTCGGGGAGCTGGATGAGAACCCGACCTCAGAGGTCTCTATCACCGATGTACTGGGAGTGGATGCGTCGGCACTGGAGGCCAGCGTGGAGGCGTATCTGCAAAGCTCACCCCTACCCCATCGGGAAATGGCGGTGCCGGCCAGCGTACCGAAGGAGGTTTCACTGACCCCACTGGCGCCGCAGGTGGCCCTCTTTCATCTCGGGGACTTGCTGGCCCACACCAACCCGGGTCGAATGGCCGAGGCTCAAGCCCACTTCCAAGCAGCCTTGGAGTTGGCTCCCGGCTTTGCCCCGGCCATCGCCGGCCTCGGCTATGTCAGCGAGCAATCCGGCGACCTGAGCACGGCCGAGAGGTACTACCTGCAGGCTCTGGAGGAGGTTCCCGAGGCTTTTCGCTTGCAAGTCCTTTTTGGCGGGGTCGAGCTGGAGCTGCTCGACAAGAGGCGCCCCCAAACCTCCGAGGAGCAGAAACGCCTCGACCAAGCCATCGCCGCTTTCAAGAAGAGTGTCGAGCTGCGGCCGGGATACGGCGAAGGTTGGGCTCTCCTGGGCTACGCCTACAACCTGGAGGCCAAGCCCTCTGCCGATTCCGTGAGGACGCTGGAGAGGGCCTATGAAATGCTGCCCGGTCGGGGAGACGTGGCCTACAACCTGCTTTTGGGCTACGCACGTGCCGGCAAGCGTCAGGAAGCCATCGACCTCGTGGCCACCGCCGAGGCCAGAGGCGTATCCGAAGAGCGGCTGGCTCCGGCCAGGCAGACCCTGCTGCAGCTCGATTTCCAGTACGCCGTGGCCCTAGCCCGGGAAAAGAAGTTCGGCGAAGCAGCGATGCTGCTCGAGAAGGTCGCGGCCGAAGCCAGCAACGACTCGATGCGCCAGCAGGCAGCGGACCTCCTCAATCAAATCAAGCCGTGAAATAGGGAGCTGTGAGGTCCTCCACAGAGACCGTCCTACCCCGCTGCTAGCCTCGAGTTCGGAGCTCGTATGGCGACGCGTTTCGGACCTTCGACAGTCTCGATCTTGACCTCTACCCTTCTCCTGCTGGCTCTTCCTGCGACCGCTCAGGGGATCTTCAGCGACAGCTTCGAGTGGGGGGATACCGGGGACTGGTCGCTAACGGTGCCGCCGCGTTGCGACCGCATCGACACATTCGATCGCGGATTGACTCCCTCTGCCCAGCTGCACGTGGCCACCTGGGGCAGCGACAACACGGGGAACGGCTCGGTCGCCAACCCCTTCGCCACGATCGATCGCGCCTTGCAAGACACCGGCCCGGGAACCGCCGTCACGGTACACGCGGGTACCTATAGCGGCGGCGTCTATCTCTCAGATGTCGCCGGTAGCGAATCGGCACCAATCTGGATCGGCGGCGCGCCGGGAGAGACGCGACCGCTCATTTCCGGTGGCACCGAGGGAATGCACTTGACGCGAGCTGCCTACCTCGTGATCCACGATCTCGAAGTGACCGGTGCGAGTGCCAACGGCATCAACTGCGACGACGGTGGCGACTATGACAATCCGCTGGCCACACACCACGTCGTCTTCCGCCGACTGGACATCCACAACATCGGCGCTAGCGGCAATCAAGATTGTCTGAAACTCTCCGGTCTCAATCACTATTGGGTTCTCGACTCGGAGTTCGAGGACTGCGGTGGGGGGCTCTCGGGTAGTGGCATCGACCACGTGGGATGTCACCACGGGCTCATCGCCCGCAACGACTTCTGGAATCTCTCGGCCAACGCAGTCCAGTCAAAGGGCGGTAGCGAAGACATCGAGATCCGCTGGAACGGTTTCTTCGAGTCGGGTGCCCGCAGCCTCAATATGGGGGGCAGCACCGGGTTCCAGTACTTCCGGCCGTCGTTGTCGACGCTCTCGGCCAACGCCGAGGCGCGTGACATCCGGGTCGTTGCCAATTTGATCGAGGGCTCTGCTGCCGCCGTGGCCTACGTCGGCTGCGTCGACTGCGTGGTGGCCCACAACACCATCGTCGATCCCCACAACTGGATCCTACGCATCCTCCAGGAGACCACCACCACGGCGACCTACGAGTTCGAGCCCTCTCGCAACGGGATCTTTGTCAACAACCTGGTCTACTTCGAACAGGCGGACCTCTCGACCTACGTCAACATCGGGCCCGACACCGCGCCGGGGACCTTCACCTTTGCCAACAACCTCTGGTATGCGTGGGACAACCCCGCACAGTCCGAGCCGACCCTCCCGGTCACCGAGAGCAATGGCATCTACGGACTCGATCCCGGACTCGACAGGGACTTCTCGATTGGACCGACCAGCCCGGCGGCCAACGCCGGTGCGAACACCGAGTGGAGCTGGGGAGACTTTGGTGGCGCCTGCTATGGCAGTCCGCCCAGCATCGGCGCGTTCGAGGTCAACTAGATTCTCCGCCTAGGGTAGCAAGGTCGGTCCGCCCGAAGACGGGTCTGCGGACGTTTGTTGTGGTGCCCCTGACCCAAACGACGTACACTAGGAAGGGTAATTAGAACAGAGGGCAACAGATGATTTTTTCACTGATTGTGTTTTTCTTGTGGACTGCGAGTGCGGTTGCGGCTGTGGGAGAGGTTATTGGCCTGCCGCTGACCGGCGAAGTAGCCGTGGACTTCCTGCGCACGGCCGAAGTCGAGGGCAAGCCGGAGGATTTCGACGTGCTAGCGATCACCGATCCCGTCCGGGTCACCCTCACCGACGGTAGCCAAACCCTCCGGGCTATCTTCAAGGACGAGAACACCAACCATTTGAAGTTCACATTCGCCGACGGCCGGGCGCTAACCCGGGTCAAGGACTCCTACAAGAACGAGATCGCGGCCTACGAGCTCGACGCTCTGTTGGGGCTGGGCATCGTGCCGCCATGCGTCGAGCGCAGGATCCTCTCCCACACCGGGGCTTTGTGCTTGTGGGTGGAAAATACGATGACCGAGGCGGAACGGATCAAGAAAAACATCCAGCCCCCGAGCGCCGCCATATGGAACAACCAGATGTTCGTCATCCGATTCTTCCATCAACTCATTTGGGACCCGGATTTCAACAACGTCAGAAACACTCTGGTGGATACCAACTTCAAGATCTACAAGATCGATTCGTCCATGGCCTTCCGCGCCGATTCCGATCTCCGCAACGAGAAGAACGTGACCCGGTTCTCCAAGACGACGCTGGCCGCCCTCGAATCACTGGAACGCAGCGAGGTCGACGCCCGGTTGGAGCCGTGGCTCGATCAGAAGCGACTCGATGCGCTGTGGGCGCGGCGGACCCGATTGCTCGAGCTCGCCAAGGAGCT
>Ga0255055_10003040_pt1 | contig 11458 bp, 9 predicted proteins | sample JV7_2_27_MG_FD_188633 | JGI IMG/M metagenome (GOLD analysis project Ga0255055, IMG submission 188633) | Seawater microbial communities from Jervis Inlet, British Columbia, Canada - JV7_2_27 | ecosystem: Environmental > Aquatic > Marine > Inlet | place: Canada: British Columbia | collected... | reverse complement strand
CGGGATCTTGAGCCGGCGGGCTTCGACGACCTCCGGGTTGTCCTCCCGTACGGCCGACGAGATGACGACGACGTCCGCGCCGCGCACGTACTCCGGTTTGTGTCCGCGATGGACCGTCGCTCCCATCTGCTTCAGATGCCGGGCCGCGTCGTTCGTCGCCAGGTCCGAGCCTGAAACCGGGTAGCCCATGTTGACCAGTACCTCGGCGATGCCGCTCATCCCCGAACCGCCGATGCCGACCATGTGCAGGTGCCGCGCCTTACGAAACATCGGCACCTCGCTCCGCGGAACCTCCCGCGATCAAAGCCTCCGCCACGCCGGCGATCGCGCTCGTCGCCCGCGGACGTCCCAGCTGACGCGCCGCGCGGCCCATCGCCCGCAACCGATCGCGGTCGCCGGTCAGCTCGACGATGCGCTGCGCCAGACGCTCGCCGTCGAGCTCCGCGTCGCGCAATACGACGGCAGCCCCTGCGGACTGCATCGTCTCCGCGTTGTGCCGTTGGTGGTCGTCCGCGGCGTGGGGGTAGGGGACGAGAATCGCAGCGCGACCGGCCGCGGCCAGCTCGGACAGGGTCGACGCGCCGGCTCGACAGACGACGAGGTCGGCAGCGGCCAGCCGGGCCGGCATGTCGTCGATGAAGGCCAGCACCTCCCGGCGCTCCTCGGGGTAGCCCCGGTAGGCCTCGATCACCGACGATTCGTCCTCGGCTCCCGTCTGGTGGCAGATCCGAGGCGGCGCGTCGGTACGAGCCAAGCGCTCGACGGCCTGTCCCATCGCCACGTTGATCGAGTGCGCACCGCGGCTGCCGCCGAAGACCAGCACCGAGGGCACCGGGCCGAGCGTCGGCTCGCCGATGCGGGTGAACTCCGAGCGGACCGGGTTGCCGGTGACGACGCCCCGGCCGCCCAGTCGCTCGCGCGCCGCGTCGGACGGCACGCAGACCTCATCGACCCGCGGCGCCAGCCAGCGGTTCGTCGCTCCCGGGTAGTGGTTCTGCTCCATCACCATCGTCTTCAGTCTCAACAGTGTCGCCGCCAGCACGGCCGGTCCCGACGCGTAGCCGCCGACACCGATGACCAGGTCCGGGCGCGCCGCGAGCAGCCAGAACAGACAGCGCAGGACCGCCCAACCCGCCGCCGCTCCGGCAACGAGCCGGCCCACAGGACCGCGGCCCTTGATCCCGGATAAGCCGAGCGAGCGCAGCGTGTAGCCCGCGCGGGGAACGAGTCGCTGTTCCAGTCCGCGCCGGGCCCCGATGAACCAAATCGAAGCCGACGGATGCCTAAGGCGCATCTCGTCGGCCACGGCCAGTGCGGGGAACAGATGGCCTCCGGTGCCACCCCCGGCGAAAACGATCTGCGGTGCATCGAGTGCCACGTCTCCTTCACGTCAGTTCGAGTGCTGCGATACGTTGACCAGCAATCCGGTCGCCGTCATCGAGATCAACAGGGAAGAACCGCCGTAACTGATGAAGGGCAACGGCAGACCCTTCGTCGGCAGCAGTCCCACACAGACGCACATGTTGACCAGCGCCTGCAACACGATCAGGTTCGTGATGCCCAGTGCAAGGTAGAACCCGAAACGGTCGGGGGCGCGCACCGCGGTTCGCATTCCCCGCCAGAAGATCAAAAGAAACCCAACGAGCAACAGGCCGGTGCCGATCAGCCCGACTTCCTCGCCAATGACCGAGAAGATGAAGTCGGTGTGAGCGGCGGGAAGATAGAACGCCTTCTGCTGGCCCTGTCCCAGCCCGGTTCCGGTCAGCCCGCCGTGTCCCAGTGCGATCAGGGACTGCTGCAGCTGGAAGTTCAGGCCCTGGACGTCCCCCGTCGGATTGAGGAATCCCTTGATCCGTTCCCAGCGGTACGGCTCGGCGAAGATCGCCACGACGAAGGCACCGAAGCACAGGCCGCCACCCACGCTCACGTAACGCCAGCTCAGTCCGGCGGCGAAGACCATCACACAGGCGATCGCCGCCAACAGCACGGCCGAGCCGAGGTCCGGCTCGATGATCACCAGGAAGCTCAGACCTCCCACGACCACGGCGCCGGGGATCGGCACCGACCACGGATCGTTCACGTAGCCTTCCTTCTTGGCCAGGATGTAGGCCATGAACAGCACCGTGATCAACTTGGCCAGCTCGGACGGTTGGAAGCGAAGCGGGCCCAGGTGGAGCCAGCGGTGCGCGCCGCCGGAGGCCGGCATGGCGAGGACGAGAAGCAGCAGCACCACACAGACGCCCAGCAGCATCAGGATCAGCCGCCCGTCCGCCAGACGCCGGTAGTCGAAGGACATCGCACCGATCAGCCCCGCGAAGCCGAGCAACAGGTGGATCAGGTGCTTCCACAGGAAGGCCGACGGGTCCTGCGTGGAGTTCAGAGCCACGTGGCTCGAGGCGCTCCCGACCATGAACAGCCCGCCGATGGCCAGCAGCGTCGCGGAGAAGAACAGCCAGTGGTCGTGAACCAACCGCTTAGGCATGTCGCGCTCCCCCCCGCAGCTCCTCGACCGCCCGTCGAAAGTCCTCGCCTCGCTCGCCGAAGTTGCGGTACTGGTCGAACGAGGCGCAGCCCGGCGAGAGCAGGACGACCTCTCCGTCGCGCGCTCGCTCGAAACCGGCCCGCACGGCGCGCGGCACGCTGTGGCAAGGCGAAACCGGGACGCGGTCGCCCAACCGCCCGGCGAGCATCTCCGCGGCCTCGCCCACGAGCAGCACCTGCCTGGCGCGTTCGCGCACGAGCGAGCTCAACTCGTCCCAGTCCGTGCCCTTGTCCCTTCCGCCGAGAATCAGGTGCACCGTTCCGGGCGCGAACGAGAGCAGAGCGCGAGCGGTCGAGGCCGGGTTGGTCGCCTTGGAGTCGTTGTAGAAGGCCACGCCGTCGATCGTGGCCACGAGCTCGAGCCGGTGGGCCAGCGCGCGGTAGGCGCGGAGTCCACGCCCGATCGCATCGGGAGCGCAGCCGACGATCGAGCAGGCGAGCGCCGCCGCTAGGGCGTTGGCCAGATTGTGCTCGCCCGGCAGCGGCAGCTCGCCGGCCTCGAGCAGCTCGACGTCCTCCCCGCCGGTGCGCAGGACCATCCGACCGCCGCGCACGAAGGCGCCCCGCTCGACCTCGCTCCGCGTGGAGAACTCGTGCAAACGACCGCGGACCGCCTTTCGGAAGACCGCGCTCTCGGGGTCGTCGGCGTTCAGGATCGCTGCATCCCGCTCGTTTTGCACCTCGAGCAGGCGGGCCTTCGCCGCCGCGTAGCTCTCGTAATCGGCGTAGCGGTCGAGGTGGTCGGGGCTCAGATTGAGAATCGCCCCCACCGCCGGGCGGAAGGCCTCGACCGTCTCCAGTTGGAACGACGACAGCTCGACGGCGTGCACCGCGTCCTCCGCGTCCTGCTCCAGCAGGTCGCAGAACGGGGTGTCCAGGTTTCCCCCAGTCCCGCCCGGCACGCCGGCGCCGCGCAGGATCCCACCGGTCATCGCCGTTACCGTGCTCTTTCCGTTCGACCCGGTGATGCCGATCACCTTTCCGCGGCAGAACCGCGCGGCGAGCTCGATCTCGCCCCACACGGGCAGGTCCAGCGCTCGAGCGGCGGCCAGAGGCTCGACGTCGCCCGGCACGCCGGGGCTGACCACGATCAGATCGGCGCCCTCGGCGAGCGAGGAGGGATGGCCCCCGGCGTGGACCCGCGCGCCGACCGCGCGAGCGCGACCGACCGCATGCCCTAGCTCGTCCTCCGCGCGAGCGTCGGCGATCGTCACACGCGCGCCCCGGCTTGCCGCCAGGCGCGCGGCGGCAAGCCCGCTCTTGCCCATCCCGATCACGAGAACGCTTCGGTCCCGCAGATCCGGGTCGCGCACGGCGAACGGTTGTCTCGTCATCGCCAGGCTCATCTCAACTTCAACGTGGCCAGCGAGAGCAGCGCGAAGATGATGGCCATGATCCAGAAGCGGATCACGATCTTCGACTCGCTCCACCCCACCAGCTCGAAATGGTGATGCAGCGGGGACATGCGGAAGATCCGTTTGCCCCGCAGCTTGAACGACCCCACCTGCAGGATGACCGAGGTCGCCTCCAGAACGAACAGACCGCCGACGAGGATCAGTAGGATTTCCTGCTTGATCAGGATCGCCGTCGTGCCCAGCGCGCCTCCCATGGCCATCGAGCCGACGTCGCCCATGAAGACCTCCGCCGGGTGGCTGTTGAACCACAGAAAGCCCAGGCTGGCCCCGACGACGGCACCGCAGAACACGGTCAACTCTCCCGAGCCCTTCACGTTGGGGATTCCCAGGTAGTCGGCGGCGATGGCGTTGCCCACGACGTAGGCCAGAAAGGCGAACGTGGCCCAGGCGATGAGTAGCGAGCCGATCGCCAGGCCGTCCAGGCCGTCGGTGAGGTTGACCGCGTTGGCCGCCCCGGCGAGCACCAGCACGACGAAGATCGGGTAGAACCAACCCAGGTCCGGATTGATGTTCTTGAAGAAGGGGAAGGTCAGCGTCGTCGCGAATTGTCCTTTGTGGGCCAGCCACAGCAGGATCCCGCCCAGGACCAAGGCCACCGCGACCTGTAACGCGAACTTGGTCGCCGCGCGCAGGCCCAGGCTCCGCCGGCGCGAGACCTTGAGGTAATCGTCCGTGAAGCCGATCGCGCCGAACGACAGCGTCGCGCCGACGGCGATCCACATGAAGACGTTGGTCAGGTCGGCCCACATCAGCGTTGGCAGAACGGCGGCGATGATGATCAGCAGACCGCCCATCGTCGGCGTGCCTTCCTTGATCTGGTGCGAGGACGGGCCCTCCTCGCGGATCGCCTGGCCGATCTGCGAGTGGCGCAGGCGGGCGATCAGTCCCGGGCCGAGCAGCAGCGAAAGCATCAATGCGGTCAATGCCGCCATCGAGGTGCGGAAGGTGATGTAGCGAAAGACGTTGAACGCGCTGATCTGATCGTGCAACGAGTAGAGCAGGTGGTAGAACATCAGGCGGCCTCCCCGCACTGCTCGACCAACGCATGCACGACGCGTTCCATCCGCATCCCGCGCGAACCCTTGACGACGATCAGGTCTCCTTCCTTTAGAAACTCGACGATCGACTCGGCCGCCCTGGCCGAATCCTGGTGGTGGTGTACCTCGGGGACCCCGGCCCTGCGGGCCGTCTCCGCCGCCGCGCGCGACAGCGGTCCGACGGCGAACAGCAACTGCACACCGGCGGCGGCCGCGCGCTTGCCGGCCTCGCGGTGCAACGCGCCCTCCATCCGGCCCAGCTCGAGCATGTCGCCCATGACCAGCACCCGGCGACCGGGCGGCTCGCTGATGCGCAGCGTCTCCAGGACCGAGGCCATGGCGGACGGGCTGCTGTTGTAGCTGTCGTCCACCAGCATCATCCGGTCGCGCAAGTGGTGCACCCGGCCGCGGCCCGCGCCGGCTTCGACCCGTTCCATGCGTTCGAGCGCTTGCATCAGATCGGCCCCGGCCGCGATGACCACGGCGGCGGCGGCCAGCGCGTTGAACGCCGTGTGCGCGCCTCCGATGCGCAACCGGACACGGTAGGATTGGTCGCTATGGCGGAAGATCAAGTTCGTTCCGGGGTGGAAGCGGTTCTGCAGGTCTTCCATCCGCAGGTCGCAAGTCGGGTGCTGTCCGAAAGTGACTCGCGGCCCCGCGTGACGCGCCGCCTGGATGCGCACGTGCGGGTCGTCCAGGTTGACGACGGCGGTGGCCTTGTCGCGCATCACGGCGAACATCTCTCCCTTGGCCGCAGCGATGTCGTCGAGCGAGTCGAACGCCTCGAGATGTGCCGCCCGTACGTTCGTCAGCAAACCGATGTCGGGGTCGACCATCTCGGTCAGCCGGGCGATCTCGCCGTGCCCGCTCATTCCCAACTCGAGCACGATCGTCTCGGCGTCGGCGGGACAGGCGAGCAGGCTCAGCGGCACGCCGAGGTGGTTGTTGAAGTTGCCCGGCGTGCGGTGGACGCGTGAGCCGGCCGCGAGCCCCTCGGCGAGAAGCTCCTTGGTCGTGGTCTTGCCGTTGCTACCCGTCACCGCGATCCACTTCTTCTTTTTCAGCGAGCGCCGCACCCAGCGCCCGCAAGAGCCGAGGGCCTCCACGCCGTCATCGACGCGAACCAGTGCCTCCGGCGAGCGCTGGCCTTCGTCGGGGACGCGCTCGACGACCGCCCCGGCCGCTCCCCGTTCCGCGGCGTCGCCCAGGAACTTGTGGCCGTCCTGGTGCTTGCCCTCGAGCGCGAAGAAGACCCCTCCCCGCTTGAGGCGACGCGTGTCGATCTCGAACGTGCCGACTCTCGTCCCCGGGTCCCCCCTCAATAACTCTCCACCGGTGGCCTGAGCGAGCTCGGAGAGGGAGATCTCAGGCACCCCGCCTCCTCGCCCGCCAGCCGAGCCCCTCCAGCGCCTCGGCGACGACCTCGCGGTCGTCGAACGGCGCGATCAGATTGCCGATGGTCTGTGTCGTTTCGTGTCCCTTGCCGGCGATGATCACGGTGTCATCGACCTGTGCGGCGTCGATCGCGGTCCGGATCGCCGCGCGCCGGTCCGCGATCTTCGAGCAACGCTCCACGCCGCCCGGTACCCCGATCACCCCCTGGTGAATCTCCTCGATGATCTGCTCCGGATCCTCTCCGCGCGGATTGTCGGAGGTCAGGCAGATCTCGGCGCCGCTCTCGGCGGCCGCCCGTCCCATCGCCGGCCGCTTGCCCTTGTCGCGATCGCCTCCGCAACCGAAGACCACACGAACGCGACCCGACGTCAGCTCACCGACCCAGGAAAGCAGATTGCGCAGAGCTTGCTCCGTGTGGGCGTAGTCGACGAGCACGGTGAACGGTTGGCCCCGGTCGACGCGCTCGACGCGACCCGGCACGACCTGCAGCGCCAGCACGCCCGCGGCGATTGCATCCGTCGCCAGCCCGACCGCGAGTGCGCAGGCCGCCGCCGCCGCCACGTTGTCGAGATTGAACCTTCCGGGCAGAAAGGTGCGGACGGGCAGCGAGCCCGACGGTGTCTCCAGCACCGCCCGCGAGCCGTCGATCCCGCAGTACTCGTCACGCAGCCGCACGTCGGCGGCCTCGGAGCGACCGAAGCTGAGGACCTGCGCCCGGGTCCGCTCGCGGATGCGATTCGCGTAGTCGCCCTCCGCGGGCACGACCGCCCACTGCGATTCCTCCAGTGCGGCGAACAGTTTTGCCTTGGCCTCGAAGTAGGCCTCTTCGGATTCGTGGAAGTCCAGGTGATCGCTACCGAGATTGAGAAACGCCGCGGTGGCGAAGCGCGCGCCCTCGACGCGGTGCATCGCCAGCGCGTGCGATGAGACCTCCATCGAGACGAGGTCGATTGACTCCTCGCGCATCTCGGCGAGCAGGCGGTAAAAATCGGGAGCCTCCGGGGTCGTCCGGTCGGAGGCACCCTCGATCTCGCCGAAGGCGTAGCCCACGGTTCCGATACGACCCGCGCGCCTGCCGGCGTTCACGGCGATCGACTCGACCAGGTGGGCCACCGTCGTCTTGCCGTTCGTTCCGGTGATCCCCACCAGCGTCAGCGCCAGGTCGGGCCGTTCGTGATACTCGCGGGCGAGCAATCCGGCCGCGCGCCGCGGCTCGTCGACCTGGACCCAGGTGACCTCCGACTCGAGCCAATCGGGTCGCGGGCTTTCGGAGACGACGGCGCTCGCTCCCCGCTCGACCGCCTCGGGCACGTAGTCGAGCCCGTCGGCCTTCAAACCGCGGAGCGCGAAGAACAGGCCGCCGGACTCGATCCTTCTCGAATCGAGGCCGGTACCGCGGATCTCCGGATCGGGCCCCACGACCGCGCGGGGCTCGATGCCGGCCCCTCGCAGCAGCGCGGAAAGACGAGGTCGGCGGCCGATCAACTCGACGCCCTCCTGGTTCTGGGAGGGAGGTTGGCGTCCGTCCGTTCCGTCGTCGCCGGTTTCCTCAAGCGCAGGGTGCAGAAGGCGCCTCGCTGCAGTTTGCTGCCGGGGGCCGGCTGCTGAGTCCTGACCACGCCGACACCCTGCACGCGCGCGCCGTACCCGTGTGCGGCGAGCACGGCCGCCGCGTCACGCAGATTGAAGCCGCGCACGTCGGGCACGACGCCCGGCTCGCCGGCGCCGACCGGTCGCGGCACCTCTCGCGACGGCCAGCCGGGTTCGGATCCCGCGGTCAACAGGGCCTGCCGGCCGACCGTTGCCCGCGGAGCCGAGGAGTCCTCCGACGGGACGCGCAGGTAGCGCAGGGCCTCGGCCATGATGCGGCCGAAGACCGGTGCGGCAACCTGACCGCCTCCGTGTTCCTCGCCGCGGGGCGAGTCGATCACCACGAGCAGCGCGAGCCGCGACTCGTCGGCCGGCGCGAAGCCGCCGAAGGAGGCGACGAAATCGGTCTTGGAGTAACCGCCGCCTTTCAGGTCGGGCTTCTGCGCCGTTCCCGACTTGCCGGCGACGCGGTAACCGGCGACCGCGGCGCGCCGTCCCGTTCCGTTGCGGACGACGTTCTCCATCATCGAACCGAGTACCTGCGCGGTTTCGCTGCGAATCACCCTACGGGGCCGAGTTGCCGGTGAGCGGTGCAGACGCCCTTCGGGGTCCCGGGTGCCCAGCACGACCCGCGGCGGGGTCAGGACACCGTCGTTGGCGATCGCCGCGAATGCCGCCGCCATCTGTAGGACGGTGACGTCGATCTCCTGTCCGAAGGCGATCGAGGCCTGGGAGAATCCGGACCATTCCGAAGGGTCGCGTAGCTGACCGGCGCTCTCCCCGGGCAACTCCACGCCGGTGCGCGAGCCGAAACCGAAGCGCTCGATCGCCGCGTGCAGCTCCTCGGGGGTCATGGTCTCGGTGATCTTGACCATACCGATGTTGCTCGACTTGGTCATGATCTGCTTCGGCGTCAGCGTGCCCTTGGGCGAGACGTCGTGGATCACCCGCCCTCCCGTCCGGTAGGCGCCGTTCTCGCAGAAGATTCCCTGATCGGGTCGGATCTTGCCCAGCTCCAGAGCGGCTGCCATCGGAACGATCTTGAAGGTCGATCCGGGCTCGTACCGATCCACGACGACGTGGTTACGTTTGGCCCGATTGCCGGCCCGCCCGAAGCGATTGGCGCTCGCCGCCGGCCGGTTGGCCAGCGCGAGTATCTCTCCCCGGGCAGGGTCGACCAGGACCGCCGAGGCCGCCACGGCACGGGTCCGGCGCATCGCCAGATCGAGCTCGCGCTCGACGATGTGCTGCAGCACGACGTCGATGCTCAGCACCACGTCCGACGGTTTCTTGGTCGGCGTGCTGATCGGCTCGCGCGTCCCGTGGGAGTGCGCGTCCCGGATGAAGAGGTAGATCGTTGGATCGCCCTTCAGATCCTCGTCGTATACCTTCTCGATCCCCTCCACACCGTCGCCGTCGATCGTCGCCACGCCCACGATGTGCACGGCGAGCCGGCGGCGGGGATAGACACGCCTGGGCTCGGGCTGGAAATCGAAGGCCTCGGTGCCGCCCATCGGTAGTTCGAGATCGATCACGCGTTCGGCAGTCTCGTCGTCGAGAAAGCGTTGCAGGTAGACGAACGGTCTGTCGGAACGCAGGCGCCGGAGGATCTCCGCGCGCGAGATGTCGAGCACGGGGGCGAGCTGCCTGGCTGCCGCCTCGCGATCCTCGACGCGGTCGGGATGCACGTAGAGCGAGCGCGTCTGCTGGCTCAGCGCCAGCAGCCTGCCTTGCCGGTCGACGATCGCTCCGCGATTCGCCGGCACGACCAAACGGCTCTGGTGCTGGTCGTCGGCACGCTCCTGCAGGCGCTTACAGCGGATGACCTGGAGTTGGTAGAGCCGAAAACCGATAGCAAACGCGACACACCCGACGATGAGGGTCAGCACGACGATGCGAAGTCGAGTTGTCGCTGCCATATCGCTCCGTTACGCCGTGCCCTGCCACCCGAAGGTTCAGTGCAGGGCTCCTTCATTCGCGTGACGCGGTGCCCGCGCGAGCAGATCGGGGGGCCCCGCCGGGTCTGCGCGAACCACGACGACTTCCTCGGGCGTCGGTTGGCGCAGACCGCGCTCTCGCGACGCCCAGCGCTCGATCTCGGTCAGGGACTCGAGCTCCGTCCGATCGGCCCTCAGTTTCTGTTCTTCCTTCACCAGAAGTTCGTACGCCTCCTCGAGTGCGCTCACCTCGTAGGAGATCTTCACGCACTCGTTTTGCTGGACGAGGTAGACGGCGGTCGGGGCGATCGCAATGACCACTCCCAGCAGCGTGCGCCAAAGCGACCGCAAGCGGTGCTCGTCGGTCTCGCGGACGAGCGATCGGTTGCGCCACTGCCGGGAGTCGGTCAGATCGGGTTCGCCGGTCACAGTCTCTCTCCGATTCGTAGCCGCGCGCTTCGTGCGCGAGGGTTCCGGGCGATTTCGTCTTCGGACGGTCGAACCGGCTTGGAGGTCAGCAGCTTCAACAGGTTCTCCCTGCCGCAGCCGCAGACGGGTAGCTTCGGGGGACACACGCAGCGCGCGGCGAGCGCCTTCATCGCGCGCTTGACGGCGCGATCCTCCAGCGAGTGATACGAGATGACCGCGAGACGACCCCCCCGCCGCAGGATCGACGCCGCTTCGGTCACCAGCCGCTCGAGGTCGTCGATCTCGCGGTTGACCGCGATGCGCAGGGCCTGAAAGGTCCTGGTGGCCGGGTGGATACGAAAGCGTCGTGCGCCGGGCCCGAGAACGCGCTCGACGAGCTGGGCCAGCTGGCGAGTCCGCGTCAGCGGCTCGCGTTGTCTTTCCTCTACGATGGCGCGCGCGACGGCGCGGGCCCTGCGCTCCTCGCCGTAGTTCCAGAGGATCCGTCGCAACTCCTCTTCGGACGCGGTGGCCACGATCTCCGCGGCAGTCGGGCCGGAGTCGGGGTCCATGCGCATGTCCAGCGGACCGTCGGCGCGGAACGAGAATCCTCTTTCCGGATCGTCGAGTTGCAGCGAAGAGACGCCGAGGTCGAACAGTACGCCGTTGACGGCGAAGACGGACGCTTCTCGCAGCAGTCTCAACAAGTCGGTGTGGTTGCCCCGGATGGGAACGAAGGCATCGCCGAAGCGGGCCAGTCTCCGCCGCGCGAGATCGAGCGCTCGGCCGTCGCGGTCGATACCGATCAGGCGGCCGTCGGGCCCGACGACCTCGAGCAGGGACTCGGCGTGGCCGCCGGGGCCGAGCGTCGCGTCGACGAGTGTGGCTCCGCTCGAGGGAGCGAGGAGGTCGACGGTCTCGCGGAGCATCACGGGCACGTGCGCGCCGGTCGGGGCCACCGTTTTCTCCTCGATGTTCGCTGCAGGCATCATCGGTGAACGTTCAAAAACCGAGCAAAGCCAGTTCTTTGAGATCCTCGTCGGTCAGGGGTTCCTGCCGCAGCCTGTGCTCGAACTGGGCGTGGTTCCAGACCTCGAGGAAGTTCTGCTGACCCAGTACGGCGACCTCGCCGTCG
>Ga0255055_10003039_pt1 | contig 11460 bp, 11 predicted proteins | sample JV7_2_27_MG_FD_188633 | JGI IMG/M metagenome (GOLD analysis project Ga0255055, IMG submission 188633) | Seawater microbial communities from Jervis Inlet, British Columbia, Canada - JV7_2_27 | ecosystem: Environmental > Aquatic > Marine > Inlet | place: Canada: British Columbia | collected... | reverse complement strand
CTTCGCCCGGGCAAGGAGCCTCTTCGCCAACGCGCTGCACATGCAGCAGCCCATGATTCCCGCCGGGGGCGACGACCTGCGCACGGCGGAGGTGATCAGCAATCTGAAGCACATGATGGATCATCCCGAGATCGGCGACAATCACAACGCCTCGGTCTTCCACTGGTGCTACAAGCGGATGGGCGAATTCATCCCCGAGTTGGTCCGGAAAGGCAAGCGGCCCCGCATCATGCTCGAGTATTCGGGCTGCCTGCTACACGGGCTGCGGCAGACGGGCTTGCACGACGTCTTCGACAGCCTGACGGCCATCACCTGTGATCCCACCTACCGTCGGCATGTCGAGTGGCTGGGGGCGCCGTGGGGCCACGCCGTCGTCCCCTCCACGCCCGTGCAGGACTACCGCCTGCACGTCCGAGCATGGCAGCATCACTTCGCCGCGATCTTCGGCCTGGAGGCTCTCCGCCGCGTCAGGGGTTTCTCTCCCTCGGAGATGGCTCTGCCCAACCACCCGGACGTCTGCTACGAGTTCCTCAAGACCCTGCTGGACTGCGGCTTTCGCTGGGTCCTGGTCCAGGAGCACAGCGTCGAACGTCTGGGGGACGGCGGCCAGCTCCGTCGGCACCACCTGCCCCACCGGCTGGTCGCGAAGAACTCCCGCGGCGATCACCTCAGCATCATCGCCGTCATCAAGACACAGGGAAGCGACACCAAGCTGGTGGCCCAGATGCAGCCCTGCTACGAGGCGCGGGGTCTCTCCCGCGCCGAAGTCGACGGCAGGTCCATCCCCCAGCTCGTGACACAGATCGCCGATGGCGAAAACGGCGGCGTCATGATGAACGAATTCCCGCCGAAGTACCTCGAGGTGATGTCCGAGGCCTCGGATTCGGAAACGCCCCCGTGCAACGTCAGCGAATACCTGGAGTTCCTCGAGGCCATCGGAATCACCGTGGACGACTTCGACCCCATCCAGCCGATCATGCAGCACCGGATCTGGGAGCGGTTTCAGGAGGACTCCGGCCCGGAAGCTCTGGCGAGCCTCATCGCGCAGCTGGAGAAGGAGGACCACGGCTTCCACATGGAGGGGGGAAGCTGGACCAACGACATCTCCTGGGTCCGCGGCTACGACCACGTGCTCGGGCCGATGGAGTCCGCCAGCGCGCTGTTTTCGGAAAAGGTGGTCGGATCCGGGGTCCCGACGTCGGATCCGCGCTACCGGAACGCGCTGTTCCATCTCCTCATGAGCCAGACGAGCTGCTTCCGCTACTGGGGGGAAGGCACCTTTGCCGACTACGGTCGCGAGCTGTGCCGCCGCACCATCGAGATCATCGATCGCGATTTCTGAGCGCGGAAGGGGAGCCCGCGCGCCCTAGTGAGCGAGCTCGCGATAGATGCTCTCGACCTGGCCGGCGACGACATCCCAGCTGAAACCGTACGCCGCCTTGACCCGTCCCCTCTCGCCCATCCAGCGCGCGTGTTCGAAATCGCCGAAGATCGTATTGATGCCCCAGCAGATCGACTGCGGGTTGGCGTAGACAACGAATCCATCTTCACCGTGAGAGGTGATGTACCGAGGCCCGCCGTTTTCCGTCACCACCACCGGCTTGCCCGCCGCCCAGGCCTCCAGGATGACCACGCCAAAGGGTTCGTTTCGGCTCGGCACGCAGACCAGGTCGGTGCTCTTGTAGAGGTTCACGAGGTCGCTCCAGGCTCCCATCGCGCCGAGGAAGCGAACCGCGTGGTCGACACCCAGCTCCCGGGCGCGGTGTTCCAGATACGGCTTCATGTCGCCATCGCCGACGAAGACGACCTTCGCGTCTCCCCGGTGCTCGAGGATTCCCGGCACGGCTTCCAGCAACAGGTCCGGACCCTTCTGGGTGCTCATGCGTCCCACGTAGAGCGCCATGGGATCCAGGGGACCGATGCCGTAGGTCCCCCGGCAGACCGCCGGATCGATGAAGCCGTCGAAGCGGTCGCAGTTGATGCCGTTGTGGACGGTACGGAGCTTCCAGTCGGGCACCCGGTACTGCCACTTGACCTCATCGGCCAGCGCTCCCGAGACCGTGATCACGCGATCCGCGCAGTAGGCCCCCTCTGCCTCGATGGCTCGGATCCGGGCCGATTGCCCTTCGTGGCAGAAGTTGCCGCAGCGGCCGTACTCGGTGGAGTGGAGGGTCAGGACCGCACGCCGACCGCGATCGTTCTTGGCCTGGACCATTGCCTTGGCGCAGAGCCAGTCGTGTGCATGGACGATGTCGAAGGCGCCCCCCTGGTGGGCCTCCGTCTCCCCGAGGAAGTAGACGAAGCTGTTGCCCATGTTGTTCATCTCGGTGACGAAGTCGGCATCGAGGTCGATGGGGCAGCGGTGGTAGTGGACGCCGTCGATGAGCTGATAGGTGCGTTGTCCCGCACCGAGTCGCACGAACACGTGCGTCTCGTGCCCGCGCCGCTGGAAGACAGCGGCCAGCTCGGTCACATGGGCCGCCACGCCGCCGACGGCGATCGAGTGGAGACTCTCCCAGGCGAGAAGAGCGATCCTCATCGCGGACCCCCATCACTCCGACGAGTCATTTCCTCCCCCCGCACGAGCGCACTGCGCTTCCTGGGCCAAACAACCTCAGTAGCTGGGAGTGGCATTGCCAGATGAGATCGCGACGTGGCAACGACAGCGTTCAGAACGACGCTCGATACGGAGGGGTAGTAGAGAAATAGCCGACTCGAGAAAAAAGCCAAGTGATTCCGGTAGCGCACCAGCGCAGTCCTCCGCTCGGCGGAAGCCCGGAGTCTCGGGAAGGACTAAAACGCTGTTTGTTCCAACCTTGCGGGGTTTCGGCCCCACACTGCGCTCTCGAGCCGACCCGAATTCACCGCCTCGCAACGCCCCGCACGATCACCGCTGCGCCCCCACACAGGGCGAACACGAGCCCCAGCGCCGCGACGACCGCGGCACCGGTCGGGAGATCCCACAGCGCGCTGGCCGCGATGCCCGCCCCGCTCCCGGCCGCCCCGAACGCCCACCCCGCCAGGAGACGGCCGCGCGTGCCAGGGAAGAAGAGCATCGCGCATGCAGCGGGAACGATGAGGAAGCTGAAAACCAGGAGCACGCCCACGATCTTCACCGAAGTCGTGACCACCACGCCGAAGCTGGCGTAGAAGACGAAGTCGAGGAGTCGTGTCGCCTCACCTCGTCCGGAAGCGTGCGCAGCCGAGATCTCGAAGAAGCGGCTGCCGAGAGCGAGGTACAGCAGCGAGACCGCGGCGTAGATCGCGAGGGTGACCCCCACCTCCGGCCAATCCACGAAGAGAAGCCTTCCCACCAGCATGTGCTCGATCTGTTCGCGCTCGACCGCACTCTGAGACAGCAGGAGAACCGTCAGAGCTGAGCCCACCGCGTAGACGATTCCGATGAACGCCTCCTGAGGAATCCATCTGTCGCCGAAGCGCAGGGCCGCGAACACCGCCGCTCCGCCGAAGGTAAAGGCAAGCGAGACCAGGTATGCCTCCATGGAGCCGGAGGCGAGGCCCGCGATGAGAGCCACGGCGGCCCCCATCGCGGCGATCTGCGCCAGGGCGAGATCGACGAAGATCACCTCCCGCATGAGAACGTGGATCCCGAGGTAGCAGTGGATCCCGGCGATGATCAGACAGGCGGCGAGAGGCGCAGCGATGATCTCAAGCATCAAGCCATCCTTTCCATGCGCTCGTTCTAGATACCCAGCTCCTGGTAGACAGCGAGAAGCGCCTGCGCGTTGTATTCGAAGAGCTCTTCATAGCTATCGACCTCCGGGAACGCATGTACCTCTTGAGCCAGAATGACCGCTTTGCCTCCGGCGCGTTGCGCCACGAGTCTCCCGTTCTTCTCGTTGCTGAAGGTGGTCAGAATCACGATCCTCGCGCCATGTGCCTTCATTCGCGCCACACAATCGGTGAGATGCTTTGGCCCAGGGGCGATGCCCGGCTTCGGCTCCACCTCCGCCACCTGCTCCAGGTAGAAGCGATCCATGAAGTAGGACCAGGAGCGGTGATAGGTCGCCACCGGGACCGTGCCGTGCGGCTCGAGCAGTGAGAGCCACTTCCCCACGAGCTGGTGCATGCGCCGCGCAAAGGCCTCGTAGTTCGCCTCGAACACTTCGGCGTGATCCGCATCCACGCGCGCCAGCGCCTCCGCGATCGTCCGCGCCATCCTGATCCCGTTGAGCGGGTCGAGGGCGTAGTGAGGGTTCCCGTACACGTGGATGTCACCCTGAGCACGCGAGAGTTCGCCTCGCTTCGGAACCTCCTTGAGGGCGATTCCGCGGGAGAGATCCAGGTATCCTCGTGCTCCGGGAAGCAGATGTTCCTTGCGGGCGCTCTTCAAGAGCACGGGCACCCAAGGTTCGGCGTCGAGACCCGTGTGGACGAAGAGGTCCGATTTGCGGAGCTTGATGATGAAGCTCGGCTTGGGGATCACGTTGTGCGGATTCTCGGGGCCGCGCATCAGGCACTCGACTTCCACGTGATCTCCACCGACCTTTCTCACCAGATCCGCGTGGGTCGGCGTGGTCGTCACGACACGCACGACCGCGACCGAAGCAGTCGGTTCGAGCAGAATAACGATTGCGATCAGAAACCAGCGCATCGGCACACTCCTATCGATTGACCCAGTAGGGATGGGCCGGGTGGGCACCGATCGCGAAGCTCAGCTGGAGCATCAAGTTGTCCTGGTCCTCGTGATCGCCAAACCACTCGAACCTTCGGTGCTGGTACTCGAGCCGCAACCGGAGGAACTCGGAGAGATACCAGCTGATCGACGACGAGAGAGCCCACTCCGAGTCGTCGCCATCGTGGTACTCGAGGTTGGGGTACTCGGTGTAATCGTAACGCAGCCCGGCGTACCAGTTCTCTGCGAACTGGTACTGGCCGAGCGCGTAGAACCCGATGCTGTCGTTTCGCTCGACGCCGCCTTCTTCGAACTCCCAGTCATTCGTCGCCCAGAACAGCTCGCCTTGCAGCAGGAGGCTGCGGAAATCCGGTTTCTTCGGATCGCGCCACAGGTAGGTCCCGTCCAGACCGAGCAGGTAGGCGCGAGAGTCGGCATCGTCGGAGGTGTGGCCGAAGAGGAAGCTGCCACCGACCTCCAGGAAACTCCAGTCCCCGATGTCTTCGAAGAGCTTCAGGTGTGAGATCAGCGCGGGGTTTTTCGCGTTCGCCCCGCCGAAAATCTGCGACTCCTCTCCACCGTCGCTGTTCACGACTTCGGCGATGAGCTCGACGTAGCGCTCCCAGGGATTCGGGACGATCCAGCCGAGCGATCCACCGATCGTCATGAGACCCTCGGGCCCGAGAAAGGCCTCCACGGCCAGGGGCCGCGTTACCTGCGGAAGATCGTGCGTGTGAAGGAGATTGTTCCGACCGAACGCGGCTCGGAACTTCCCCGCCTTGAGGGCAAGGTCGTAGGGGAGTGTGTGGAAGTTCAGGTAGCCCTCCTCGACATGGAAGTGGGTATGGATCTCCGCTTCCCCCCCTTCCTGCTCGATATGCTCCCCGGCCGCCACAATCAGGGCACCATCGGCCCAGGGTGTCACCGCGGCCCGAAAATCGAGCTCGAATTCACGGAGGTTGAAGCGGTTGAACCGTTTGTCGTCGCCGTCGGTCGAGAGACTCCCGCCGAGATCGCCAAACACGGTGATCTCGGGGTTCAAGAGGTTTCCCTGGCCGAGGGCGGTGGCCAGCCCGTCCGACCAGCCGGCACTCACAGCATCCGCTTCATTCCCACCGCGGCTCGAGCTCTCCAGCCGTGCGAGGTGATCCTCGAGCTCGCGGATCCGGCTCTGATCCACCTCCCGCTCTTCTTCGAGGACCTCGACTCGCTCGCTCATCCGGCGCATTTCTTCGAGAAGCTCTCCCATCGCGGGCGTTCCGGTCCCCCCGAGAGCAACGTCGGCGGCTCCCAGAAGCGCGATGCAGACCACGCCAAAGCTGGCAACTCGCACCATCACGACCCCTCCATCGCGGTGGCGCACGAGGCGCCGCCCGCAGGATCAGTGAATGAATGGAATCAGAAACGAGGTACTACGCGGTGGGAAGTGGCGGTGGGGCGCGAGGAGAGATGGTCAGCAGCCCCGGAGAGAGCGGCGCCGAGATGGTCTGTTCTCCCACAGAGGGCGTGGCCAGGATGGGACGGATCGGAGTTCCGACGAAGGGAAGCACGGCGACCGGGGCTACGCCAAGCCGGCAGGTGAGGCAATGATCCTCATCGTGCACCGGACGGCGATGATGATGGTGGTCCGGGTCGGAGCAGGGCTGATCCGGCGGATGGGAGAGGATCCGCCAACCGGATTCTTCTACGGAGCAGACATGGAGCGTGCGTCCGTGGCTCTCGAGAAGCTGGTGGAGTACTGGAGACACGATCAACGCGAGATAGAGCACCAGGAGCAGGGGTGCCCCGCGGCTCACGCACGTCGACCAGGATTGAAGAACTCGACCACCCACGCGACGAGATCCGCCTCCGACCCCACCCCCGCGCCCCATGCACGGAAATCGGGACGTCCCTCCCGCGGATCGACGGGAGATGAGGCTACCAGATATCACGACCGCGGAGCCGCTGCAAACGAGGGAATCGATGACGGTTTCATTTCTCACCGGACGGACCGATGCCCTCCGCAACACCCCGCGGTGACAGCCGCGAGATCCACACCCTGCGGCCGGAAGCTCCCGCCGACTGAAGTCACCGGTGGAGGTATCGGCGACCCCGGGGACATGGGTGAGCGGATCGACACCGGATTCGGGACTTCCCCGCGGGGCCAAGCATCGCCGATGCGGCTCGCCACCAGATCGATTTTGCGTGGCCCATCGACGCAGATACACTCGGACGATCTTCAACATCGTGGGTGTGCATCGAAGCCGTGACGCCCACCGACCGGAAGGAAACCGATGGCCGACACCGATACCGCCGGCGCCAAGAGCTACAAGGTGAACGTCCCGGCACGCGCCGAGCCCTTCTTCTTGAAGGGATCGAACAATCTGGACTGGGGCATGAAGAACCGCCTCTCGAACATCTTCAGCCCCGAGTCCGGGCGGACCGTGATGCTGGCCTTCGACCACGGCTACTTCCTGGGCCCCACCAGCGGGCTCGAGCGGGTGGACCTCGACATCGTACCCCTCACCCCCTTCGCCGACACGCTGATGCTCACGCGCGGCATCCTGCGAACCTGCATCCCTCCCACCTACACCGGCGGAATCGTGCTTCGCGCGAGCGGCGGCCCCAGCATTCTGAAGGAGCTCTCCAACGAGCAGATCGCCATCAGCATCGATGAGGCGGTGCGACTCAACGCCGCGGCCATGGCGGTCCAGGTCTTCATCGGCGGCGAGAACGAGACGCAGTCGATCCACAACATGACGCGGCTGGTGGACATGGGGAATCGTCACGGCATCGCCACCCTGGGCGTGACAGCGGTCGGCACCGACATGGTCCGGGACGCCAAGTACATCCGGCTCGCCACGCGCATCTGCGCGGAGCTGGGCGCATCGTACGTCAAGACCTACTACGTGGAGGACGGCTTCGACACGGTGACCGCATGCTGTCCCGTTCCCATCGTGATCGCCGGCGGCAAGAAGCTGCCCGAGGCCGACGCCCTCCAACTCGCCTACAGCGCGATCCAGCAGGGCGCCAACGGTGTGGACATGGGGCGCAACATCTTCCAGGCCGAGAACCCCCGCGCCATGATTCAGGCGGTCCGAAAGGTGGTCCACGAGAGCTTCAAGCCGCACGAGGCGTACGAGTACTACCAGACGCTCAAGAGCGAGCAGACCGCATCCGCGTAAACGTCAGAACCGACGGGTCTCGCCGATCCGGAGCAGCCAGACGTCTTCCTCGGGGAACCCGGCCACCTCTGCTGCGCCGCGAAGGCGGCGCGGGGGCTCGTCCGTTGGCTCGTCCGAGAGATCGAAGGTTCCGTAGTGGATCCCCACGATGCGCCTGGCCGATAGGGCGAGGGCCGCTCGCACCGCCTGCTCGGGATCGAGATGGAAGGGTCGCATCATGGCCTGAGGCTCGTAGGCGCCAATCGGCAGCGCGACGAGATCGAAGGGTCCCAGCGCCTCGCCGACCGCCCGGAAGCCCGGGAACTCACCGGAGTCGCCGGCGAAGTAGAAGCGTCGATCCGGGGACGTAACGGCCCACGACGCCCAGAGCGCCCTCCGCTGGTCGCGAAGCCCCCGCCGACTCCAGTGGTGTGCGGGAAGGCAGTAGATGGTCACGTCTCCCATCTGGTGGCGCCCACCCCAGTCGAGCTCGATGACGCGATCGATCCCGTGATCGCGAAGCAGCTCGCCGTTGGCCAGCGGAACCAGGAACAGGGCCTCCGGATGATCCGCGGCCAGGCGTCGCAGGCTGGTAAGATCCAGGTGGTCGTAATGGTTGTGGGAGATCACGACGAAGTCGATTCGAGGGAGATCCGCGAGCTCGAGGCCGGGGGCGAGGTACCGGAAGGCGCCCGTGAATCGGGTGGGTCCGGCCCTGTCCGACCAGATGGGATCGGTGAGGAAGTTGACGCCGCCGATCCGCACCAGGAGCGTCGAATGGCCCACCCAGGTGACGGAGGGATTTCGGCTCGGCCGGCGCAGGGCGTCCACTTCGGGCTTCACCCGCTCCGGCAGGCCCACCGGGTCTCGAAGGCGCGCGAACACCCTGCGGAGCAAGAAGGGAACGGTGACCAGGGGGCCGGCCCGCCGCACCGGACCCGACGGGTTCTCGAAGCGCCCCCCTTGATCCCGGGGAGCGCCCTGGAAGGGCCATGTGGAGAGCGGGTCGGCGGTGGCCGCACCCGCGAAGAAGGCCCACAGGAGCGGGATCCCGATCCAGCTGCGCACGCCAGCCTTCGCGGAAGCCGACCCTTGCGCCTCTCTTCCCATTCCCATCGATTTACCCTTACACTTAGAATGACACATCCGAACGGAGAGTTCTGGAGACCGCGATGGAGAAGCTTCCGCTCGTCCGAGACCACATGGATACCGAGGTGTGCGTCCTCGCTCCGGAGACGGAGATCCTGGACGCGGTCGGCCTCCTCGTCGAGAACCACGTCACCGGAGCCCCCGTCGTCGACCAAGCGGGACACCTGGTGGGCATGCTGACCGAGAAGGACTGCCTCAGGCTGGTCGCGACGGGTGCCGGAGCCGACAGGCCGAGCGGGACGGTTGCGGACTTCATGACGACCGACGTGACCACGATCCCGCCCGACATGGACGTGTACTACGCTGCGGGGTTGTTCCTCCATCAGCCATTCCGTCGATTTCCGGTGGTCGAGGGCGGCAGGCTCGTCGGCGCGATCACCCGTTTCGACATCCTCCGCGTGATCCACACCAAGCTGCGCTGACGGCCGGCGGATGCCCCGATCCCGCTTTCACCTCGAGATCGACCGGCGCGACCCTGCGCGTTCCGTGCGCGAGGGCTCCGAGGAAGACCCATGACGAAGACCGAAGAAGGCCGGTTGCGGGCGCTCGAGGACCGGGAGGCGATTCGCGAGCTCCAGGCCACCTACTGCTTTCTCGTCGACGACGGCCGCTTCGACAAGCTCGTGGATCGGCATTTCACGAAGGACGCCCGATGCGATTTCCATCTGCTGGCGAGCGGGCTGGATCCCCTGGTGGCCGAGGGGCACGAGGAGATCCGCGCCTTCTTCGAGAACGTCGTCGGCGGGCTCCTTCGCGAGATGATCCACACGGTCCACAACCAGAGAATTGCGATCGATGGAGACCGCGCGTCGGCCGAGAGCTACTTCGAGCTCACCGCGACGGACGCCGCCAGCGGCGAAGCGGTGCTGGGCGGCGGCCGCTATATCGACCGCTACCGATGTCTGGGCGACACCTGGCAGTTCGAGGAGCGCAGAGCGGAGATCCACCACCTCTCTCCGTTGCGCGAAGGCTGGGACAGACAGCGCTTCCTTCGGGCTCTCATGGCAGCCGACTCGGCAGGCGAGTGAGCACGGAGTACTACGAGGACCTGCTGCGCCCCCATTTCGAAGGACGGAAGTTCATCCTGATCGGTGGGCCCGTGGTCGGGTTCGGCGACATGATCCGTCAGCTCCGCGCTCTGGGAGCCGAACGCCCCCTCATCATCGGGTCGCCGACCAGAATCTCGGCGTCGGACTGGGTCCGCTGGAGCCCGCCCGCTCGGTACGCTAGAGGATGCTGAAGCGTGAAACCCGAATCGGGAGATCCGATGCGATTCTTCCTCGCCACCGCCACAGTCCTTCTCCTCGTCGCCCTGGCGGGAGCATACGCCCTTCTGCGTCCCAACCGCGCGCAGCTGGCTCCTTCACTCGAGATCGAGAGCTGGGACGTGGTCGCGGACGGGGAGCACAATTCCAACACGGATATGATCTTCTGGCGCGATCGCTTCTGGCTCGTCCACGCGGCGTCGCCCTATCACATGGGAACCCCCGAGTCCCGCCTGGTCATCCGTCGCTCCAGCGACACCCGCAGCTGGGAGACGATGGCCAGCCTCCAGGTGCCGGGGAAGGACATCCGCGATCCCAAGTTCGCCCCCATCGGAGGCCGTCTCTTCCTCTACGCGCTCTCCAACGAGGGCTTCTTCGCGACGCCCGAGGGCAGCGTCGTCTCCACCAGCGAGGACGGAATGACCTGGAGCGAATTCCGTCCCGTGGGACCGGCAGGCTGGCTCTTCTGGCGACCCAAGTCGGCGGATGGAAAGACGTGGTACGTGCCCGCGTATTGGTCGGATCACGGCAAGTCCGTCCTGCTTCGCTCCCCGGACGGTCTGGAGTGGGAGCAGGTATCGACCATCTACGAGGGTGAGGGAAACGACGAGACCGCGATCGAGTTCTTGCCGGACGGACGTCTCCTGGCCACCGCCCGTCTCGAGGTGACTCCCGACACCCTCACCGGGCACGAAGACGCCTCGACGCTGCTCGCAGTGGCCGAGCCCCCCTTCGAGAGCTGGAGCTATCGGAAGAGCCAAGTCACGCGCCTGGACGGCCCTGTGCTCTTCTCCCATGCCGGACGGGTCTTCGCGGTGGCGCGCCACCAGGCGGGCGAGCGCGGACCTCTCACGCGACTCGGAGGAGTCTGGAGCCGCAAGCGCACCGCCCTCTACCAGGTCACCGCCGAGAGCCTCTCCTATCTCTCGGATCTCCCCAGTGCGGGCGACACCTCCTACGCGGGAGTGGTGCTGCGCGACGGCTTCGCGTACATCGACTACTACACCAGCGCGATCGAGCGAGACTACCCGTGGCTGCTGGGAATGTTCCTCCCCACCGACATCCGGATGGCGCGCATCCCTCTCGGCTCGCTGATCGGCCTGGCTGACGAGCGGAGTGCCAGGGCCCCCGGTGACAGCTAGCCCGGATTATTCATGAAGCTCGTAGCGAGGACGCCGAGAGTGCAGCAGATTCGCGACCCTCGGACCGGAGGCCGCCGGAGGCGTACTTCACAGTACGTCGAGGACGGCCGGAGGGAGAAGGTCGT
>Ga0255055_10003038_pt1 | contig 11466 bp, 10 predicted proteins | sample JV7_2_27_MG_FD_188633 | JGI IMG/M metagenome (GOLD analysis project Ga0255055, IMG submission 188633) | Seawater microbial communities from Jervis Inlet, British Columbia, Canada - JV7_2_27 | ecosystem: Environmental > Aquatic > Marine > Inlet | place: Canada: British Columbia | collected... | reverse complement strand
TGATTTCTTGCGGGGAAATTGGTGAAGTCACTGCAAAAAGCATTTATTTCTACTAACGGAAAACTTTACCGAATTTGAGAGCAGAAATATCAAACTAATATCAATCGCAAGCGATAGCGAAAGACTTTTAAAGAAATTTAAGGAAGAAAATAATTTTGCTGTTGATATTATCTCTGATCGTGGAGCAAAAATCGCACATGATTACGATGTTTACTGGTTTGCTCCCGGCGGAGGAGGAACTATGAACATTAAACAAGCGGTACCAAGCAAGTTTCTGATAAATAAGGACAGAAAAATAGTTTGGACATACATTGGTAAAGATAAGACAGACAGACCTTCCATAGAAATGATGACTACCATAATCGATGAAAAATTATAAACCCCTTTATGGATGACTCATGTATAAAAATAGTTGATACATGGGGACAACCTTGCCAAGGTTGGGGTACTTTATTTTTTTTAACCAAGATAAGAAGTAATAACTTCACTCATCGATAATTTGATAATTTTATTTTGAATGATATCGTATAATAATTTAAATAAACTGAAATTGAACTTGTGATTTAGATTGATAAACATAGAAGATTTGAATAGTGTCTTAATAATTGGCGCAGGTACTATGGGGCATTCGATCGCCCAAGTATATGCTCAGGCTGGTTTTGAAGTAGACCTCGTAGATACGCATCGAAAGAAACTTGAGCACGCACTAAAATTAATTAAATCAAACCTTGATGTTTTAGCAGAATTTAATAAGGTAAAAATGGACGAGATTCCTTCAATTATCTCAAGGATTCACCCTAAAACTAACATTAAAGAAGCAGCAAGCGACAAACTTTTTGTATTGGAAGCAGTAAATGAAGTTGTAGAACTAAAAAAGAAAATTTTTGAACAATTATCCCAATTTTGTCCTGAGAATGTAATTCTCGCAAGTAATACCTCCTCTTTAGATATCTTTCAAATTACTAGAGGTGTTAAAAAAAGAAGCCAAATAATAGCTCATCATTGGTTTTCACCACCGCATATAATCCCCGTTGTAGAAGTAGTACCAGGTAGAAAAACATCCCAAGAAGTTGTTGATTTTTCGGTTAAATTAATTCAAAAAATAGGAAAAAAACCAATTGTAATTAAGAAATTTATTCCCTCATATATAGTGAACCGTATTCAAAATGCATTGTATGGCGCTATGTATGAGTTATTAGCTAGGAAAATAGCAACCCCAGAACAAATTGATCTTGCGATTAAATCGACTTTAGGTATTAGACTACCGGTTGTGGGTATTGCACAATCTCAAGACTTCACTGGACTTGATTTAGTATTAGATATTATAAAATCTAAAGGAGGAACCTTAGGTTTACTCCAAGATAAAGTAGACAATAATCATCTTGGAGCTAAAACTGGGAAAGGGCTTTACGATTATCATGGAAAAAGCGAAGAAGAGATATTAAAAAAGCGAGATAGATTATTTCTCCGCCAACTTGAATTTCTTGAAAAATTGAACTCCTTTAAGCGTATCTAATACTGCGTTTAACTAGTTAATAGTTTTAATTTATCCTCGAAAATTTTTCACGAACAAGTATTTACTTTTACGTCCAATTATCTTAATTGCTCCATAAGTATATATTCAAGTTCATATCCAATAAATTATAATTAAAAGATTCGATAATTTATCTTGAAAATTTAATTTTTTAAAGGAAAAAAGACTCTTAAAGGAGTTTAATTAAAATGGTAGAAAAGAAATTAGCGTGGTACGAAGCGACAATTGTTAAGAATATGATGGCATTAATGGGTGGCAGAGCTTTAAGAGGAGCTATGTCAACCTATATCTCATCTAAAGTTTTTCAAGGGAAGGCGTCCCTAATTCGAGTTGCCCATTATTTAGAGGCAACATTGGATAAACACGAGAGACGAGCATTAATTATAACAGATTCATTTACTCAAAAATTTGCTAAATATATAACAGATTATCTTGATTTAATTGAAATGGAATATAAAATTTGGTCTGGGGTAGAGCCAGAAGTGCCAATTTCGACTATCGACGAGGGTGCTAGAATATGCGAAGAATTTAAACCACAAGTGTTGATTGCGATAGGGGGCGGCAGCGTAATGGATACAACAAAAATGGTAATGGTTAAATATGAAAAACCAGAAACAAATATTTTTATGATTCTACCGTATTTTGGCTCATTAGGATTGCGAAAGAAAATGAAATATTTTATTGCGATCCCTACAACATCCGGGACTGGTTCGGAGGTAACTCAAGTTGCTGTAATTACTGATACTGATCGAGATCCTCCAAAAAAACTTGAAGTGCTAAGCGATGAGTTTTGTGCGGATATTACTATATTATTTACAGATTTCGTAAAAGATTTGCCTCCCTTTCTGACCATGGCTACAGGCTTGGATGCTTTTTCCCACGCCATGGGAAGTTTCGTATCGAATTGGGGTAGTCCCTATATTGACGCGATGAATTCAACAGCAATAAAAGAGATACTAAAATACCTGCCACGTGCATATAAATACGGTGCGAAAGATATAGAAGCGAGGGAACACATGCAGATGGCTTCATTAATGGCTGGTGTAGGATTTGGTAATACAACACCGGGAATAGATCATTCATTAGGACATAGTTTTGGTAAAATTTTTAACGTACACCATGGACTTAGCGTAGCGCTGTTCACGGTTTATTCCATTGCCTTTCAAGCAAAAGTAACTGATAGGTGGAAACTTTTATGTCCCATTTTCAATATTCAAGTTGAAAACAAGAGTAGAGAAGAATTACTTGACGAATTTCTTCAAGCCGTAAAGGATTTTATAGAGTCTCTTGATGCACCTGTATGTGTAAAAGATATGAAAAATCCTGTAATTAATAAAGAAGATTATTTTGATAAACTTGATTTATTGATAGAATATGCTGCTGACGATGCAGTGTCTCTAACATCTTTTCGCTCAATGAGTGCAAAACTATTTAAGACCATTTTTGAATATGCATGGTCAGGACAGAACATAGATTTTTAAAAATACAAGGTAAGATGGAAAAAGATGAATGAAAATTTAATTGGATATAATGGAAAAATAGCATATGTTAACCTTACTGATCACACGGTTCATATTAAAGATTTAGATCCTCGAATTGCCAGAGAATATCTTGGAGGTACGGGATTAAGTGCTAAAATAACGTATGATCTATTATCAGAAAATGATTACGAAACTTTAAAAAATAATCCTTATTCTGAAATCAATCCCTTGATTTTTGCTACTGGACCTGTAACAGGAACGACCAGGCCATCTTCAGGAAGATATTCAGTGACCGCGATCTCACCTCTTACAGGGATTTGGGGGGAAGGCACTTCTGGGGGCTATTTTCCTATTTCGTTGCGAAACAGTGGTTTCGATGCGATAGTTATTACGGGTAAATCAAGAAAACCTATATATCTCTATATCCACGACGAAACTATTGAGTTTAAAGATGCTGGTGACGTTTGGGGTAAAGATACTTACAAAACTCAATCATATTTGAAGGAAAAGATAAATAACAATAAAATCCGAGTTGCTGCTATCGGTATTGCAGGTGAAAATCTTGTAAATTACGCTGGAATAATTAACGACGAAGGACGTGCTATCGGTCGATCTGGAATGGGAGCTATAATGGGTTCAAAAAACTTGAAGGCAATAGCAATTCATGGAACTAAAAGAGTTCAAATCGCAGATAATACAATTGGTAAACAGTTATTAAAGGAAGATGAAGATGTTATACAGAAAGACCTACTAAAAACATTAACTTCTTTCCTTTTCACACTTTATGGTACAAACTGCTATTTAGACATGGGAATGGCTCTGGGTGACACGCCAGGATATTATTTTACTAGAAACGAATTTTTTGCTGATAAACTCACGGGAAAAACGCTACGGGAAGAATATCCCGTTTTTGACTACGGTTGTTGGGGATGCACTAAGAAATGTGGTAAAACAACCATTATAGAGCACGAAGGTAAAGAAATTAAGGTAGACGGTCCGGAATATGAATCAGTCGCTGCTTTTGGACCTTTATGTGGCCTATTTGATTCTAAGCAGGTGTTACTCTCCAATCATATGTGCAATATTTACGGATTTGATACAATTTCATCTGGAGTTTCTATCGCATTCTTAATATATTTAGTAGAGAATAATTTAGGAATTGAGAACATTAAACAGCATCTGAAGGATATTTACATCGAAAATATTAAATGGGGAAACGGAGATTTAATTTTAAGATTGCTCGATAAAATTGCTAAAAGAGAAGATATTGGTAGCATTCTCGCTGATGGGGTACGAGCAATGGCAAAAGAATTTAGAGTTGATCCTGAATTAGCTGCCCACGTAAAAGGTTTAGAAATACCAATGCACGATCCAAGAGCATTTGCTGGACAAGCGTTAAGTTATATGACTTGCTATATGGGAGCGAATCACGAAAAATGCGATTGGTATGGCGCTGAGTTATTACTTTTTAAATTTCCTAAAATTCGGGTAAAACCGGGCGATAGAATTACAATAAAGGGTAGGGAAAAGGGCGTTATTGGTTTACAAGATTTACGAGCAATTGATGATTCAGCTACGAATTGTAACATCCTAAATCCTCCACTCGACCATATTATTAAGTACATTAACGCTGCCACAGGTTTTAATTACAACAAAAAGACCTTGATGCTCGTAGGAGAACGAATAAATAATCTTAAAAGACTTATAAGTTGCAAATTAGGAATAACTAAAGAAGACGATAGATTACCTAAACACAATCTAAAAGTATTAAAATCTGGTAAAACGGAGGGCGTAAAATTGGACTTAGAAGGGAGTTTGGAAACGTACTATAAAATTCGCGTATGGGATTGGGAGACCGGATGGCCATCAAAAGAAAAACTCGAAGAACTTAATATATTATAATTTATTTTTCAATTCTACTATTATTATTAAAATTAGATTTAAAGCATTAAATTTTTAAAATAAGTTATATAGCGTGAAATAAATGTCTAAAAATATAATTATTCAAACCAAAAATTTAACTAAATTCTACGGTAAATCAAGAGGTATTGAAAACCTCGATCTTGAAATATATCAGGGAGAAATTTTTGGCTTACTTGGACCTAATGGAGCGGGGAAAACGACTACAGTTAGAATTCTTCTCGATTTAATCCGAAAAACTTCAGGTGAAGCACAAGTTTTTGATCTTGACGTTCACCATCATTCGACTGAAATTCGTCAGCGTACTGCTTACATACCGGGGGACTTAGGTTTCTTTCAAGACAAAACTGCTAGAAGAAATCTAAAATATCTTCTTGGTCTATACGAAAATCATATTCCTTTTAGACGAATCGAGGAGTTAGCGGAGATATTTGGGTTAGAACTAGACAGAAAAGTTAAGGAACTAAGTAAAGGGAATAAACAAAAAGTAGGAATAGTTCTTGCTTTAGCCCCAGAGGTGGATCTTCTAATCTTAGACGAACCTACTTCTGGATTGGATCCTCTAATCACAGCTGAATTCTATAAGATACTTCAAGAACAGCAAGAAGAAACAGGTTCAACCGTGCTCCTTAGTTCCCACTTGCTAAATGAAGTTGAAAAAGTAGCTCACCGTGTGGGTATCATAAGAGAAGGATCAATAGTTGAGGTTGCTACAGTACAGCAACTAAAAAGCATGGCAATGAAGGAGATAAAGGTTGAATTTGCCACTAAAGTAGCACTACAGAAATTCTCTGATCAATTGTCTTCTAAAATTGTAGAATCTATTATTTTAAATGAAACACATGCTTCAATTATGATTACTCGGGAAGAATTAAAAAATATATTAAACCTACTTTCAAAATCCGAGATATTAGACATAGAAGTTACAAGTCCTGCGCTCGAGGATATATTCTTGAAATATTATGAGGTGGGATCTTAAATGAAACGATTTTTTGGCTCAGTTAAGGAATTAATTTTAGAAAAAAAATTCATGATTCCTATATATGGGGGTGTAGTTGGCTTACTTAGCTTTTTTATAATATCCATATTGGAAGATCTGGATTTACAATCGTTAGATGCTATTCTTGGTGCGCTTGGTGGATTTGAGGAAGTATTGGACTTTTTCGGAGGCTTAGCGGTAATGTCCAACCCTTATGGATTTTGGTCTTTAGAAATTTTATCTTTCATTTGGTTGTATGCTGGGATCTATACTGTTTTTATGGCTAGTTCGCTTCTCTCCCACGAAGTAGAAAATAAGACAATTGATCTTTCCTTGTCTAAACCGATTTCCCGATATAATTTCCTTGGAGGTAAGATTGCATTCTTATATGTGTTTATACTGACAGTTATCGGTATCTTATTTCTAATTTCTCTTGGGAGTATGGTAGGTTCATCACAATTTAGAACTGAAGGAATTTACGTTGATAGATTAGTTGCAACATATTTTAGTGTTGTTCTCTTCCTCGGAGCGTTGGCAATGGTAGCTAAATTCTTTTCGACAATATTCTTAAATACAAAAAAGTCAGCAACGTTGGGAGTGCTGGTTTTAATGATAATGTTCTTTCTCGGGGAATTTTATATATATATGGATGAAGCTATTCAGGGTATTAGATACATATCAATCTTCAATTATTATAATCCTGTTGATTACTTAGTAAATGCAGATTTCGACTTATTTACAACCGACATCATAGTTTTAGGAGCTATCAACGGAGTTCTCATCGCAGGAAGTCTATTTGTTTTTAGCAAAAAAGATATTCCAAATTAAAATATAAAATCTTTTTACTTAACATTTAATATCTATTATTATTAAATTAACGATATAAAAGCTAAAAACTAACAGTAAAACTTACGCTTGGATAGATTAGACATATTTGAATAAATAATGAATAGTAACAACCTTTTCTGGTGAAGTTAGCTAAGCGAAGTTTTGAAATCAGGTTCCTGATTTTCTCGGTTTTCTGACTACCAATTGTCAAATTTTCGATTTCTGCGTCTGTTAGATAAGCATCTTTTCCAAGAACTTGAACTTGAATAAAAACAAATGTGGACATAAAAAAATCTACTCCGATGGGTGGACCAAGAAGACTAAACATAGGGGATGACACCCCCGCTATTTGCAAATCAAAATCTATGGCGGTAAAAAGACCAAAAAGGAGAGAAAAGCTTATGATAATTACCTCTATAGTTTTGATAATATTTTTGTTCTCTTGGATCAAATTTAACTCATATGCAGAAAGTTCATCTCTTTCATCATCTCCTTTTAAGGAATATTCTGAATAATATGCAATACAATAGGGAAGAATTATTATAATTAACAAAGCGAAGAGAAACAAGTTGAAAATATTTAACAAAATGAATACAATGATAGCAATTAAGATTGCAATTAGGGGAGTAAATGCTATTAGTGCAAATTTTACTTTTTTGCTCATATCATCACTTCTTTCAATTTAAATTCAATTTTGTTTCTTAATTAATTAGACCTTAAAAATATATATGCAAAATAAGTATTTAAAAAGAAAAATTGGAAAAATAGTGAATTTTTTAATGTTTTTTTAATATTTTTTTCCAATTCAAAATCTTAAATAAATGTTAATTTTTGGTATCTGGGATTAATTATTAAAAAGAAGGGGGTGTCCTTAACATACAATTTCTATTATTAGTTCCTCCTTGTATCCGATTATCACTTTTGCAAGTCCTTTAAACATTTCGTCGGTCTTAATATCGCCAGTATCTACCATTAAACATTTTAGACTTTTTATTTTTTCTTCTGTGCCAATGATTATAATATTCTTTTTACCTAATCGCTTTAAGATTTTAGGGGTGAACTGTATGTTGCCTCTCCCAAATACGAATCCTTGACCTCCTATAGGACTTACGATGATTTTCCCATTTTGATATTTATCCAACAGATCAATTATACTGCTTTCATTTAAATCCTCTCCAACAGGAGATTGGTTATAAATAGCATCAATGCCAAGTAAAGATTTACCTAGATTTAACTGGTCTGTAATCGATTTGACAGTCGTACCTGGACCTAATAAATATAGAGTATCTTCTTCCATTGTTTCAAGGATCTGCTGAGCTATTTCGTACTTGTTTTCGTCAATAGTCCTTCCAACCTTAGAACTATCTTTGGCGTTCTGTATAAGGTTCTGAATTTTTGGAACAGCAAGATAACCATATAGTTTTGAAACTAATCGATTATCTCTAAACGCATCTTCATCAATATCCAGAACTTCTTTTTCTTCCGAATCTGTCGTTTTTTCTATGAAATTATCTACGATTTGAGCAGCAGCTTTAGGATTTAGCGCGAACACAGAACTAAACATTTTTACTCCCGATGGAATTGCAACAACTGGGACTTTTAATTCAATTGCGTCAAAAATATCCCTAGCTGTTCCATCACCCCCGCAAAAAATAAGCAACTCCACTTTTTCTTCCACCATAAGTTTTGCAATTTTTTTTGTATCATTTGCAGTCGTCTGATGTTTTATTTGACCAATAACTTCGTATTTTAATCCTGTACCACTTACGAATTCTTCTCCCATTTTTCCGGGCGCAACCAATAAATATATTTCATTTTTCGATTCTATGTGGCTTAAGAATGTTTCCACTCTTTTGGGAACGACTGGTTTGGCACCCAATTTAATAGCATCTTTAATGATCTCTCCATCTGTTCCTTTTAGCCCTACACTACCACCCATCCCTGCGATTGGATTTACTATGAGGCCAATTCTTCTCATATTGATATTTTACCTTTAGATTAGGTCGCGTATGATTCGAATTTAAATGTTTATTTCGTATTACAAACAATATAATTTAGGATTAATCATTTTTATAATTTTGAATTAAAAAATAGGTAGGTTTTATGGAATATTGGGAAAATCGTTTCTTAAATGGCGGTAAAATTTGGGGGGAAATACCTAGTAAAACCGCCATTCACGCACTAGAGCTTTTTAAAAAGTATGGGGTTAACAAAATTTTGGTTCCAGGTGCAGGGTATGGTCGAAATACGAAATTGTTTACAGATACTAATTTAGAAGTTGTAGGAATTGAAATTTCTGAATCTGCGATAAATATTGCGAAAAGTTTCAACCCAAAAACTCAATTTTTTCAAGGGTCAGTGTTAGATATGCCTTCTAATGACGAAAATTACGATGGGATTTATAGTTGTTATGTATTACATTTATTTCTAAAAGAGGATCGAATATTATTCCTGAAGAACTGTTATAAACAACTAAATACTAATGGTTATGTCTTTTTTGTAGTGTTTTCCGATAAGGACAGTAGTTTTGGAAAGGGAACACAAATAGAACAAAATACTTTTGAGAGTAAACCTTGGAGACCAGTTCATTATTTCACAGAATTCGATTTAAAAGAGCATTTTAAAGATTATTCAGTAATAGAGACGGGACAAATTGAAGAGAAGGAGAATCACGGAGAACTGGGGCCACATTCGCATATCCTAAGGTATATTTTTGCTCAGAAAAAATAATTAAAATGTTTACAAAAAATTTTTTAAATAAAAAAAGAATAGATTGATTCAACAACTAAAATTAGATATTTGATGAAAAATGACAGAAAATTTTGAATTTAATTTGAAGAATTTAAAAATTGATCAACTCAGCTATGTCTATAAAGATATTAAAAAACAATCAAAAGTCATGGAAGAAGTATACGGTGTACCTTCTTTTGCTCTGATGGAGAATATCACTCATCAAGATGCGACATTTCATGGTAAAGAATCAAATATTGTTATAGATTATGCATTTAGTCGATTATTTAACATACAAGTTGAACTCCAGCAATGGAAAAACGGTGATTGTTTATTTAAGGAATTCATCGATCAAGGCAAAGAAGGACTTCATAGTATAGGTATATATGTCGATGATTTAGATGCATATATCGAAGAATTCAAAAAAAGGGGAATAGAAGTGATACAAACTGGACAAGTAGGAAAACAAAAATTTGCTTATTTAGATACCGAAAAAACTTTTGGATTTTTATTAGAAATATCGACAACAGTGAAAAGACGTAAAAAAAAGTAAAAATTGTTACTTTTCTTACTTAAATAATTAATTCTTTTTTCTATATTTCATAAATAAATAAAAAAAAAAGTAATTAAATTTTTCTTCCTGTTTTTCTCCTTGCTCTTTTATAAAGTCTATCTAATACGCCTCGCATATCATCTGGATTCGCTCTCATATCTTTTATTTGAATAGCGGCTTCACCTGGTAAAATTTCAAAATGTTCTTCTAAAATACTCTTAATAAATTCATCAGCTACTTCCTCTGCCGTCATAAGTGTACCTGAATCTGAAATTATTTTACATTCTTGTGGCTTAATCTTATTTTCTTCGGCAAGACCGGGAGTATCGGTATCTACAGGAAAAAGGATTGAGACTTTGATATTATATGGTAATAATTCGTGTCGTAAAACTTCTGCTAAGCCAAAAAGAGCGTATTTACTTGGACAATAAGTTGTAAAGCCCATAATTGCCATAAATCCCATAATTGAAGAAGTAAAAGTAATATATCCTTGTTTACCCTCTAAAAAATAGGGTAATACAATAAGAGTAGGAACTAACTGACCATAATAATTTACATCCATGTTTCTTTTAAAGTCTTCAAGAGTCAATTGTTCAAGATATTGCGCGTAAGCATAACCTACGAAATTAAATAGATAATCTGGAACTTTATGTTTTTTAATAACATCTGTTATAAGTGGTTTTAATTTATCCATATCTGTAGTATCGCAGGAAATAATCTCTACAAATTGAGTTTCTTCTAATTTTAGCTTATTGTATTCATCTTGAGTTTCATTTAATGCATCCATACTTCTCGCGATAATACACACACTACCGCCTAATTGTAAAAATAACTTTGCTGTAGCTTTCCCCATCCCTTTGGAACCACCGGGAATTATCGCGAACTTTCCTTTGAAGGGTTGTTGAGCTATTAATTCTTCATTCACCATTTTCAATCAATTAAATATATTTTTATTCAGATTTAAAGTTTAAAACTTTATAGATCTGATTTAAAATAATGTGCTGGAACTCCAACTTCTGTAATTCCCCCATCTACTATGAAGTTATGACCTGTGATGAAATTTGATGCTGGTGAAGCCAAGAAAACAGAAACATTAACTACATCTTCTATTGTGCCATATCTATTTAATGGTGTTTTCACATGACCTTCATTCATCGTCATTTTCATTACATCTAAATTGTTCCTATATGCGCCTGTTAAATGATATCCTGGTGAAATAGCATTAACAGTTATTTTTGGGGCTAAACTTTGGGCAAATAATTGCATCATTGCGATTACACCAGTTTTACTTATAGAATATACTGGTATTCCACTATCTACCTTTACACCTGCTATTGAAGCTGTATGAATAACTTTTCCCGCTAGTGGTTCAAATTTTTGCTTTTTCATTTTTTTACATATTTCTTTTGCGACTATCCATTGTCCTTTTAGATTAAGAGCT
>Ga0255055_10003037_pt1 | contig 11467 bp, 10 predicted proteins | sample JV7_2_27_MG_FD_188633 | JGI IMG/M metagenome (GOLD analysis project Ga0255055, IMG submission 188633) | Seawater microbial communities from Jervis Inlet, British Columbia, Canada - JV7_2_27 | ecosystem: Environmental > Aquatic > Marine > Inlet | place: Canada: British Columbia | collected... | reverse complement strand
GCTCGCAATAGTGCACTATGGCTTCGCCTTTAAGTGCCCCGCTATGCGGGATGAAGCATCTTATTTTATTGTGTTAAGGAGCTCCTCCTTGCATATGAAAGCCTCCGACTCGTGCAAGGCTCAAGTCTTTCCTTGATTTTTCTTCAGGCAGCGTAGGACTTGAGTAATTCAGCCAGAAAATCCCAGACTCTGGATATCGAAGGAATAAAAAGCCTTTCACCTGGAGAATGCGGATTTTCAATGGTCGGGCCTAAAGATATCATGTCCATATTTTCATGTTTGGAACCGATGATACCGCATTCCAAACCAGCATGAATGGTTTGCAACTTCGGTGATTTAGAAAATAACTTTTGATAAACTTTTTGGCTGCGTTTGAGAACCGCTGACGACCAATCCGGTTGCCAGGCAGGATAGCCGTTTTCATTTTTAATTTCCGCACCTGCCAGATTTGCAGCCGCTTCAACTCTGGCGGTTATTTCTTCAAGCCGTGACATCACCGAGCTGCGCTGGCTGCTCAGAATCTCCAGGGATTTATCCTTAATTTCAACAGTGGCCAGATTGTTCGAAGTCTCTACCAGATTACCGGGATCCTCGGACATACCGGTTACGCCGTGGGGCAGGGCCAAAAGCAACTGGATGGCTTTATGCGTACTTTCCGGGGTCAGGGCGGAATTGCTGTCGGAATCATGTGCGACCTGGTTGATTGACAGGGCCAACGACGGTTCTGAGGTGGCGTATTCGCCTAAAACTGTTTTTTCAAAATCTTTGATCACATTTTGCATGCCAGCAAACTGGGATGGTCTCGAAACTACTGTGGCTTGTGCATCGCGGGCAATAGCGTTGTGAACGGTGCCGCCCTTGATGGACATCAGCTGCATATCGCCTGATTTTGCCAACAGATCAAGGGCGCGGGCCAGGATTTTATTGGCGCTGGCTCGATGCTTGTGGATATCAATGCCGGAATGACCGCCCCGCATGCCGGATGCCGAAAGCCTGTAGATATTGATTTCGGCGGGTAGTTCTTCAAAATCGAGCGCAAGGCGAATGCGTGTATCTTCACCCCCTGCACAGCCGATCGTAAATATCCCCTCATCTTCGGAATCAACATTTAACAGGATGCCTCCTTCGGCAAATCCTTGATCCATTGCTTTGGCCCCCAGCAATCCGGATTCCTCGTCCACGGTGAAAAGAAGCTCCAGCGGCGGATGGACAATTTTCGGATCCTCGGCAATGGCAAGCCCCAGGGCTATGGCTATGCCGTTGTCCGCGCCCAAGGTGGTTTGACGGCCTATCAGCCAATCTCCGTCATAGACACACTGAATTGGATCCGAGGAAAAATCGTGATCTGAATCTTCCGTTTTTTCGCAGACCATATCCAAATGGCCCTGGATGATAACGCCGGGTGCTTTTTGCGCCCCTTTAGTTGCCGCAATTTTTATGATGATATTTCCCGAAGAATCCTTACGGAAAGTCAGGCCTTTATCTTTGGCCCATTGCTGCAGCCATTGTGATATCTTTGCCTCTTTTTTGGAGCACCTGGGGATTTTATTAATCTGCTCAAAAATTTTCAGAATATCGCGTGTTTTATCATCCACTTGATTATCCTCCCGACCCCTCATTTAATTTGATAATCATCGCCAAAAAAGTTTAGCGCCGGCGTGCAAATGCGCGGGTCATCATAATCTAGAAACATGCCACTTAAATCATGGGGAGCGCTAAGCCCAAGCCAGGCTATTGTTCGTGCCGGCACATGCGGTGGTTCAAGTTTGCCGGTTGTCTTCAGATTTTGATAGTAGGTTGCCTGCTCGGGACGCATTTCCTTGGAACCCTTGTTGCGGAGCAGGGCCTGCATCTGCGTGTCTACTACCCCGGGACGCACGGCAATGGCCGTCAAGGCTGGTTCCTCGGCTGCCAGGACGTTGGTGAAATGGTTCAAGGCCGCTTTTGCAGCACAATAGGCACTGCCGGATTCGATCACACGGTTTGCCGCCCCACTGCTTACATTGACGAGGCGCCCATTTCGTTTGCGCAATTCAGCAATTGCGGCCATGGTCATGTATACCGGACCCAGAAGATTGACTTCGATATTGTATCGCCATGCGGCCGGATCCGCCGTGGCCACCATTGCCATGGGTTCAAATATTCCTGCATTGTTAACCAGGGCATCCATTCGTCCGAATTTTTCTATCGTATTTTCAATTGACCGGCGGCAGGCTTTTGCATCAGCAACATCCATGCTGATCGGGAAGGGGTTGCCTCCGAGGCGTTCAACATCCCCGGCCACTTTATTGAGCAATTGTTTGGAACGTGCAATCAAGGTTACCCGGACCCCTATCTTTCCGAGCCATCGCGCCACGGATGCGCCGATACCTTGTGATGCGCCGGTTACGACCACCACCGGATCATCTTGCACAGGTTTTTCTGATTGATCGTTATTTGATAGGATCAATTGGGTTCCAACACTTTTTTTAAACGCTCAATAAAAAGGATTGATTTCATTTCTTCATTTGTTAGCCGGTTCAAATAAGCATTATCTTCAAATGTTGATGGTCATGTTGTAATAAGCGGAAGGAATCCCAGATAACTTTTCGGTATGGTGCAATTCGGAAATTGCTTTTGGCTCAGCCACGAAATCCAGGAGATTTGTGATGCGCTCCGGTTTGAAATCCAGTTGCTTATTTTCGGGTTCGATAAATTCCAGCACATAAGCCAGTTCCCGGGTGATGCCATCGGGTAGCGGAATTTCTTTGATCTTGCCTGCCAAAAGAAAACCGTTTGGCATAGTCAGCAGTAGAATATTGCAGGTAAAAGAGAGTAATAATTTTTTCCACATGTGGCCGTAGTTTTATCCTTTTCCGTCTGATACAACGCCCGATGATGATAACAGAATAAAAAATTTGGAACAAGGAGTCTTATACCGATAGCATCAAAAACTGCAAGAGGGTTTTGTGTATTTTGTCCGTTTGTGATAAATTTAGCATTTAATGATATCCTAGGACATATAGGCGGTGAAAAATCACTGGCAATTGACATCTCATAAATTTGTTTACGAATGCGCGTAATTTATACCTTCATCTATTAAGGAGCTCCGAATGCCAAAAAGCTATGAACTGAAACCTGCCGAACTCAGATCACTGTGTGACCCCAAAACCTTCACCTTTAAAAACACTTCGGAAGTCGAGCCGTTGGATGATGTCATTGGCCAGGAGAGAGCCGTACAGGCCATTGACTTCGGTTTGAACATGAAAAGTCCCGGATACAATATTTTTGTGACCGGAATTGAAGGTACCGGAAAATCTACCATCGTTCAGGATATCGTCAATGATTATGCTGGAGCTCTACCTACCCCGGACGACTGGTGCATGGTTAATAATTTTAAGGACGAATATCGACCCCGGGCGATTGCGGTGCCTCACGGTAAGGCGATGGCGTTTAGCAAAAAGATAAACAAGCTGGTTGAAGATCTCAAAAAAGAAATACCCAAAGCTTTCGAGAGCGAGCTATACCAGGAAAGACAGACTGAAATCCAGCAGAAATACAGCCAACAACAACGGGATATTTTCCACCAACTGGAGCAGTCAGCTAAAAAGAAGCAGATGCAAATTAACCAAACCAGAGCGGGTTTTCAGGCTGTTCCGGTTATTAATGATAAGCCGGTTTCTCCGGAAGAATTCCGGCAGTTGCCTGAAAAGGATCGAACCGTGCTGGAGGAGAAAATAAATTCTATGCAGTCCGAGATTGAATCCGCCGTTCGGGAGCTCAATAAGATCAACCAGGGTCTGCGGGATGAGGTCGAAAAACTTATTGAAGAGACAACCCTTTTCATAGTGGAAAATCATATTTATTCCCTGAGAACTACATATAAAGGGCACCGTGATATTCTAACTTATCTGGACGAGGTTCAGGAGGATATTGTAGAAAATGTCGATGACTTTTTAAAATCCGAAGATAAGCCCCCTCAAGCGGAAAATATGTGGCTGCGGGGGCCGAAAGACCCGTTGCAGCGCTACAAGATAAATGTGCTGGTTGATCGAAGATTCCTTAAAGGCGCTCCGGTTATCTACGAGACAAATCCTACCTATAACAACGTTTTCGGTCAAATTGAAAAACGGGCTTACCTGGGAACACTGAGCACGGATTTCAGCATGGTTCAGGCCGGTTCTCTCTTGAGGGCCAATGGCGGTTACCTGGTTATGGAGATTGAATCTGTTTTAATGAATCCGTTTGTCTGGGAAGGCCTGATGCGAGCCTTGCAAAACAAACTTCTTTCTATTGAAGATATGTCTGCCGAGTTAGGCTACGGCAGTGCTTCTCTGCGTCCGGAACCCATACCATTGGATGTAAAAGTGATCCTGCTCGGGGAGTACGAACCATTTCATGTTCTTCAAAATTATGATTCAAAATTTAACAAGATCTTCAAGGTCAGAGCTGATTTTGACTATGAGGTGGAGCGAAACGAAGAAACCGTGCAGCAATATGCAAAATTTATCGCCCGGGTCTGCCAGGCAGAAAATCTGCTTCCGTTCACCCCTGAAGCCGTGGCGGCGATTGTGGAGTATGGCGAAAAATATGTGGCCCACAAGAACAAATTGTCCATTAGATTCGGTCCTGTTCTGGGCGTATTAAAGGAGGCGGATTACTGGGCCAGCAGGGGTGATGCTGATATTGTTTCAGATCAATACGTAAAAAGAGCGTTCAATGAATACAAATTTCGTTACAACCTCTACGAAACGAAAATCCATGAGTCCTATGTCGATGGTACAATTATGATCGACGTGGACGGCGATGTGATCGGTCAGGTGAATGCGCTTGCTATTTATCAAATTGGAGATATTTCTTTTGGTCGGCCTTCACGGATTACCGCTGAAACCTATATGGGTATGAAAGGTATAATCAATATTGAACGGGAGGCTAAATTGAGCGGTAAGACCCATGATAAAGGTGTTTTGATTCTCTCCGGTTATCTGGGCAGGACATTCGCTCAAAACTATCCGCTCAGTCTTTCCGCCAGCATAACTTTTGAACAAAGTTACGGTGGCATTGATGGCGATAGTGCCTCATCCACTGAGTTGTATGCGCTGATTTCCAGTCTGTCGGATATTCCTATCCGCCAGGCCCTGGCGGTGACCGGTTCCGTAAATCAAAAGGGCCAGATACAGGCCATTGGTGGCGCAAATCAAAAGATCGAAGGGTTTTTTGATGTATGTGAAGAAAAGGGCTTGACCGGTCAACAGGGCGTTTTGATACCCAAAGCCAATGTGAACAATCTGATGCTCAAAAAAGAGGTTATTGATGCTGTCAAAAAGGGCGATTTTCATATCTATCAAGTTTCCACGGTTGAAGAAGGCATAGAGATATTAACCGGCGTACCGGCCGGAAAAAAGGATAAATTAGGCAATTATGCGGAGGGAACCGTGTTCGCTAAAGTTCAGGAAAAGCTAAAGAAATACCTGGAAAGATCCCTCAAGATGAAAAAAGAATTTGGTGATGAAGATGATCAAAATACCGCTTGAGCGAGAGTAGGTCTCAGATTCATATTTTTGGACGGCTACAATTTTTTCATTATTTCGGAAACTTCCTCATCTTTTACATCGGACCATTTCTTATAGGCATCAGCCACTGCAAAACGCCAACCGCCTCGGATATTCGGGCAATAGAGCGCTTTGACTTTAGTAGCAATTTTTTTCACAGTTCCGCTATGGCCGGTGGGTACGGCCACGATGATGTGATCCGCACCTGCCTTGCTCAAAGTTTCCACCGCCACAAGCATGGTAAAGCCGGAAGCCAGACCGTCGTCGACCACGATGGTTTTTTTCTGGGAAAGCTCAGGCAAAGGTTTTTCACCTCGAAGGCTGACAACCCGCTGGAGGACTTTTGCAGTTGTTTTTTCGATACCGGTTTGTATCTCCTTTTGCGATAACCTCAGCTGGGGCAGCATCTCCTCGTTCAACCGGTGAGTTCCGTCAAAAGCCACGGCGCCATAGCCGGCCTCAGTATTCCACGGAAGCGTGATTTTATTCACCACAGCTACATCAAACGGCAAACCGAGTTTTTTGGCAATTTGAGCGGCAACCGGTACACCTCCGGCCGGGATACCCAGCACAATGCCGTCTTTTTGATTAAAAGGTTTCAGCATATCAGCCAGTACCTGGCCGGCGTGGATGCGGTTGTGAAACACTTCCGTCCGGTTTCTTAGTTCCGGCAACTCGTGAATGTTTGTTGGTAAATTGTCTGCCATAGAAGTTTCCCCAATAATTCGAGTTCCAGAGGAATCGATTGGGATGAATTGATTAGAGGTGGTTTTATAACCAGTTCTAGTTGCTTATTTCATCTCAAATGCTTTGGCATGACCACCCGGAACGCGAACCTCTTTAATCAATGTTCCAAATTCCACCATTGTTTTCTCCCTTACAATATTTACGCCGTGGGTTTGATTCGGTGACGTGATATAGCAATTTATCCCATACTATATTAGTTTTGACAATAGTCAGAGACTTCTGAGTGTCAGTGACAGTTAAAAAAACTAAGCTACCTTCTTAACCATTACTTATGAAAATACCGCCAACATTGCAGGCTTGAGAAATTCGGCAGGTTACAGTATGCTGCATTACCAATATTGCAGTATGGTAGCAGTTGCAAACGCTCGCTGTTTTAAGAGGTAATGAGTCATTCCTTTATTAGGAATTTTTTTATGCCTGAATATGCCAATGGCATCCAGAAAAAGCAGACATCTTCGGTTTTAGTATGGCAAATTGTTGTCGCCTCGGTGTGTCGATTACTTCTATCAACCGCCCGCAGATTTGTATACCCCTTTGCACCTGCCTTGAGCCGCGGGATGGGGGTGCCTTTAACCGCAGTGACGTCATTAATTGCGGCAAATTGGGCAACCGGCATGTTGGGTTTGTTTTTCGGGCCTTTAGCAGATCGTTTCGGCTATCGATTAATGATGATGAGCGGTTTGGGCATGTTGGTCCTGGGTATGTTTGCCGCCGGGTTTTTGCCGTTTTACGGCGTTGTTCTGGCAGCGATATTCCTCGCCGGTTTGGCAAAAACCGTTTTTGATCCGGCCGTACTGGCATATACCGGTGAACGAGTACCCTTTCGTCGGCGAGGTTTGGTGATTGGCTTGCTTGAGTTCAGTTGGGCGGGGAGCACACTGATCGGAATACCCATAATTGGTTTTCTAATCGACCGGTGGGGGTGGCGCTCCCCATTTTTCTTTCTGGCCGCCCCGGGTTTAGTGTGTATGATGGCCTTGAGAATACTCGTGCCCGGAGATGAAAAACAGAATGCCTCTAGCTCCAGCGCCAGTATCTGGGTTTCCTGGAAACAATTGGTTCAAAACCGCGCGGCTTTAGGTGCTTTGTCTTTCGGTTTATTGATAAGCATCGCCATTGATAATCTTTTCGTAGTGTATGGCGTTTGGTTGGAAGAATATTTTGGATTGAGTATTATTGCTCTTGGATTAGGTGTGAGCGTGATTGGCATCGCCGAGTTTTTGGGGGAGTTGCTGACAGCTCTTTTGGCTGACAGGATAGGGTTGAAACGGGCAGTTATAATCGGTCTCTCTTTGACCACGCTGGGCTTCTTACTGTTGCCGTTTATCGGCAAGTCACTTCCAACGGCCTTGGCCGGACTTTTTTTTATTTTTTTGGCATTTGAATTTTCTATTGTTGTGTTTGTCACTCTTTGTACAGAAATTATGCCTGATTTGCGTGCCACGATGATGTCATTTTTTTCGGCCTCAGGTGGCCTGGGAAGGGTCATCGGAGTTTTGGTAGGCGGTTTTGTCTGGTCATTCGGTGGAATAGCGGCAACCGGTTTGGTTTCTGCCGGTATTACAGCGCTTAGCTTAATTGCACTGATTTGGGGATTGCAGAGATGGGAACACCATTAAAATTATTCCCCTAAATATCTTTCAATCGCTTTTATGTAATATTTTTTGGGATGGAGACCCATCTTGGAATGAATGATCACTTTGTTTTTGACAAAGGCTACATACGGAAGCCCTTGAACTTTAAACAAATTTGAGAGTTTTCGGTTGTAGTCGGAGTTAATTTTATAAATGCTAAGATCCTCTTTATGTTTTTCGGCTAATTCTTCAAGTACCGGCTCCAGGTCTTTGCAGGGGGCACACCAATCGGCATAGAATTCAAATAGCAGCAGACGGTTTTTGGACGCTTCGAGGATATCATTGAAATGTGCCTCGCTTTCTATCACCGTGATGGCTGTAGAGAGTTTAGCTTTACTGCTTTGATGAAGATCACCTTTCTCGCAGGCGATAACCCCCAAAAGTATCCCCAAACAAATAACAGCTATACCCTTAGGTCCAAGGCGTGCCTTGAACCATTTACAAGAAGTCATGTCCGATGTCTGCCATGTTATCACAATTGAACCCTGGATCAATTAGATTGTGGAACTTCTCCTGATAGTCACCGGCCCTGTTTTCCCCCCGGTTCGGATCAGTGCAATTACTGGGATTTACCCTGGTTTTTTAACTGAACAATGAGTTGATCAACGGATTGCCCGTTTGGGGCCATGGCAACGGGGTTTATTTTCAGGAGATCTTCCCAGGCGCGGATGGCGGATTGTTGATCTTTTAGATCGTGCAGCAACACTATACCTTTATTGAAGCGGGATATTTCGTGACGAGGATTTACTTCAATGGCTTTTTCAAACGCCTTAAGCGCTTCAGTAGGCTGGCGATTGCGGCGGTACATCACACCCAAATCCGTCCAGACATCCGCATTTTGGGGATTAAGTTCAAGTGATTTTTTGTAAGCCACAATGGCGCGATCATATTTATTGGAGTCAAAATACCGATTCCCCAGCTGGATCCAGGCACTCACGTTAGCAGGATTGTTTGCAACTTCAAGTTCAAGCGCTGCAATTTCGGAGCTAAATTTAGAATCAGCTGCCGGCCGTTTTTCTGCCTGCACCACTTTACGCGGCTCGCCCTTGTATAATCCGTATGCAATACCGGCTAAAAACCCGGCCGTGAATGTGATAAAAGCCACCATCAGCATGGTTTCTTTTTTAACATATTTATGCGTGTCTGTTTTATTTTGTCCCATGGATACCCGCTATTTTAGTTTATTTAAAAGGTTTAGGTTATACATTTTTTAAAAGTAACGCTTCAAAAACTCAGATCAAGTTTTTATTTGCACCGAGGACAGGTCCGATCAACCGGTGCAAAACTTGAACAACCTGCCTGGCTGGATCGGACCTTTTCTGTGCCTTATAACGGTTGGAGATGGTGACCGGGACTTTTACAGGGGCCGGCGAATTAATCCACTTTGAAAAATGCTTTGGCCTTGGCCCCGCACACCGGGCAGACGTCGGGAGCGTCTTTTTCACAGGTGTATCCGCATACCGAACATACCATGTAGTCTACTTCTTCCAGGCTATTCAGGTTATCCAAAGCTTTTTGATAAAGGTCCGCATGAACTTTTTCAACTTCATTGGCATAGCTGAAGCTGCGCAATGCAGCACTTTCATCCTCTGCTTTTGCTTCTTCGATCATGGCGGGATACATTGATTTGAATTCATACGTCTCCCCGGAAATAGCTTCCTGAAGATTCTCGGTCGTACTCCTAATACCTTTTAGCGTTCTGAGATGCGCATGGGCGTGAACCGTCTCAGCCTCGGCCGCAGCTCGAAAAAGTTTGGCAACCTGTGGGTACCCCTCTCGCTTTGCTTTTTCGCCAAAAGCCAGGTATTTTCGGTTGGCCTGGGATTCCCCTGCAAATGCATCTTTTAGATTTTGTTCGGTCTTACTCATAAATTACCTCCTTTTTCTATTGTTGCAATTTTTTTTTATTATTATGGCCAAATGAATTATTATATGGGTTCATCTATAAGGCAGGGCATGAGTTCAACCATGCCTGCAGCCCGCCGGATTCAGCGCAGCGCCTGAGATGACGGCAAACAAGCAGATCTGTCGGAAATGCCATTGATTCCGGTAAAGCATCCAGGGGAAAGAATCTTGCATCACTTGCATCAGAACCGGCTTGCAGCTTTCTGATATCACCGTTGCCCCAAAACCAGACCCCTACGGTTTGATTATCCAGATCATGGAAATTTGAATGCACGGCAAAAACAGGTCCGATATCAATCTCGAGACTTGTTTCTTCTTTTATTTCGCGGATTGCCGCCGAGCGAATTTCTTCATCCCATTCTACGTGGCCACAAGGAATACACCACATTTCCGCATAAGAACCCAGTCGTTTTACCAGGAGTATACGGTTGTTTTTATAGATAATAACGGCCACGCCGACCGTAGGATTGCGGTAATGCGATCTTTTACAGTGCTGGCAGAACCGTCTTTTTATATAACCTTCCAGTCGCACCTGCAGTGAATTTCCACAATAGGGACAAAACTTGAAATCCATTATTTCACCTGAAAACGGGCGATTGCAGAAATTTCTCTTGGTCTCACAGCTTTAGATTTGTCGGAAATTAGGTATCATTAAGTAAATAGGAATGATTACTATTAATTAAATAGAGGATTTAAGTCAAGCCCCCATTTGAAGTGTCTGTTAAAAAAAATCGTCCCATTTTTGACTTAATTTTGATAATACTTAAATTGATAGTGTTAAAAAATGTGGACCCTAAATCGTAGAGGTTTTTTTATCCTGCGCATCAGATGGTAACCTGAAATGACATTCAACCGTAAAATATACCGATATATAAAACCCAAAAGGCAATGCGGTCGATTCCGGAACTGCTTTGGTTATTGCATCGTTTTCAAAATGCTCTTGTTGATCATTTTATTTGGACCTGTGCGATCGGCTGTTGCCGTGAGCGTTCATCACAACCTCAAGATCAAAATTCATCCCCAAGAAAATAGATTGACCGGAATTGACGATATGGAGGTTAGGCTCGAGGCGGCTGCAGCGATTAATTTTATCCTCTCCGAAAAGGCTGGCCGGATAGAAGCACTGGTTAACGGAAAACCCGCCAAGTTGGTCTCGGATCGTTCAAAGCACCGGATACTATTGGGGGCCGATGAAAGGGCCGGTGTGATCCGCGTCAAGGTGCTGTACTCGGCCGTTTTTGACGATCCCGTGCCGAATTTGCCGGTGAGTTTCGACAACCCCGGCTACGGGGTGACTGCCACTATTTCGGAAAAGGGTACCTTATTGCTGTCCGGCGCCGCCTGGTATCCTGAAATCGCAAATAGCCGTTCGACCTATAAACTGCAAGTCGAAGCTCCCGCCGGTATCGTATCGGTTACGGCAGGGCGCTCATTGGGAACAAAAACCCGCAATGGTATAACCGCAACGACCTGGGAAATAAATCATCCCGTAAGAGGCCTTTCCCTTTCGGCGGCGCGCTATATAATACGCGAAAAAAACGTTGGAGATGTGGTGCTGGCCACTTATTTTTTTCCGGATAGCCGCCATCTGGCTGACGGATACCTTGAGGCCACTGCCCGCTATTTGAAGCTTTATCAGAACCTATTCGG
>Ga0255055_10003035_pt1 | contig 11474 bp, 9 predicted proteins | sample JV7_2_27_MG_FD_188633 | JGI IMG/M metagenome (GOLD analysis project Ga0255055, IMG submission 188633) | Seawater microbial communities from Jervis Inlet, British Columbia, Canada - JV7_2_27 | ecosystem: Environmental > Aquatic > Marine > Inlet | place: Canada: British Columbia | collected... | reverse complement strand
TCTTACTTGAGGTGATGATAGACTGCAACAATGCAGTCTTTATGATGATAAGTTATGTATTTGCAGTTCACTCAATCGTTATACAAATAGATGTAAAAAGTTTTAACATAACGAAGGGGTAACGTACCATTGATAGATCTCAATCTCCCATACGACGCTTTCATACGATCTATTAAACAAAACAGAGATGTTGAACATGCTGCTTTATTAGGTGCTGGAGCTTCTATAAATTCAGGTATTCAATCAGCAAAAGATTGTATTTGGGAATGGAAGAAAGACATATTTTTATCAAAAAATCCTCATTTGGCAAATCAATATAAAAACATAAAATCGGACACAGTTAGAAAAGCCATCCAACTATGGTTAGATAATGAAGGTAGTTATCCAGAATTGGATGCTGAAGAAGAATATTCATATTATGCAGAAAAAGCGCACCCTATTGATGGTGATAGGAAAAAATACTTCCAGCGGCTATCAGAAGGCAAAGAACCGAGTTTGGGATACCATTTGCTGTGTCTTTTGGCAAAAAAGGGTATTTTGAGAAGCGTATGGACTACTAATTTTGACAGTTTGATATTGAATGCTGCATATAAACACAATCTATCTCCTATCGAAGTTACTCTTGAATCTGAAGACAGACTTTATCGAACCGCCTCAAGTCGTGAGCTTTTATGTATTGCGCTCCATGGGGATTACAAATATGGGCCAATGAAAAACACTTCCAATGAATTAGATAATCAAAGTATTATTTTTATTGATGCTTTAAAAAGTGAAACGCGGACTAGGAGTTTAATTGTACTTGGATACAGCGGCCGCGATAAATCTCTAATGAAGGCTTTAATTGAAGCATATTCAGAAAAAGGTGCTGGGCGGTTATACTGGTGTGGATATGGTGATAAAATACCGGAGGGTGTAGCTAAATTGATAACCGTTGCACGCAAAAATAGCAGAGATGCATTTTATGTCCCAACTGATGGCTTTGATAAAACCCTCTTCAATATATCTATAGCATGCTTTGAAGAAAGCGAGGAATATTTAAAGAAGGTAAAAGAGGTACAAACTTCATTTTCTCCTAATGAATATACTTGTACACCTTTTTCAATAGAAACAGGCAACATTCATAAAATTATAAAAAGTAATTTTTTCCCTTTTTCATTTCCTAAAGAATGCTTTCAATTTGAAATTAAATTTGGTCCAGAGGATAAACCGTGGAAGCTTTGTAATGAATTATCAAGCAAGGGTGCAATTTCAGTAGTACCTTTTAAAGGTATGATTTACGGTTTTGGAACAAAAGACAAATTAAGTAGGTCGTTCGGAGATAAAATAATAAGCAATATATCTAGAACTCCTATTAGTAGAAAAAGTTTGATAGATATTTCACCACTGAGAGATTTGATCTTAAAAACCTTGACAAAAACCTTAAGCTCAAAGGCTGGCCTCACTTGCAACTTTAAGAACAAAATATGGGATCAATCTGATTCTCTAAAAATAACTGCATACAATAAGACACATCTTATTTATAAAGGGATCAAATTATCACTCTATTTTGACGAGAAAAATAACTACTTATCAATTTCACCATCGTTTATTCTGAAGGAAAATGATGGTTTAGATAAAGAAATGATAAAGGAAATCTCGCGCCTCTTCCATGAAAATATTTACGGTCGAAAACCAAATTTAAATTTTGACATATACATATCGAAATGGAAGTTTAAGTTATTTAAAAATAATAACCGTTTGAAATTCGAGTATCCAATAGATTCTGGCACTGGCTTCTATTTTATTCAATCCTCCGTTAATGCCTGCATTGGTATTACAAAAGCTCAGACTAAATCCCAAGGTATAAATTTTCCGAAAACTTTTAATCAAAAAAGGATTATTCAGAAGGGATTTGAATATTTAGATCCACAGCTAACCTTTTTTAATCCCAAAAATAAAATGCCAATTCGTGATTTTCATCCAATGCGAGGATTGATTAACAATCAACCTTACGATTACTTTCTGAACAATTCCTTTTTTACTAATCCTTGTGTGGACATTAATGTTATTTGCCCTGCCGATAAGAGTGGTGCCTTTTATAGCTTTCTAAATTCACTTAATCAAGAAATTGAAGCAAAACACAATCCCGACTATTTAATTTCATATCCTGGATTTTTTAGTATTTATGGTATCCCAATAAATATCCCAACCACTGATAGTAAAACATGGAAAGATTGTCAAATCCAAAAAGGCAGCAGTGATAACATTGAAATCGCTAACTTTCTTTCCAATGATATTACTAAAAAAGTAGAGGAACTAAATCGAACAAATAATAAAGCTATAATTGCAATATTTATTCCCGAGGAATGGGAACATTTTACTTCCTATAGTGATGGAATAGAACAATTTGATTTGCACGATTATATTAAAGCCTTTGCAGTCCAAAGGAATATTTCAACACAATTAATTCGGGAAAAAACAATTACGAGCGCCCTTTCTTGTCAAATTAGATGGTGGCTCTCTTTGGCATTTTATGTCAAAGCTATGAGAACTCCATGGATTTTAACTAATTTGGATAAAGAAATAGCATTCACAGGGTTGGGCTATAGCCTAAAGCATGGTGGGGCTAAAAAGAAAATAGTACTTGGATGTAGCCATATCTATAATGCAGAGGGTCAGGGGCTTAAATATAAGTTATCAAAAATCAACGACTTCAAATTGGATAAAAATGATAATCCTTTCCTTTCAGAACATGAGGCATTTCAATTGGGAATAAATATTCGGGAGCTGTTTTACCAATCAGTTGGTGAATTGCCAAAAAGAGTTGTTCTGCACAAAAGAACGCGATTTACAAAACAAGAAATATCTGGTCTAACGCAAAGCCTTCATCATTCAGGAATTGAAAATGTGGATTTAATAGAAATCACGTATGAAAATAATGCAAGGTTTATTTCAACCTTATTTAAGGGTAATAATTTAGAAACAGATAGTTTTCCGGTATCAAGGGGAAGTTGTTTTGTCATAGAAAAAAATGTGGCACAACTTTTCACACATGGTATCGCGCCATCTGTTCGAAATCCAAGTTTTAGATATTTTAAAGGCGGAACTAGTCTGCCAGTTCCATTAAAAATCAGAAAGCATTATGGAAATAGCAACATCAGCACAATCGCGACAGAGATACTAGGCCTTTCAAAGATGAACTGGAATAGTTTCGATCTTTATACAAAATTGCCATGTACAATTCAATCGTCGGTAGAAATAGCTAAAATTGGGTGGTTGTTATCCCACTATGCGGGTAGAACTTACGATTATAGAAACTTTATGTAATTACCTAATATGTATAACAAATCACTGTTGCGGACGCAAAGATCCGCACCGCACAGTTCAATCGTTATGCACGAAAGAAGCTGTGATTAGATATCAATCTAGAAAGGAGGCACACGTGCCCGAGAAAAAGAAAAATGCGGTGATTGTCCGAGGGATGACACATGAATGGTTCATTGACCATTTCAAAGACATGGTAGTCTATTTCGGTGGAGACCCGAGGGCGGTTCCTGCCTACGATGCAGACTATGTCGGCTTCTATCTCGAAGCACCTGACTCTGCGATTACTCACATTGGGCTTGTTCAGTCTATCGACCGAACAAGTGAAGGGGCTACCTTTCATCTCAAAGCGGTGATTGCACTCGATCACCCCGTTGCTGTGGAAGATCATGCCATTAGAAAACAGGAATACTGGACACTGAAAGATTTAGGAATCGATCAGATAGCGCTAATCTTTAACGATTATATAGTGACAACACAGGCCACCTGAAGAAAGGAGAAGAAGTGGCAGCAATTACCACACTGATCACCAGTGTGATCTCGCTTACGTTATCGGTCTTTGTGCATAGGGCGGCAAATACACCAAAAATTACCTACCATTTGGAGTACGCGAAGCACCCGCCGCCGTTGTCCGCATACAACAGGCAAGTCATGAATTCAGACTTTGAAAAGAGACTTTCTGTGGATTACCAGAAGCGAATGTGGGGGCTGCTCTACACATTTTTCATTTTCTCACCGGTGAATGCTGAGACCAGACAAGATAATATGGTGTTATTAAAACGCTGGGTTTGGCACCTTATCGCTCCCTTCAATCACTGCGATGGCGCAAGTCATTCGAGCGGACAACCCCTGCGGGGCTACCGCTTTGCCGATGCTAAAACGCGCGAATACGAGCATTCGCTCTACGTGCTGTCTGCGGTTGCCGCTCAATTTCGGCGTTATACGAAAAAAGGAAGATAGAGTATATGGTACCACGCGATAGCGCATTATGGCACTACTAAAAGGCGTTACTGGTGGAATAGGCAAAAGGAAGACATTATTGCTGATGTTGTGATCCCATTTGTTTCTAAGCAGGTTAAGCCTGCTACCCGCCGGGGAACTTCCTCGCTATTTAATTTTGGAAGCACTCAATACATTACAATTCTAAAAACAAAAACCAAGCTAAAACGTCCGGTGAAAGGAAAAACGCCATCTGAGTTATCTAATGAAACGTTCGTGAAAAATAACTGTGCTACGGATGAGTTCGTGGATTCTATGAGGTTACTGAAATCCTCAGATACCGGGCGCTCCCTTATAGAGAGATCTTTAATTGAACCCGAGAATAAGATCTTTGTAATAATGAAATTCGGTGATGAAGAACTAGACTCTGCATATGATGGGGTTATCAAGCCATTAGGTGAGAAGTTTGGCTATGAAGTAGTACGGGTTGATGAGATTCAAGACAGTGGCAATATCTCAGAACAGATTCTGGAGAACATTTCTAGCAGCAGAATAGTTGTCGCTGAACTATCTGGAGAGCGACCTAATTGCTATTATGAAGCTGGTTTTGCTCACGCTTTAGGTAAAGAAATAATCTTTATCATTAAACAGCAGGACCAAATACATTTCGATCTTTCTGGGTATCGTTTTATAACATGGAGAACAGAATCGCAATTAAGGGCTAGCCTTAAGAGTAGGCTAGAGGCAATCAATGAAAAAGGTAGTGGTTAAATTCGTATAACAAGGCAATTTGAGAAGGACGTCGCAAAAAATCGTGGTGCCTCTCAATTGCTATGTTAGACGTGCAGAGGCCATAGTTTGTGAATTACCCGAAAAAGCATCACTATTTACCCCAATTCTATCTCTGATACTTTAAGATTACTTCACAAGACACTAAACTGCCACAAATATGGGTATTTCCAAAGGAAACTGACTCCTCTGGATTTAGAAGCTCCATTAAGGATACTGCCTGCATGGCAGATTACCATTCCATAGAGGTTACAACTGGAGAAAAGGATAGAAGCACATTCGAAACTGCTGTATCGAAAATCGAATATCAACAAGAAAAACCAATTAGGCAAATTCTCCAGAACAAAATAATGAACCAGAAAGATAAAGCCGCTATGACCTCTTTCATATCTCTTATGCGAACCCGTGTTCCAAGCTTCAAATCAAATATTGAGGAAACACATAAAGCAGCCGTGCTAGCAACTTCCGATCTCGCCTATAAACATGGAAGGCTACCTCCGCCGCCTAAAGTGCTTGAGCCATATTTAAAGGGTAAAACAATCAGCGACATTGTGAAGGTCGAAATAGCCAATTGGATGCTTCTAAAGTATATGTTTGATGCTGCCATTAATTCGAGGTTTACAGAGTTACTATACAGAATGAATTCTACTTTGATAGAATGCCCAAGCTCACATTTCTTTATAACTTCTGATTCTCCAGTATCACTGTATCATCCATTAGATTCTCCAGAAGACGCATTTGGCAAGGGGCTCTATGATAAGCATATTGAATTGTTTTGCCTCTTTCTCCGATTATTGGAATACTATTTTGTTGGAGGAGTGGTCCGATTAGCACGAAAGCATCCATCGAGGAAGTCATTGAATTCAACAGAAGAACAATTATAACCGCCACCAGTTATATTTATGGAGATAGAACTGATGAAAGCGTTATCAAACAAATTCAGAAATATGCAGGACAATACGCTGGATTCAAAGTGGAAAGGATACCACAGAACAACGGGTATTACATAATGACGAGATATATTCCCGTCACGATGGACAAGATCAATAGCTAATAATCTGCACGTCTAACATAGAGTTGAGTAGCCACCCCGAATCAGAAAAACGTCCGGGAATATGGGCCACATCAACCGCTGCAAACGTCGCTTTGGCGGTCTACTCTAACGATTTGTTAGCCGCCATCCAGCTACCAAACCTCGTACCAATATAGTCTACTCTCAGCCTCTCCCCAAAGAGCCATGGGCATACGGGCAGTATGCGAAGCTAATGCGCTCCGGGTCGCCTTGTTGAGTCGTTTTTGCAGATCACGCAGCTTTCGGTAGCGGAACTGGCGACTCCATAAGTTGAAGAAAAAAGAGATAACCGAGCTCATGGAAGAGCCAGCCACTATTCGCTTCACCGATTTGTCGCTTGCCGCTTGTACGGCAGCGCTGCCGATCGTTAACAGATCCGCAGCATATGGACCAATGATGGGAGCATGAGCTACAAAACGTGATCCAATAGTGTTCAAGTCTTTGAGTCGTGCGTACCGTGCCACACCGTCGTGGTATGCTCTCCGCATGCGAAGAATCTCAGTTCGGATAATCCTGTCGGCCAGTTCTCGCTTCTTCCCTACGATCTCGGCCAGCAGGGAGCCGATCCTTTGTAGGTTCATTCTCATGTCATGCAGCTCAGTCCCGTCCCTGATGAGGTCGATGATCTCACTTCTCTCAGTGAACCCAATGTCAGCCACGGGCTGATCTGTCATTGTCGCGACTATCGAATCGAGCGTATCCATGACACAGCCGACATCCGCATAGCGAAGGTGACTCTTTCGCATCAACCTACCTGTAGCAAGGTGTAGGAATCTGGGTGCATATTCCTCGGTCTCATATAGACATGACTCGCCACGCCGCATAGCAATGATGACCCCTGCAATGATCTTGCTAAAGGGCCTTTCTGATGATGAGGCGACCTTCTCTAATAGCTTGTCTGTGAAATGCCTCGATTTCAGCTGCCTAAGCCTTTCAGCAACAGCAAGCCACTTTGCCTTGTGCTTCTGGAAATCACCAGGGTCATTAGTGCTCGCCATCATGGACTGTTCAAGATACGTTGCGTAGTCATGATGTGCTTTGGTTGTCAACTCAATGAACTTCGAACGGGGAAGGTCATTACCTGCCTAGCTTATCAGATCCCTTACGATCTTCTTTGAGAGCGCAGCAATAGCCTTACGCTTGTCGGGCGGAAGCAGCTGCCGGTAGCTGACCGTCCGGATGTAACCCCACTCTTTCCATCGCTGGAGTGCGGATGATATTCGAAGTTCCAGGGCACCCGCTCCGTTTACGCATTCGACTGCGGACTCAAAATCTCCGGTGTCCATGACTATTCCATCGTATGAGAAAAGACACAGTGGAGATATCGCCCACAGGGTACTGGGCTGTGGTAGAAGGACGACGTTCTTACCCATCCGGATCTCCGTGCAGGGCACCATGGGTATCATGTAGCATACGAATGCCCGTCTGGATCATGGCAGCTAACGATTGAGTGAACTGCAAATACATAACTTATCATCATAAAGACTGCATTGTTGCAGTCTATCATCACCTCAAGTAAGATACCATACTCTAAAAAAGCAGTATAATAGACAGAATTGATACATTATTAATATTATATTAGATCTTATGTTTCATATTTACAAATATATTGGAACAAAAACTGCACCTGCGTTTCTTGTCCATTTAATAAAGAAGCTTTCAGGTATGATAATGCAAATGACTCCAAGTTAGCCCGTTCATTTTATTGGCATCTCTAATTTCATCGAAGCTAAAGGGGACGCCCCAAAAGGCATGTGGCCAGGACGGCCACATGCCATCCGTTCGCCATCCATGGCGAACGGGAAAAGTATTAAAAGATTGCTGAACAAATCCTAGAAATAGTGGCCTGAGGTGTGCGCTTTGGCCAAAGCTGTTCGATTAGCTCCAGATGTCGTCCACGATCTCAGCCCAGCGTCGCAGATGCTCCGCCTCCCAGTGAGTGTAGTTATCCTGGATATCCTCATCCATCCAGCCCAACACTGCACGAATCTTTGCCGGGTCATGACCGCTGTTTCTCACGATCGTGTTGATGGTGTGCCGGAAGCTATGTGGAGTCAGCCACCTGTCACCCGGCTCGATTTGAGCACGCCGGAGAGCTCTTTTAAAGCGACCGCGCCACCACGTCTCGCCAACCCGGGATCCGTCATCGTAGCAGAACAGAAAGTCATCTGGTTGAAGATGCAATGATTCAAGGCGCAGATTGTCGAACTTCTCAATAATCCGAGATGAGAGTGGGACGATCCGGCTCCTGCCGGACTTGGTATCACCGATCTTATCCCGGCCTTTCCATGCGTCTGTTATGTTCAGGTACTGATCGGTAAAATTTATGTGACGCCAGCGGAGCACCAGCAGCTCACCTCTTCGTGCTCCACTGACCGCTGCGAGAAAGAAACAGATGTAGTCGCGCGCATCTTTCCACGGTCCGTACCCGGAGTCCGGAAACAGACGCTTGAGCTCTTCGACGGTAAAGATGCCGCGCTCACGTTTCTTGTGGTGTACCCTGCGTACCAGCTCGGAAGGATCGCGGTCTATCTCCTCGCGGATCACTGCCTCGCGGAGAACCACCTTCACCACATCGATCACCTTGTTCGTGGTAGCAGGGGAGCATCGTTTCAGAAGCCTTGAGCGCAAATCGAAGATATCAGCCCGGGTGATCTCCGACAGTCGCTTGTTGGCGAAAGAGTCGCTGAAAATGTAGTTCTCCAGCCGCCCGCGTTGAATACGAGCATGTCGCTGCGTGAACCGTCCCGTTTCCTCCAATACACGACGGATGTGTGGACATTCCTCCCAGATGAAAAACGGTTTGGCATAGTTACGGAATGTGGGGGTCTCACGCTCCTCTCCAAGCATGTCCGCCATGAACGCTTCGGCTGCCTCACGCGTTCGACACCCCGTTGTATAGTAATTGAGATTTTCTCCGGTGATAAGCCCAGACTCAGGATTGAGCCTGTAGTACCAGTAGGCACCACGCTTTTTGAGGTAGTATGGACGCTTCACCCCGATTCCCGCCTCTCAGAGCATTATAACCTTAGTCCATTTATAGCACAATGGACTAAGACTCCGACCATTGCCAGAGAGAACGGTTCGACCCGTAATTGTTTGCGGGAAATGGGGTTAAATTCGGGCAATGCGGGATTCGAACCCACGACCTCTGGCTCCGGAGGCCGAAGAAATTCCCGAGTCATAGAACAAACTGATGTTTGATCCTTTCAGGGAGTTCTTGTACAATCATATATACATGTTGATACTTCTAATACCTAATAAGGGTATCCATATATGGATATAGTGTCAAGCAAAATCATATCAAAGAATATAAAAAAACTGAGAGAAAAAACCGGATTGTCGCAGGATCAGATGGCTCGCAAGGCAAACATGCCATTTAGCACCTACTTGAAGGTGGAGAACGGCGTCACACCCAACCCGTCGATCCAGACACTTCTCAACATAGCTGTAGCGCTGGATATCTCGCTCGACAAGTTGGTCGGCCGGGATATTTCGCAATAGAGATAGTATGTATGTATTCGCGGGTCCTGCCTTCCATGGCAGGACCCTTTGTTTTTATTTCCTGGGGTGGGGCCAGGGATGGCCCCCATCCCAGGAAATGGGGGTGCGGTGTGATCGGCATGACACGTTACTTGGAGGTGAAAGTCCTTTACAGACCCGGCAGGGGGAACTGTTAGCTAATCGGCAAGGGTGTCCATCGTGAGGTGGAATCTGAAGGAAGCCGCAGGCAAAGCGTTAGCCTGATACAGTCGAGGCAGCCGTACTGGACAAGAGGGCCGCTTTACTCGAAGTCCAATACCTGCACGGAAAGTACGGAAGTAGATGTATCAGGTATGAACGTGAAGGTAACGTGTCTTACCCGATGAGATCTGCTGGTGGGCTTGAGGCAGGGAATGGTCGAGATGGTGTGGCATCGCCGGGAAACCAGGCGGCGAACGGAGAAAACAAACCTCGACCTAAACCCTGGGTGACGGCAACCTGCGTTGAGAGGCGCAGCTGGACCGGTAGAAGTCAGCCGAGGGCATAGTAGGCTTACTCGACAGAGCTGAAGGCCCGAACATGAGCTTCAGGACGGGAGCTTTTCGTTTCGACGGTGAAGGAGAGACAGAATAGTATGGCTGAGATGTCCGAATCCAGCCCGGGAGGTAGCGGACGGAATCCGCGAGGTACCGGAGCCGGTGTCTCAAGCGTCGCGGCAATGAAGGGGAGGTCCCGACCGGAGGACGAGATGTTGATGGAGGAGGTGGTCGAGCACAAAAATCTGAGTGCGGCTTACCGGAGAGTAGTGGCCAACAAGGGATCAGCCGGGGTTGACGGCATGAGGGTTGATGAACTTGGGTCCTACTTGAAGGGAAATTGGCCGCGGATCAAAGAGGAGCTGTTGTCAGGAGAATATCGGCCAAAGCCGGTACGTCGAGTTGAGATACCGAAGCCGGGAGGAAGAGGGATGCGAAAGCTTGGCATCCCGACGGCGATGGATCGGTTCATTCAACAGGCGATACTGCAGGTGTTGGATTCGATATTCGATCCGGGTTTCTCGGATTCGAGCTTTGGGTTTCGACCTGGGCGCAGTGCACACCAGGCAGTTCTGAAGGCCCGGGAGCATGTGGCCTCTGGGAAGCGTTGGGTGGTTGACCTCGATATCGAGAAGTTCTTCGATCGGGTGAATCACGATGTGCTAATGGCCTGGGTGGCGAGGAAGATTAACGACAAGAGGGTGCTTCGTCTGTTGCGGCGCTATCTGCAAGCTGGGATCATGGATGATGGGATAGTGACACCCTTGCGGGAAGGTACTCCGCAGGGCGGCCCGCTATCGCCCCTTTTATCAAACATTCTTCTGGATGAGCTCGACAAGGAACTGGAGAGACGAGGGCATACGTTTTGCCGGTACGCGGATGACAGCAACATCTATGTCGGTTCCAAGCGGTCGGGGGAACGGGTGAAGGAGTCGATTAGCCGGTTTCTTGAGAAACGTCTGCGAATGAAGGTCAACGAAGAGAAGAGTGCGGTTGGCCGGCCGTGGAAGAGAAAGTTCCTGGGTTACACGATGACAGTCGATAAGAAACCTCGCTTAAAGGTAGCCCCTGAATCGGAGGAGAAGTTGAGGGTAAAACTAAACGAGATTCTTCGCCGGGGGCGTGGGCGTAACCTGGAAGAAGTCGTCAAAGAGATGAAGCCGCTGCTCACCGGGTGGATAAACTACTTCAAGCTCTCTGAGGTAAGGGTAACATTCGAGAGACTTGACCAGTGGTTACGACGTAAGCTTAGGTGCATCTTGTGGCGACAGTGGAAGCGAACATATACGCGCGCACGGAAACTCATGAAGCGAGGTCTTTCAAAGAATCGGGCGTGGGTCTCAGCAAAGAAT
>Ga0255055_10003034_pt1 | contig 11474 bp, 9 predicted proteins | sample JV7_2_27_MG_FD_188633 | JGI IMG/M metagenome (GOLD analysis project Ga0255055, IMG submission 188633) | Seawater microbial communities from Jervis Inlet, British Columbia, Canada - JV7_2_27 | ecosystem: Environmental > Aquatic > Marine > Inlet | place: Canada: British Columbia | collected... | reverse complement strand
ATCCCCTTCCAGGCGACGGATGATTTTGTATTGGTCCTGCATCCATCGAAAAACGGTGGGCCCGCCCGGTTCGATCGGCTGATCCAGCAATGCACGGAAATGTCCGAACGGAATGACCAGACCGTCGGCGACAGCTTCCGGAAAGAATCGTTTGAGCTCACCCAGATTGGCTGCCTTGGGACCGCAAATCCTTCCCGAATCGGAAGCCCGCAAATGATCTAGCGCTATAAAACGACGGGTGTCTAAATCCAATTTTTCCATATCCGGCCGGATGAGAATATTCTGCACGCCTTTCTCTTTCTCAAAAATTGGATTCCATTGCGGACCGTCGGCTGCCAGCTGAACAACGCCGCGGGGGCTGACGGCCATCACCACCTGCTGCCCCTGCATGGCCTCGAGGCGCGGCAGCCATTTTTTATCGATCGCCACATTGGGGATTCCCAGATTCCGCGCCAGCAGCTGAATATGTGATAAAATGTTGCCCTCTCCGGTTGTCAGGATGCCGGCCACCGGGGGAAGGTCTTCGGTTGTCGCCGGGAGAACATAAATTCCCGAGGGATCAAATTTCGGAGCGCTTCGACCGGGTTTGAGAATCTGAAGGGTTCCGCGTGCCAGGCCGGCATTTAATCCTCGTAATCCGAAATCCGCCGGATGGCCGAAAAGAAAGTTACGACTGCCGAGTTGTCTATTGGCATCCGCAATCAGGCTTTCGAGTACCGCCGTATATGACAGTAACAAACTGCCGCGCAATCGATCATGAATATAACGGCGCGATAATGGCTCGATGACTTCAAATTGCGCCACCGCCTCACCAAAGTAAAATCGCAAGGTTCGATCTGCCCATTCAGGAATCCGGGCGCTATACTCTAATTCAGCTTTGTACTGGATGAGTTGGGGCGGGGTTTCCAGCAGACGCGAAAGATTTTGCTGCAACGTGCGGCGTTGGCGCTTTGAAATGAGTCCGATACCGTAAAGGCCATCGGCAGAAGTGCTCAGCCAAGAAAGGCGTTTGCCACGGTTCGTTCCAGGCAGTTGCTCCACCATGACATTTCCAATACGAAACAATTCACTTTCCAGCAGAAGACTGCTATCCAGAACAGCCAGTATCCGGGCAGCATCGCCGGCGCGGGGAATACCATCGCGCAAAGCAGCCAATAAATGGCTGGCAGCTAAAAAACGCACATCGGCATCATTTTGATCGGACAATTTAGCGCTGTATTGGCGCAGGCTTTCTGCCAGCTGAGGATCCTTGATTCGTTTGGCAAGTGAACGCAGTTCGACGGTGGTGTCCCGGGACCGGAAAACCTTTTCAATGATTTCTGCGAGATGCTCATAGTCCTTGGCAAGCTCCGGTTTGCCCTTTGCGCTGCCGTAGTCTCGTACCCGCTGTGCATCGGCAGCTTCCGGTTTAACGTGCAGTTTGATCCGAAGCGTTTCAAAGTTTTGATCATTTTCGGCCAGGCTCCGGGAAAGCTGGCGCATTTCGGTAATCGGCGCGCCTCTGTGTCCATGGGGGATAAAACGCACCGCTTCGCGCATTAATATAAATTGGTTTTCCTGCCAGCCGGGTTCCAAAAGCAGTTCCAGCAAAAGCGCTCTGCCGGAATTGGCTTCATCTTCAGCCTGCAAAGCGCCGCGGTAATAACGCGCACGCCGAAAAATCCAGCCATTGTCGGCCTCGATCAGGAATTGCTCCAGCAGCATCTGTTTCAGGATGGTTTCATGCCGGGGGTTGTGTTTGAATTCCGCAGCGCGGATATCGGCAAAGATGTTGGCAATGTAGTATCCATTGGCCCGCAGGGTCCGGACACGCTGCGTCCAATCGCCGTGCTGCACCCCGCCGCCATGTTCCTTGCATGCGTATTCTTGCGGAGGCTGGACAGTACCATCATTGCAAAACCAGCGGATATGCTTAAAGGGTCCTCGTGCAGAGCGCTTCATCGCCCGCACCCAGCTGCGCATGGTTTGTGCGTCGGGTGGAATATCCTGTGCTGCCACAGGATCGGCGATCAGCAGCAAGGAGATCAAAATAAGTGCGAAGCGCTGCATGTGCTTTAAACCCCCATTGTCCCATATATCAGGTGCTGTTATCGAATAAGGTGCTGTTTAACCAGCGAAATTCTTCCATCAAAGGGCTTGGCTTTTTCATATTATAGGCATGATTTTAAATTTGGCTACCGAATTAATGCGGCCCGATATTCTTTTAGTTCCATCCGCACAAAGTGATGTCTTAATCCAAAAACAGTCGCTCAATCTTAGCCTTCCTTACAAAGAGAAGTAATCAAGCGCAAGCGACAGCGGTATTTTTGAAATTCATCGCTTCAAATATTGCTTGATCAGCACCGGGTTCGATTGTATGAAACACATAGCAGTGGATATTCTGTGATTTGCAGCGAGTTTAAATAGAAGCTATTTCAAAAATAGTAGATCACATTTTAAGGGTAAAGCATTAAATAAGTGACTAAAGTGAACTAAAATGTGAAGTGCCTAGAGTTAAGGTGTCGCTCGCGCAGCGCAGGCGCTTGCGCCGCGTGGCGCTCCATCTTTTAATATAAATGACAGAATTCCTTAACTTTAGTCACTTTAGATCACTTCTAACTTTAGTGCACTTGCTTTGATGCATCTTTAAGATAGGTTCTAATTAGCCAAAGGCGAACTATTAAGGAGAACGATTATGGCCAAGAAAAAAATGATCCATGATTTTCTGCAGATGAAAAACGAAGGCGAAAAAATCACATTCCTGACCGCCTACGACTACCCCACGGCCCAATTTGCGGAAGCCGCCGGTTTAGACATGCTGCTGGTCGGTGATTCATTGGGAATGTGTGTCTACGGGTATTCGGGAACCGTACCGGTGGTCATGGAGCAGTGCATCTATCATGCTGAAGCGGTTCGGCGCGGCGCACCGAACACATTTATCGTTGGCGATATGCCTTTTATGTCCTATCAAATCTCACTGGAAAAAGCGGTTGAAAACGCCGGACGCTTTTTGAAAGAAGCCGGCTGTGATGCCGTTAAGCTGGAGGGCGGAGTTCGGGTGGCGCCCCAGATCAAGGCCATTGTTGAGGCCGGTATTCTGGTAATGGGCCATATCGGTTTAACGCCCCAGAGCTCAGGCCAGCTGGGCGGTCACAAAGCCCAGGGTCGTACCCTGGAAACATCTCGAAGCGTCATTGAAGATGCACTGGCGGTTCAGGAAGCCGGCGCACAGATGATTCTGCTGGAAGCAATTCCACCTGAAGTGGCTGCTTATATCACCAAAGAATTGACCCTCCCGGTTCTGTCCATCGGCGCCGGTCCGGATTGTGACGGTCAGCTGCTGATCGTTTCGGACATGATCGGCCAGTTCCAGGCATTTACGCCCAAGTTCGTCAAAAAATATTGCAACGTCGCCGAAATCGTTACCAACGCCATGAAGGATTATGTGGCCGAAGTCAGATCCGGCAAGTTTCCTGAGGACGATCATTGCTATCACATGATTTCCGGAGAGAAAGAAAAGTTTGATGCAGAATTTAAGTAGCGTTTTTTTCAGCAAGGTTTAGACTGAAAGTCGCCTTTATTCCTCCAATCATAACCGAGGGCAAGTTTAAACGAAGTGACTAAAGTGAACTAAAGTTCGAAGTGACTAAAGTTAAGGTATCGCTTCGCTCAATCATTTATTAAATGGAAGAATTCCTCAACTTTAGGCATTTTAGATCACTTTAGTCACTTTAGCTCACTTTGAAAAGTCCAGCAAAGTGAACTAAAAATAATTTTAAATAGATGAGGTGGATTAAAATGTCAGACCTAAGAAGTTTATTGAAAATTTCTGATGACCGCCTGGCGGAAATCAATGCTCTGTTGACGGATCCGGGCAATGAGCTCATCAATGAGCTGCTTGAGGTCATCGAAGAATTCGGCGGTCCGCAAGAGATTAACCGCAAAGCGCAGGAAGCCGCGAAACTGGAAAATTTGATGGCCGGACTTAAGAACGCTAAATCGCCCTATGTGGATGACCTCAACTGGCTGAAGGATCAAAAGGACAACGGTGCATTTATTTCCATGAAAGACTACTATAAACGTGTGTTGGGTGACAACGCCGGTTCCACCAAAATCGATCAACAAAACGCCGTGACCCTTGAAATCAGTGCATTGCAGTATTTTCCGTGGCTGATCAGTGAAGGCCGGCGCAGCATCGAAAAAGGAGAGCTGATGCCCGGCCGCTATATTCGGGTACGCAACATGGCCGAACAGGAAACCGACAACGGCGACGTCATGGCCACCGCAGCAGCGATGCAGATCATCGGGGCCACGTACGTGGAAACCCTTGACACCAAAGGTACCGACGGCTCCAACGTGCACTTAGGGGGTCCTGAAACTATCACCGGATATTTTGGGGGCGTGGGGCAGCCCAACGAATACCCTATCAAATGGGTTCAAGAATATCTTAAATTTTACACGACTTACGGTGTACAGCAGGTGCTCAACATTAATCCCGGGACCGTGCTGGTGGGATATTTGCTCCATAAGCTGGGGGTCAACAATGAGTTTAAAATTTCAGTGTTTATGGGCAATGACAATCCGTTTTCGATCCTGTGGATGCTCATCACCGCCCGCCTGTTTTCGCGTGATGATGGAACCACTTCATTGATCGGATTTAATTTATCCAACTCGGCCAACAACGAAACCATTCGTAAAGCTTCCCGGATTCGCAAGGCACTCGGTCTGGAAGAAGTGGTTCGGTTTGAGCATCATATCACCGAAACCTACAAATCCATTGTTCGCCAGCCCTATAACCGCAGAGATGAGCTGGTCGAAATAGCCAAAATGGTCCCCAACATTTCGGCCAAGCATGAAGGCGGCGAGGTTGAAATTGAGCAAGACCTGGATCATCCCTCCGACATTCTGGACTACTTCATGGCCAAAAGCGATGTGGAAAGCCAGGGATTAATGCCGGCCCTTGAACAGAATTATATCGAAAAGCATCGCTCCACAAACCTGACGGCAGATGCCTTGAGCAAAGCCGGCATCGGTGTGGTGTGCGCCACCGAGCTTCATAAAACCGCCTGAAAGCGATAAACCGGAACACCGGAAGTAAATAACGTTGATCAATTCTGCCCGTCGAGAGCCTGCGGGTCGAAGGATCGTTTTTATAAGAACGATGGAGCGACACGCGGCGCAAGCGCCTGCGCTGCGCGAGCGACACATTAACAAGGCACTTTAGTTCATTTTAGGCACTTTTTATGTCCCTTGCTGAAATCCTATCCCTGCCCGTCGTTGCATTTCTGGCCTTCTTTTTAAAAGGTATTGTCGGCATTGGGGTCGGCACTGTGGCGATACCGCTTTTGTCACTCATCATTGGTGCCAAACAGATTGTTGTTTTATCATCCATTGTAAATGTCATCGGCAGCCTTGTGATGTACCGGATCGACCCTCAGCCTGCCAGCCGCCAATACTGGTGGCCCATTGCCGCGCTGATGATTATCGGAGCCGTGTTCGGCGGGATTGCATTAAAATTTACACCGCTAAAAAGCTTTGAAAAGATTTTGGGAATGGCGATATTAGCCGCCGGGATCTGGTTTATCATCTGGCGGGGCAAACAGAAATCCGATTCATTTCTGGAGCGCATGCCTGAAAAGGGGCGCTTTAAGGATTATGTGATCGGGCTGTTAGGCGGTTTAACAGGCGGGTTTGTGGGAATTAATTCTCCTATATTTGTCCTTTATTTTGGCAGTTATCTGTCCAAGAGTCCCATGCGCCGATTGATGGTCCTTATTTTGATGCCTTTTCACGTTGCCCAGGTAATTATATATTACACACTTGGCTTGATGGACCGTCAGATTCTAGTTTATGCCTTGATCGCGCTGCCCGGCTTGCTGTTGGGCATCTATTTTGGCAACCGAACGTTTTTTCGGATTTCAGAAAAAATTTTCGGCACCCTCCTGGGTGTCGTCCTCATTTTGCTGTCGTGGGGTCTGATTCTATAATTAAAATTTGACTTTATCCCTACTTTTGAGGCTCATTATTTCACGGGCTTCATCCGGGGTAATCGGCAGATGGGAGGACATGGTGGGTGTGTGAATCGACCCGGTAACGGCCGCTGTTATGATAAATTTACTCATGTTCAGCTCCTGGATTTAAATTAATTTTAGATAGGGTAGTGCCCATCCAGATTGTGAATTGGCACTATTCTTCAATGATTGCTACCGGCCTGGCCCACCCTGCACTGGACCCTTTGATCTTAATCGGAAAACAGCACACCGTAAATCCATATGATCTGCCGATTGCCGATAAATTAGCCAGTTTTTCCATATGACAGTATCCGATCTCAATGCCGGCAAAATGGGCTTCCCAGATCACTTTCGGATCACCGGTCTTTTTGAATTCTTTGGCCTGAAAAGGCAGCGGTCGATCCCAGCTCCAGGCATCGATTCCGACCACTTTGACCCCTTTTTCGGCCAGAAACAGCGTGCTGTCGCGATCCATGCCGGCTCCTTTCACAAGATATTCCTCTGTTCCCCAGGCAGCATCGGCCCCGGTTTGAACCAGCACAATATCCAGCGGCCGAATTTCATATTGAATCCGCTGCAGCTCTTTTTTAACGTCTTCGACGGTAATCCTCTCTCCGTCCCCTTTGTGACGGAAATCCAGCACGACGCCGTTATTGAAACACCATTCCAGCGGAATCTCATCAATGGTCAAAGCGCGCTCACCCTGGTCCATGGTTGGATGATAATGATAAGGGGCATCCAGATGAGTACCGGAATGAGTGGTCAGGGTGATAAACTCCACGGCCCACCCCAGACCGGCGGGCAGCTGCTCTTTTTTTAGGCCCGGGTAAAATTCTTTCATTTGTTCGGCCCCCATTGTGTGATCGATATAATCAATCTTAGGGATCATCATGGGAGGGTCGCTGGGGAGTTCGGGTTCAATGCTGATGCTCAGATCAACAAAACGTTTAGTTGCCATGACACCTCCTTTTAGCTCAAGGCCGGAAATTGAATTACGGAAATGGAGGGTCTCCGGCCAATTACCAGGTAAGGTCTAAAAGCCGGTTTGCAGATAATAAGTTTAATTTTGATTTAAATCAATTATTATTGAGCACCGCTTTTGTATAGATTATGTTGGTGGGTAAAAAAAGGTTTAGCTATCAATGAATGAAATTAACCAAACGCCTAAAAACCGGGCCAATCATAATATTCAAACCTATCGCAAAATTGTCCAGTACCTTTTTTTGGCGGTAACCGTATTAATCGGCGTGCAATTTAGTATTTTTGTCAGCCAGCTGGAAAAAGGCATTCTACCGACAATGACCCGACCTCCGGGAATCGAAGCATTTCTGCCGATCAGTTCCCTGATGAGCTTTAAATACTGGCTGGTTAGCGGTATTTTTAACCCCATCCATCCTTCCGGTTTGATCATTTTTTTGGTCATATTATCCACCGCCATTTTGCTGAAACGTGGTTTCTGCAGCTGGGTGTGTCCAATAGGCCTGCTGACGGAATATTTAAATCGGCTCCATCGGTTCATCTTCAGAAAAGACGTCAAGATTCCCCTCTGGCTGGATTATCCGTTGCGCAGTTTAAAGTATCTGCTGCTGTTCTTTTTTATATGGGCCATCATCATCAAGATGAATGTCCGCGACCTGGATTATTTTATCTACAGCCCCTACAATATGGTGGCGGACATTAAGATGCTGCATTTTTTTAAAAATATCTCATCTCTGGCCTTCTGGGTGCTGGTCACATTATTGGTCTTATCGATTTTGATTCGCAATTTCTGGTGCCGCTACCTCTGCCCTTACGGAGCGCTTTTAGGGGGACTCAGCTTTATCAGTATTTTTAAAATCCACCGCAACGAAAACACCTGTACCCAGTGCCAGCAGTGCACGCGCACCTGCCCGGTGGATATAAAAGTTCATAAAACCACCGGGGTGATCTCCGATGAGTGTCATGCCTGCCTGAAATGCGTGGCTGTCTGCCCGGAAAAGAACACCCTCTATATTTCATATGCTACAGGATCCGGAATTTTAAAACCGCTGTTTTACGCGACGACCATCTGCTTGCTTTTTATGGGCGGATCAATCATCGGCAGATTAACCGGGCACTGGCAAACGAGCATCTCAAATTATGAATATTCCTTTCATGTGGCCCATCTTGACACCCCGTTTTACCAGCACAACCGCGGCCAGGTGCCGATCTACAACAAAGACGCATGGATGATGATGATGGAAAGAATAAAAAAAGCTAAGGGTGCCTGGCGCAAGGGGCAAAGATTAAAGAATTAGTGCTGCGGTCAATTGAATGCGGAAGTCGGAATGCGGAATGCGGAATTTTAAAGATAAAAAATTCCTGATAAACCATGCGAAACTATCGCTTGTATTGACAATTCGTTACCTTTGTTTTGAATTGCAAGCAGTTAATTCAATTTTTTTTATTCAAACAGACCCATCAATCGTTTTAACTTTCTCACAGCCTTCGGCAATACCTCACCAATCGGTTCAAAAAATCTCAAATGTGCTTGTGAATCAAAGGGCGTCTCACCCTGATTAAGGATAACCAATCTGGCACCGGCCATAAGGGCTTCTTTGGGCAGCTCCGCCGCCGGCGTTACCACCAGACTGGAACCCACTACCACAAACAAATCACTTTTTTGCGAGTGCTCAAAAGATACAGATAGATATTGCGCCAGGCCCTTAATTTTTTGATCGGTTTTTTTATCCGACGCGTGTTTCATGACCCATTACTTGTTTTCACCTTCAAAATGGTTAATCTCTAATTATGGATGGAAACTAATTAGATTGTAGTATGTCACGGAAGATTCCATGAATTGGAAAAGTACAAAAAGAAAGCTTAAAATCGCAACCCTAACGGTTTTGTTTACCACACTGGGAATCATATGGCTACCGGGATTAGTGGGTCCGACCAGCGTGGAAACTAGTAATGACCCATCTCAAAAAAAAGAAGTCAAACACAACCGTTTGATCAACGAATCCAGCCCTTATTTGTTGCAGCATGCCACAAATCCGGTGGACTGGTACCCGTGGGGAAAGGAAGCCTTTGAAAAAGCCAAAAAGGAAAACAAACCCATCTTTTTGTCCATCGGGTACTCCACCTGCCACTGGTGCCATGTGATGGAGCATGAATCTTTCGCGGATGAAGAGGTGGCGGCCCTGTTAAATAAATATTTCGTCTCCATCAAAGTTGATCGTGAAGAGCGTCCCGATATCGACCAGGTGTATATGGCCGTCACCCAGACCATGACCGGACGGGGTGGCTGGCCCAACAACGTATTTTTAACGCCCGATAAGAAACCGTTTTTTGCGGGCACCTACTTCCCGAAACAGACCCGCCGGGGCCTCCCCGGCCTAATGGACCTTCTGCCCAGGGTGGCTGAGATCTGGCAAAACGATCGTGAAAATGTGCAAAAAAGCGCCGAGAACATCACCGACCTGTTGGCCAGCCGGGGCAATCCCAGCCCGGGTAACGCCCTTGATCAAAGCATACTGGATAAAACCCGCACCCTGCTCGGCAGTGTGTATGATCCTGAATACGGCGGCTTTGGACAGGCACCCAAGTTTCCGACACCCCACATATTGGCCTTTTTGCTCAGGCGATATCATCACAGTCAAGACGCCCAGGCCCTGGTAATGGTGGAAAAAACGCTCACCCAGATGCGGTTCGGCGGAATCCACGATCATATCGGCTTCGGTTTCCACCGGTATTCCACCGATGGGCAATGGTTGGTGCCGCACTTTGAAAAGATGCTTTATGACCAGGCGTTACTGGCAATGGCTTATACGGAGGCCTTTCAAGTAACCGGGAAAAGGTTTTACGCCCAGACCGTCAGGGAAATCCTGGCGTACATTTTGCGGGATATGACATCCAAGGAGGGTGGATTCTACAGCGCTGAAGATGCCGACAGTGAAGGAGTTGAAGGCAAATTCTATCTGTGGACCCTGCCGCAAATCCAACACATTATCGGTATAAAGGAAACCGAAATATTAAAAAAAATATACAATCTTGACGATGATGGTAATTTCAAATCACAGGATGCTGAGCAGCCAGCCGGAAGCAATATTCTGCATCTCAAAAAGACGCTGCCGGAATTAGCCGGGGAATTGGGCGTGTCCGAAAAACAATTAATTCGGCGTCTGGAAAAAAACCACGAGCAGCTATTTAAGATACGCAAGAAACGCATCCACCCCTTTAAAGATGATAAAATCCTTACAGACTGGAACGGATTAATGATTGCCGCTTTGGCAAAAGCCGATCGGGTCCTCGACGAGCCCGGATACACTTCTGCCGCTGTCAAGGCTGCTGATTTTATCATGCGCCAGCTGCGGGATAAAAACGGGCGGCTGATGAAACGCTACCGTGATGGGAAAGCCGGTCAGCCGGCCCATCTTGACGATTATGCCTTTGTGGTCTGGGGCTTTTTGGAACTCTATCAAGCCACCTTTAAGGCAATCTATCTGCAGGAAGCCATCCGCTTAAACGACCTGATGATCAAACACTTTTGGGACAGTCAAAACGGCGGTCTGTTCATGACGGCCGACGATGGTGAAAAGCTTTTAATCCGCAACAAAGAAATCTACGACGGCGCCATCCCGTCGGGCAACTCGGTGGCGGCTTTAAACTTACTGCGCCTGGGCCACATTACCGGAAGGCAGGGCTATCTGCAAAAAGCCGAAAGCATTGGCAAAGCTTTTTCCGGTTCTGTCAATCGATACCCGCCGGGTCACGCGCATCTGATGGTAGCTTTGGAATATGCACTGCATCCAAATTACGAGATCGTGATTGCCGGCAAGCCTCGGGCTAAAGACACCCGGGCCATGTTAACAGCCTTGCGCAAACCGTTTTTACCCGGAAAGGTCGTGGTGTTGCGTCCGACCGACAAGGAGGCAGCTGCTGAAATCATCCGCATGGCACCTTATACTGAATTTATGGTTCCAAAAGACGGCAAGGCCACCGCTTATGTTTGCACCAACTTTGTCTGCAAACTACCCACAACCGAAATTTCTCAGATGCTGGCCAACCTGCAGCCGCCCCGTGAGAAATGAATTAGCCACGAACCTACTAACACAGCAAACTGAATAAAGCATTAGGCATCAAGCTAAACTCATAGGTTTCAGGTTTCGGGTGTCAGGTTTCAGTTGTTTCTGGGGAACCAGATGTCAAGTTTCTATTGTCAGATAACAGAGGTCAAATGATAGAAGACGGAAAACGATCTGCCCATTGTCTTCTGCCATCTGTTTTCTGTGCTCTGTCCTCTATATCTTCCTGACACCTGAACACTGACACCTGACACCTCATAATTGATGTTCGCGCGAGGGCGGGCTTCAGGCACTTCGAACTTTAGCTCATTTTAGGCATTTCTATAGGTTATCGAGGAGGGCCCACTCAAGGAATTGCCAATCCACCTCCCAGGATCTCTCCCCGTAACCCCCGGCAGTCACATAGGCACGCGCAACCTTATGTGCTTTTAAAAAATGG
>Ga0255055_10003033_pt1 | contig 11477 bp, 27 predicted proteins | sample JV7_2_27_MG_FD_188633 | JGI IMG/M metagenome (GOLD analysis project Ga0255055, IMG submission 188633) | Seawater microbial communities from Jervis Inlet, British Columbia, Canada - JV7_2_27 | ecosystem: Environmental > Aquatic > Marine > Inlet | place: Canada: British Columbia | collected... | reverse complement strand
GCTTCTTCGGCCGTTTCGCTGTTTGCTGGGCTCTGGGGCCTTGTGGGGCCTTGTCTGGACCCTCGGGCGAGTCCGTTCGTGTCTCCTGAGCGATCCTCGGGCGTTGATCTGGCATCTGGGGCCCTCGTGTTGGTGACTCCTGACAAGATAGGCCCGGCGGGCCCGGCCCCGCACCCCTCCCAGACCCCGCAGTATCCCTACGGGCTGAGCCTACTTGCGTTGCCTTCTGCAATCCGCCATACTACCCCTGCACCCAACTTCCAACCGACCGGAGAGAGCATGACTCGCAAGTACCGCAGACCGATGAAGCCCGAGACACAGCTGGTACTGTTCTTCGGAACGGGAGCAGTGGTGGTGGTGGGGCTCATCATCCTTCACCTGTACCTGTTTGGCACGGTGCTGCCGTGAGGGTGATGGTCGGAGAGATGAGCGACGGCGCACGCCGGATGGCATGGCTGCGCGAGCTTGGCTGGGGCCGCTGCTTCATTGATAGGCTCGGCCCCAGCACTCCGGGTATGCGTGAGCCGTGCATCTTCGACAACGGCGCTTACCGTGATTGGAAGGCGTGCCAGCGGGGCACCCGCCCCGACCCCTACCTAGACATCCCAGCGTTCCGCCGCAGGCTGTGGGCCGCTGAACAGTCCAGCTACCCGCCACACTTCGCAGTAGTGCCTGACATCGTGCGAGGTGGGCAGGAGTCGCTGGCCTATTCGCTCGCTTGGCTGGACGAGAGCCAGCGGTGCGATGAGCTAGACTTGCCCGCCGCGTGGCCGTGGTATCTCGCTGTTCAGGACGGCATGACGCTAGACGATGTGGAGCGAGTGCTCCGCGCCGATCCCGAGCGGTTCCAAGTGCCCGTGTCCGGTCTGTTCATTGGTGGTGGGCCAGCCTTCAAGGAAGGCGCCGCAAGCTGGGCCGCACTCGCCCATGCTCACGGGATCCCCTGTCACTTCGGTTCCTGCTCCACCCCCGCCCGCCTCGCCCTAGCCGTTGCCGCTGGCTGCGACTCTGCAGACTCGGCTTTCATGCTGTGGACGAACGAGCGGTTTGTGGGCTGGGCTCTCCAGTGGGCCGAGCTAACCAACCGGCCCGAGCGTGTGGAGTGGATGCGAGAGCACGCCGAGCTGGGCCCAATCGTTGCAGCACTCACAGCACCTTCACCCTACCTGTTTCGGGAGGTCGCATGACCGATCAACTCCGTGGTGCACGCCAGCACCTTCGCGTGCCCAACAACTTCCTCGGGCGTCTGTTCGTCCGCATCCTGCGCCACTACCTCAACACCGAGTCGTACAAGCTGACGCTGCGAGGGCGCGGCGTGCGGAAGTCGTGCCGCAAGCTGTACCCCCGCTGGCGCGGCTGGCACGATGAGGTGACGGGAGAGTGGAAGCGCGAGAAGGTGCCCGGCTACTCCTACCCCGACCCCCTGCCCATGCGTCACTCCAACATCATCGGCGTGTATGTGGACGCACGCGAGCCGTTCTGCAAAGAGCATCACCGCGTCGCGTGCTCGTGGTGCGAGAAGAAGGAGTGGGAGGCGCGGCTGGCCGAGGACAAGGCCGAGCGTACCAAGTGGATCGCAGAGGGCATGGTGCAGGAGAGAGAGCGTCGGGCCCGCACGGACGATGCGATAGCAGAAGTGAACGCAGAGCCCAAGCGGTTTGGGCCTCCGTTCACCCCCGTAACCGCTGCGTTCCGCGCAGCCAAGTAGCTCGCAGGGATGGGGGCGCCCTACGGGGCGCCCCGCCCGGGTCCGACTCCCGGCCGAGCCTTCACCCACAACGCAGGAGAGAATGCCATGCTGACCTTCACCTATGACGCGCACACGCTGCAGGCCAGCGGTGAGTACCACGACGTAGCGGTGCCGCTCATGTACCGGCAGATCCCGCTGGACCTGAGCCAGGACGACAACGTGGCGAGCGGGACGCAGGAGATCGTCGCTGCGTGCGTCATGGCACGCATCGCCAACGTCCACTACATCACCGTGCCGGATGGCTGGCGGAAGATCACGCAGCCCGAGAACGACCACGCGCAGGACGAGGCGCCCCGCAGCGAGCAGGAGCGGTTGGTTGACCTCGTGCTGTTCCTCAACGGCTGGGCAGCCGTGAGCGAGGCACAGACGGTCCCGCTCGGCGCCCTGTACGACAACCCCAGAGATGAGGACTGGACGCTGCGGCAGGAGATCGCAGAGCTACGCAAGGCAATCAAGGTCTAGCTCGCACGGTGAGAGCCCGGGGCCCCGCGCCCCGGGCTCCCGGGTTCGACTCCCGGCCGAGCCATGAACCACAACAGGAGGCAGCGACATGACCGTTTCCCTAAACCCCTCGCCAGTGGTGGTGGATCCGTTCGACTTCCCCACTTGGCAAACCGAACGCTGGGCCCGCTGGCAGGGCGTCACGCTTCAGATCGCAGCCCGGCTGTTGGAAGGGTTCGGCATCCGTGAGGAATGGGCGAGCGGGGCCGTGACCGTCTGGAGTCTGGACGGCAACTACCGCCCCGACGATCCCGGGCACCGCTGGCAGCCGTTCATCACCGACCGCATGACTGCCGAGTACATCGCAGAGCACCTGAGCACACGAGCTCAGGGATTCGGAACCACGCTCACGGTTGAGGTGTGACCGTGAAGTACGCAACGCTACGGGGAAGCGATGTCGGCGCCTGCTGGCGCAAGGCACGGATCGCGCACGGCTGCCGTGGGACGATGTGGTGGAACCGCACGCCCCACCCAGCCGCGCACACCCCGACGATCCAGCCGGGCGAGACATACCTCGAATACTTCGAGTGCAGTCACGTTTACCAGACAGGTGACGCGCTGTGCCTAGCGTGCGCCATCGCTGGTGGCTTTGACGCCCCAAAGGAGGCAGCATGAAAGAGCTAGTTGGCTGGCTCACAGTCCCGCGCCCCGTTGTGGTGCGGACACAACACGAGGTCGCAGCGTGGTACACCGACAGCCGCGTTGCGGCCGGGCGCTATCCGATCTGGCGCGAGGGATCCGGCGAGTCGGCTGTGTGGTCGCTGCCGCTGCCCGGTGTGATCGTGGCAGAGAACACGCCCGCTCTCTACTGTGGCGTGCCAGTGGGCCGGGCCCCGCAAGGGAAGAACCACACCCGAGTCGGCCGCCCGCACACTTGCCCGTCGCTATGGTGGCGCGGCTCGTTCTATCTGTCGGGGCTCGGCCGTTCTGTCGTTCACGGCTTGCACCTCGGGACCACGGGGCTCGATGCGGTGCGTTGCCCGGTCCAGTTGCTCCGTCACAGCGTTGGCACCGAGAGCCGCTGGCACGTTACGTCGGTGCCGCACCTGTCCATGGTCGGCAAGCGTCACAACTGGTCGGAAGGGTGGCGCGGGTATTGGATGACCTTTTACCGCATCACCGAGACAAGGGCTCTCCCCTCGGGGACAGACCGCGCGAAGCAGACCGCCGAGCTATGGGGCCCGCTCACCGATCCCGAGCGAAGGGGGATTCTCTCATGACGAGGGACGAGGCTAGGTCGCTGTTGCAGGACACACTCGCAGCGCAGCAAGCCGCTACCCCGACAGGCGACAGACGGTTCGACGGCGAGACACTCAGGGTGTACGCCCGCAACAGATGGGATCCGCCGGGCCAGCACCTCGTAGGCTGCGACCATTGCGAGGAAGGCATCCACGTTCCCGAGGACAAGACGGGACTGCCCGACTTCATCAGGCAGCACAAACGCTGCCGCTTCCCGACGGTGGTGGACGCATGAACAGATGCCCGCACGGACTCAACGATCTCCGGCTCGCAATCGGCCGGGTGATCTGCGTGGCTTGCAAGCTGCGCTGGGACAACAACGATCCGCACCTACTCACGACTCTCCTGCGTGCGGCGCAGGAGGCAGACAAGCAGAACACGGCACGCATGGACAGGCTGGAGCGTGCGTTTGGGCCCGCTACCGGGCTTGTGCCTTGCGGTGTGTGCGGTGAGTGGCGCGATCCGCAGAACCCATGGGAGGGCACCAACCTTCTCGGCGTGCACTACTGCGCCAACTGCGTGTGCCATGAGTGGGAGCGGCTCGCAGACGTCGAGGACGATGAGCAGCTAGTGGACGGTGCAACCGATCAACTCTGCCGCTGGCTCATGGAGTTGAACGTGGACAAAGGCTCGTACATCAGCGAGGACTTGAATGAGTCACCCGCAGCCAAGGCGCAACGCTACGTGCTGGTAGCGTTGCTCCCCTACGCTGGCATCCTGCACGCGGAGATAGCAAAGCTCCGGGGAGAGGCGACATGACCTGTGACGAGAGAGGACACATCCGGCTAGTGGACGTGGTGGAGTCGTTCGGGCAACGGTACGTCGAGGCCGAGCTACCCGGCGACACGTTCGTACTCTACCACGAGATCGGACGCGGGCCGCACGCGGGGCTCGCGCAGGGGCCGCGCGTCCCGACGGGATCCGTGCGCTGCGACAAGTGCGGTGACGAGTCGGACAGCGAGCCCGGCCTGCCGTGCGGGCGCTGGTGGATGTGCACGCAGAGCACGTGCGACGGACTGTACCGCAAGACCTGGCTCTGCCCGAAGTGCGGGCACCCAGCCCGGTACATCACCGAGGCTTTCGTTGAGGTCGGGCAGTACGACGAGCAGCGGAAGGTGTACGAGGCCGAGGGGGACGTAGAGGAACACGTCTGCCCGGAGTGCAACACGGAGTTCTACCTATGAAAGCCGTTGACCTGTTCGCCGGATGGGGTGGGTTCACGCTCGGCGCGGAATCCGCCGGCGTGCACGTTGTCTGGGCTGCGAACCACTGGCAGCTCGCCGTCGAGGCGCACCAGATGAACCACCCCGGCACGCAGCACTCGTGCCAAGACCTGAGGCAAGCCGATTGGTCGCAGCTGCCCGAGTACGATCTACTGCTCGCCTCGCCAGCTTGTCAGGGACACAGCACCGCATCCCAGCCCCGGCGCCGCACGTACCACGACGCCATGCGTGCGACGGCATGGGCCGTGGTGGACTGCGCCGACGTGACCGAGCCCGAGTTGGTGCTGGTCGAGAACGTGCCAGCCTTCCGACGCTGGCGCCTCTATCCGTTGTGGCTCGATGCGCTCCGGAAGCTCGGCTACAACATCACGGAGACTCACCTACTCGCATCAAGGTTCGGGGTAGCCCAGAGGCGAGAACGTCTGTTTATCGTCGGCTCACGAGCCCGATCTGTCACGCTTCCGGCCGGAAACAGCCAAGAACCCGCGTTTGGGCCGCTGATCCAGTGGGACGAGGGGGATTGGCGACCGATTCGGAGGGCGCAGAGAGGCGCACAGGCCCGCATACATGCCGCTCAGGGGCGCCACGGGCCCCGCTGCCTGTCGCAACACGTGACCGGGCACCCTGGAGTAGGGCTGGACGAACCGATCCGCACACTGACCACCAAGGACCATTGGGTAGTGGTGGACGGCGACAACTACCGCCCGCTCACGCTGCGCGAGCTTGCACGCGGCATGGGCTTTCCCGATGGGTACGAATGGCCGAGCACGGCCAGCAGGACCGACACTCTCCGCGGCCTGGGCAACGCAGTGTGCCCACCCGTGGCAACCGCAGCGATCAACTCTCTGCAGGAGGCAGCGTAATGCCCACAATGACCAGCGAAGTCCCGTACATGAGCGAGAAGGTACTGAAGCACCTCGTCGGCGGGACGATCACAACGGCTCTCACGAGCCACGACGGCGACTCGTTCGGTTTCATGGTGAAGAAGCCCGACGGTGACAGGCTCGCCGTGTGGGCCGACATGGACGCAGAGGGCAACGGCCCGGGCTGGCTCACCATCATGGACGCCAAGACCGGGGAGAGGCTGGACTGACATGGCGACGAGTAAGCCGATCCGATTGGACTTCGAGGTGCTCGCCAAGCTGGAGGAGTACGCCGCAGAACACAACTTCCCGCGCCTATCAACGACGGTGAACGGAGTCCTGCGGCATCTGCTCAAACTTCCACGGAAAGGGGGAGGACCGGAGTAGCTACCAGCGGCGCGGCTCGGTTGTCTGGTCGCTGCGCTGCTGGCTTCACCGACACGAGAGAGAGGTGTGCAATGGGACAGATCACTTACCAAACGCCCGAGTGCCCCGAGTGCGGGAAGGATGCGTGCGCCGAGATTGACTGGATCCCCGGTGACGTGCAGCTGATCCGCGACGAGGACGGGACGTTCGACTACGAGGGGACCACCAAGGTCAACTGGGACGGACAGGTGAACGACTGCAACCAGCGGCCGTGGTGGTGGATGGAGTCCGAAGGCACGGACAAGCCCCCCGCCAAGGGCAACCGCTACGTGTGCTGCGAGGACGGGCACACGTGGACCACGCAGGCGAAGGGTGGGAACGAATGACCACGACAACGCACGACCTACCCGAGGGCCACAAGTGGGAGGAGCAGGGCAGCGTCGGGTGCTGCTACCAGTGGGAGTGCGTCAACTGCCACGCCACGTTCACGAGCGACAACGACCCACAGGACGGCTCGTACGAGGACAGCTACGAGCCCAGCGCAGAGCACGATGAGTGCGAGGAGGCCGAATGAGCACCAACGCGGGGGTTCGCATCCTTCAGTCGTGGAGCGCGAAGGATCCAGCGACCCAACTGGCAGAGATCTATCGGCATTGGGACGGCTACCCAGCCGTGACGGGTGCCAGCATAGTCGAGGCACTCAGGATCACGAGCACGGCCAGCGCGTTCGCTGGCGCCTTGCTCTCCCAAACGAGCGCGGGCAGGATGCCGCCGAGTGCAGACTACGAGCTCTGTGGGGATCTGCTCTACACGGGCTGTCTCGAATACGTGTACGTGCTCACGTTCAACGGCAACGACGTGTCCATCTGCTACCACGTGCGCGGCCGGGACGAGGCACCCGAGTTCCCCAAGTGGCACCAGAAGGAGGTGCACACGATCCCCAGCTTCGTGGAGGTGGTGAACCGTGACCGCCTCGCAATCAACAAACGGCTCGCGGAGTTGCGGGCCAAGAACCCCAACTGCTCCCACTACATAGACGCGGAGGACTTCACCGTGTTGGAGTGGAGCAAGGAGGAAGTGACAGCATGAGCAAGGCGAAGCTGTACCACGTGGACGTCGGCCGATCCAGCGGGAAGCCGGGGATCGGCGCCTGTGGCATCGTGGAAGCCACGAGCAAGAAAGAAGCACTCTCAATCTTCGTGGAAGCGGTAAGCCCGGGAGAGATAAGCGTGCGGGACAACCACGGGGAGCCCGACGAGGACGGAATAGACTACATCAACGTGTACTTCAGCGAGGACGTGAAGGACTACGCCGACGCTGACATTTCGGAGGCTTAGAGAGCCATGGACAACAGGACGCAGGAGTGCTGGAGAGTCACCATGACCACGGACAGGCCCGACCCGGGCGACCCGGACGCGAAGGCAACCGTCGGCATCATGGACCACGCCGACTTCGCAACCCGGCCACTGGCTGAGCAGTTCGCAGACGGCGTGCGGTTCCTCGCGCACCGTCTGAGCGGGCGCAGCCCCCGCATCGAGGTGCACGTGCAGGCAATGGACCTCGGCATAACGGACAGTCAGGATCTCGTCTGCCCCCACTGTGGCGAGGGGGTGGTGCACGACCACAGCGCGAGGGCGCACTTGGACGGGCTGGATATGTGCACCACGCATGGGGTGATCGAAGGGCAGGCCGTGACCGCCCAGGAGTACGAGCGGGCCGAGCGTGACGCCATGGTGGGGCTCACCAAACACACGCCGGGGCCGTGGAGAACGGAGCTCACGGACGACTACGACGCCACCGTGCGTGTCATGGACGCGCAGGACGTCACCATTGCGCTGGTGTACCAGCAGCCGCACGACAACTGGCGGGCCGAGGACAACGCGCGGCTGCTCGCGGAGGCCCCGGATCTGCTGGACCTGTTGAGAAGGATCACCACGACCACCGACCTCGCCGGGGAGGATCTTCTCAACATCGCAGCCGAGAAGGTCGAGAAGTTCTACGGATGAGTGAGGATCTGAGCGGCGTCCACGTGATCTGCTCCAACTGCCACGAGGATCGCGTGGACTGCCGCATCTACCGAGGGTCGGACGGGGAGCGCCACCCCGTCTGCGCCGACTGTGTTATCGGCGGGCACCCCGTACCATGTCCCCGTGGCTCCCGGCCGTACGGTGGAGCGTACGACAGTGACGCCATGAAGAAGGCGCGAGGGGACGTAGCATGACCTACTACGGCAAGAAGGAGGGCACGAAATAATGACAGACACCATGCACATAGTCCTGAACCAAGAGGACGCGCAGCTGTTCACGGAGATCCGCGACTCCATAGACAAGCTCGCGCAGGAACTCCGCAACCTGAACCCCGACGGGCACCTGTCGGATGTGTGCCGGCGGAAGGGGTGCAGCTATTACAAGCACTACCTCGCCATGGGCCCGCCGGATCTCACGCACGACGGGTTCCACGCTGCGGAGGAAATCTGCGTGAAGAACCAAGAGCAGATCACCCGCTACGTTGAGCTCAACCCCGACAAGCCGATCCCGGCCGAGCTCATGGATCGGGCCGACGAGGGCGAGCGAAGGGTGCGGGCGTGACCGGGTACGAGTTGAAGCGGGAGCTGGGCAACCTCGGCCTGACTATGGCCGAGGCTGCCCGCCGCATGGGGGTCAACTACACCTCACTCTGGCGGCAGACTAAGCGGGGCTCGAAGAAGGTGAGCCCCCTCTACGCCGAGGTTGTGCGGTGCTGGGTGCTCAGCCGAGAGCGGAACGGATCTCGTTGAGTTCCTCGCGGATCATTCCGGCATACCGATGGCAAGAAGTGATGAGGGCCGCGAGCCGTGCCGCGTAAGCGGTCGGCTCCGGCTCCATCTTCTCCTTGCGCCCGTCGTGCTCAGGCTCCATCCGGGGCCCGATCAGAGAGTCACGTAGCCCGGCCGCCGAGTCCGCGATCTCTGACATACGCTGCGCGAGGTTCTCCAAGTCGGTGAGCGTGCTACCCAGGTGGGTGGGCTTCGTGCTCAGGCTACCCCCCGCCCCTTCGATCCGGTGACGCGGCGGGCGCTCTGTCCGGTACTGCCGCCCCGCTCTCTCCCGCTGGTCCTCTGGTCCCATTTCCGGTCCGTCCATGTCACACCCCTTCGTTAACGTGTCTGACTTGCCTACGGATGCTCTCGAAGTACACCCTCGCCTCGGTCATGCCGCCCAACACGTATGAGGCTTTGCCCGTGGCGTGGCACAGGTACTCAAACCCCTTCTGTTCGGGGCTCTGCTTGTCCTCGTAACGGAAGCGCCGGCGATCATCACCGAGGAGATCCAGCCCCCGCTGATACAAGATCGTGTCGAAGAACTCGCGTTTCATGCGGGGATCCTGTTCGCGCAGGAGATCCCTGTCGCTCTTACTCAGGTCCGACCAGTGGAGCACCTTGGTTTCGTGCCACATGATCGCGCCCAGCAGCGGGAAGAACACCCAGAGATCGCCCAGCCCGGGCGTCTGCCGCGTGGTCGCATGGCGCTTGGGGCCGGGCCGATACCCCTGCGACAGATCGTACACCCGGCCCCCCACCTTCGCGTAGAAGCTGGCAACGACCCTCTGAACATCGTCCTCCGTCACGATCAGTAGGTACTGACGGTGAGCTTCTTCACGGCCTTGGCCGCCAGCTCCTCGATCAGATCCTTGGTCACGAGGCGGTTGATGTTCGCCTCTAGGTACGGCTTCACGAGCTCGCGCACCCGCTCCGAGATCTGCCGCTCGGCCTCCTGCTTGATGAGCTTTTCGAGCGTGCTGTCCCAATGGTTCTTGACCTTCCATGTCTCGGCCAGCTTCTCCAGCGCGATCTTCAGGTGCTTCCCGATCGCGGAGTCGAGAAGGGCCTGCGTCACGTACGCCTGGATCACGTCGGCGTCGAGCTCCACGCGAACCTGGGGGCCCATGGGCACAGGTAGCCCCTCACCCGGGGCGGTCATTCCGCCGCCCCCTGCCCGTTGACCGGGCCCTGCTGCGTGGCCGGGATCTCCAGCGACCGCTGCTCGTCAAACTCCGGCAACACGTTTGCTTCGATCCACCCTGCAGCGTCCTCGAGCTCGCGGACCGTGTGATCGAACCCCAACGGCTTGAGCGTCCCCTTGGCGGCCTTGAGGTTGGCGACGAGATACTTCAGGCCACGCTTGCACACGGGGAGGTCGGTGACGTTGACGGCCAGCGGCTCCTTGCCGTCCAGCACAGGCCGCACCAACCGGGCCCGCAACACCTCGGCCTCTGTCTCGTACTCCCCCTTCTCCTCGCGCCCCATCTTCTCGGCCTGGGCGGCCATGCTGTCGAGGTGTTTGCAGTAGAGCTCCACACCCAGCGCGACGGACCGCTGATCGTCGGCTTGTATGGAGATCTCGAACGGTAGGTTTGCGGTCATGGGTTCCTCCGTAAGGTGTTGGCGAGGGCTTCTCGGCCCGCTGGTGTGATCCGCCACGCAATAGCCTTCCGACCGCTGGGGTTCTCCCACAACTCCCCCGTGTCCTCAATGAGGCCGCGGTTGGCAAGCGGGCGGAAGCGAGGGCTGATCCCCCCGTAATTCCCGGTCTGGTCGGTGATTCCTACGATCGTCTCGGGGCCCTGCTCGGCCAGCAACCGCAGCACGATTGCCTCGTTCAGGTTGGCGCACGCCGTAAAGGCAGCAGCGTGGGACGTCGGCGGATCCGTGCTCCGCGCCAACCCCCTCGAGTCCAGGCAGGACAACTGCTCGTGTGGGTAGTCAGAAGGGGACTTCATCATCCTCCTTGGTCCGGTTGGGTGGCTTGAGCTCCGGGCTCTCGTCCCGCTCGGGGTTGAGCTTCTCCCGGCGCCGGCGCCTACTCTCCGCGCGATCCACACAGCTGTCGCAGTAGTGGATGTAGCGCCCCTCCTCGTCCTGCTCCACCCGGGACAGCCCCGGCGTCGGCGCACCCTTGGCCCACATCCAGCCCTCAAACTCCCGGGGGCCTATGTGGTCCTTGCTCGGGCACCACTTCTGAACCCGCTCAATGGGGAGATCCGTCGGTAGCGTATCCTCAGACACCCAACCCCTCCAGATACTTCACGGCCATTTTGTGCGGCTTCTCCTCCCGGTAGCCCTTGCAATGGTTCGCCAGCCGCTCAATCCGGTCCCGATCCTTGAAGATGCTCACGATGCTGTCGTGTACGGTGCCCTCGTCGGCCTGTTTCTTGAAGATGGCGTCCCTGAACCAGCCGTCCACGGTGTAGAGGAGCTCGTGCACGTTGTCGCTGTTCGCCTCAAGGGCTCGGACCAGCCGGGATTCCCGCTCTTTGGAGAACAGGGCTTTCATGTGGCCCATCTTGTGCTGCCAGTAGGCGAAGATCAGCGCGGCCATGACGGCCCGGAGTTCCTTCTTGGATACCCGGCGTTGGTGATCGCTGTCCACGGCCGCGAGCACACCGGCCAGATACTTCTCGATCGCCACGTTCGTACGGCCCCGTCGGGCTGGCAAGCCCGACTGCGTAGTTACTGCTTCTCCTTCTGCCTCTGCTTCTGCTTCTGCTTCTGGTGGG
>Ga0255055_10003031_pt1 | contig 11481 bp, 8 predicted proteins | sample JV7_2_27_MG_FD_188633 | JGI IMG/M metagenome (GOLD analysis project Ga0255055, IMG submission 188633) | Seawater microbial communities from Jervis Inlet, British Columbia, Canada - JV7_2_27 | ecosystem: Environmental > Aquatic > Marine > Inlet | place: Canada: British Columbia | collected... | reverse complement strand
GGGTCAAGTTATATATCCAGATGGAAGAAGGGCATGATATCGAAAGTTTTCTTCCACAGATCCAGTATTATCTGAAGAAGCACCAGGGCGAAGACAGCCAGAATGAACTGACCTGCATCAATATCCAGAAAATCCATCTCTATAGTGACCTGGCTGTGGAATATGCAGTAACAGGAAGTATCAAAAATATGTATGTCCTGATTGCCATTGCCATCTTTATCCTCTTAATGGCAGGGGTCAATTTCACCAACCTCTCTGTTGCCTATTCCACTCTCAGGATAAGGGAAGTTGGGATACGTAAGATCAGCGGTGGGACACGTAAACAATTACTCAGCCAGTTCGTTAGTGAGTACCTGGTGATGACCCTGATCTCCATCCTGCTTGGATTTGTGCTTTTTGAGTCCTTCCTCCCCGTATTCAACCGCCTGGTCAGCAGGGAGCTGAATTTCCATTACCTGGATAATTATCCCCTGTTTTTCATCATTTTACTTACCGGGTTGGTAATCGGAACCCTGTCCGGACTCTACCCGGCTGTGTTGGTATCCGGATACCAGCCGGTTCAGATACTCAGGATGAAGCTGGCTAAAAGGGGAAGGGGGCCGGGACTCAGAGAGGTGCTTGTGGTGATACAGTTCACGATATCCGCGGCGCTTATTATTGGTACATTAGGCGTTCTTCGCCAGGCCGATTATATGGTGAACAAAGACCTGGGATATAATCCCCACAGCGTAATCAGTATCCCATTCGGTGATACTACTGATGTTAGAATTGAGAGATTCAGGGAAATGATCCTGGAAAATCCGGAGATGATTCAGGCCGCCCGGCATGATTACCCTGTTTGCCGCTCGGATAACTGGACCACCATTTCCTGGGAAGGAGCTGAGGAGGGTAATACCATAAGGATGAATGTGAACTATGCCGATCATCGCTTCCAGGAACTTTACGAAATGAGATTACTGGAAGGTGATGGATTTACCCGGGACCGGTTTGGGAGTCTTGATGCAGGCCGGGAAGTGATCCTGAACAAGGCTGCTGTTATGATGATGGATCTTGATAATCCAATTGGGAAAAATATCCGCTACAGACTTGATTACCGGGTGAGGGATGCAGGAGAAATTAAGATCGTTGGGGTGATAGATGATTATCATTTCCTTTCCGTTCATAACACTATCATGCCAATAATGATCCGCCTTTATGATGAAAGCCATGTAGGCTGGAGTATATCAGTCAGAATGAATACAATGGACCTGAAAGGCAGCCTGGAATTCCTAAAGGAAAAATTTATTGAGATATTTCCCGAGCTTCCCTGGGATTACCAATTTGTCTATGATGTCCATGCGCGCATGTACCAGGAGGAGCAGAAAATGACCAAGGTGATCATGGCGCTGGCCATCATCGCCATTGTGATCGCCTGCCTGGGTGTATATGGACTGATCGCTTTTACTACCTCCAGACGCACGCATGAAGTTGGTGTCCGCAAAGCCATGGGTGCAGGCTTTCCCAGGATCTCTTTCCTGTTTATCAAGGAATTCCTGGTCCTGATCCTGATTGCCAACGCGATCGCCTGGCCGGTGGGATATTTTGTGGTGAACGGCTGGCTGAAATCATTTCCCTATAAAGTATCCTTCTCAGTGGCTCCCTTCTTTGTTGCCATCTTCCTCACCATTGTCATAACCGTCCTCTCCATGCTCTACCATACCTATCGTGCCTCCAGCCTGCAGCCGGCTGATAGTTTGAGGTATGAATAAGCTGATATTTTCTCTGTTTTTCCATAAACAAGAAATGTACTGTCAGCGTGACTAGATTTTGGATATATGATTTACATATCGTATATTTATATCGTATATAAAAATCGTATATTCATGAAGGTTACTGCCATTATACCGGATGATATTATCAGAGATGTACAGAGCTTTACTAAAGGGAAGAACATTACAGACAGTTTGATTAAAGCTTTGAATGATTGGTTATATGCCAAGCGTATAGAGAAGTTAAATAATGAATTATCGAAAAAGCCTGTTCGTTTCAAAGAAGGATTCACTGCCGAAGGTATCCGGGAATCAAATAACAGAATATGATATTGATCGATACATCAGTCTGGATAGGATTCTTTAGACAAGATGTTAAGTATACTGAAGAAATTGAGCGCTTACTTAAGAAAAAGCTGGTTATTTCAATTGAACCGGTTTTTTCAGAGTTGTTATTTGGTGTCAGGTACAAGAAGGATAAAGAAATGATTTTGTCTTTCTGGCAAATTCTGCCTAAGGTAGAATTTGGTAGAACTTCAATGCTCAGGGCTGCTGAATTCGCCAATGATAATAATTTCTATCAATCGGGAATAGGTCTGATGGATGCAATTATCATTAAAGCTGTGATAGATGGTAATCATACCTTATGGACACTGGATAAGAAAATCTACAATTTTGTTGAGAAGAAGTATATTTATCAGGGTTGAGTAGAATAACCAACAATAAACACAAACCGGAATAGTGCCTGAGGGAGTACGGTATTTTATTTTTTATCCGGAAAAATGGCTTCTCCCTTGGTCAGCCATGATGCGCCAAAAGCCACCAGCGCAATGGTTTCTCCCCAGAATACAAAAGAGGAATCATGGCTATTGTTTTTCAGAAGGATCTTATAAACTACAATGACTATAAGACAGGCAAGCATAATAATTCCGCATATTATATAGATCAGATTCCTTTTTTTCTTTCGTCCTCTAGGTCTTTTACCTTTCTCTGTTTTGGTGAACAGGAAAAGAGAAAATGAAGCCAGCGTCAGGAAAAATAAAATCGCGCATACCAGGTGAACAATTCCTGCCCAATCATCCGGACCTGATTTTATAGTTGGAAACCAGGCTACTCCAAGTGCAAACAGTCCACCCAGGTTTCCTGCCCAGTCATCCCATTTATTATAACCACTGTAAAAAAATAAGAATAAAGCCACGGCACAGAGGGCGCCCACAAATACATCCCTCATACCCGTATGGTAATAATAGCTGATGGAACTCTCGACAAATTTCCCCTTAAAGATGAGAAAACCACCCAGCATCAGGACGAAAGGCAGCAGGAGCCCAATCCACCCGACCGCTTTGCGAAGGGTCCAATAAGAATAGGTATGCCTGGAATACTTGTTAAAAATGTTTATCATAATCATTCCACATTATGGTACGTCGGGAACCTGTTCCCATTGTTTACTGATCCGGTCATAATGGCCCGATAGTTCATTCACCTTATCCGGCAATGTACCAGCCAGGTTTTCAAGTTCCGTTGGGTCTTTGATTATATCATACAGTTCCCAATCCCCGTCGTTCATTCTCACGATTTTGTATGCTCCCTCCCTGAACATCCTGAATCTGTCAAGTCCCGAAATAAAATATTCTGGATCTTCCCTTTCCTTTCCCTCAAACACCGGGAGTAATGACTTGCCATGCAGGGGGAGGCTGGGATATCCGTGGATGGAATCCGGGTAGGGGATTTGCAACAGATCCAGCAGGGTAGGTGCAATGTCTACCACATGACCTGGCTGCGGGGTGATGGAATTCGGCTTGATAACACCGGGCCAGCGGGCTATAAAGGGAGTATGGCTTCCTCCTTCATAACCGCATTGCTTGTACTGCCTGTAAGGTGTATTTCCGAGATTGGCCCAGGTGGAGCGCAGGCTCCAGTAAGAATTGGCAGGACCTGGTTGAATATCTGGGATCTTATTCGAATAAAAGGGACAGGAACCATTGTCCACCAGGAACATGATCAGGGTATTATCCAGTTCACCCGCTTCTTCGATCCTGTCCAGGATCCGCCCGATATTCTGGTCCATCCTGTCAATCATGGCAGCGAATACAGCCATCTCAAGGTCCAGTGAATCCTGCATGCCTGCCGACAGGCCCTCCCATGGATAGTAATCGGTGTATTCAGGGACCAGGGGCCCCCTGAATTTGTTAAGGTTGCCTTCCGGTGGACTCAATTGTGCATTTTCAGGCAATACGCCTAGCTCCTTCATACGCTGATAGCGTTCCTCCCGCAGGCTGTCCCAGCCCTTCAGGTAGGTCCCCCGATACCGGGCAATGTCTTCCGGCCTGGCCTGAAGAGGGTAATGGGCCGAATGATAAGGAAGGTAGAGAAAGAAGGGATCCTTTCTGTCAAATGCTTCATCCAGCCATCTCAGTGCACGGTCAGTAATAAAATCAGTTTTGTACATAGGGGACTTTTCATACTCGATCTCCGACGCAGCAATTTCCTTTCCTTCGAGATAAAAAGGGCGTTCAAAGGCTCCCGACGGGGGGAGGAAATATTCCGTTGTGGCCCAGAAGTAGAAAGAATGATCGAAGATATTTTCAGCCTTGCAATAATCCGGCACCCAGGAATCGAAATGCTCCTTTCCGCTCATGATATTGAAGTATCCGGCCTTTCCTGTGAGCTGGGCAATATGTACGGCACCGTTCCCGCCCTTGTAAAGTCCGGTAAGCATGGAGGAACGGGTAGGATTGCACTTGGCCATGTTATAGAAAGTGGTGAATCTCAGTCCTTCCCGGGCCAGGCGGTCGATATTGGGTGTCCGGATCTCTCCTCCGTAGCAACCAATGTCCGAGAAGCCGATATCATCCCCCATGATGAGGACAATATTGGGCCTGGGGGGAGGCTTCCCGGAACAGGATAAGAATGTGCAGATAGCTGTGACTATTACGACTGATTTCAGATATTTGAGTGCATACATAGCTCAAGGATTTAGTGTTTTATCCCCGTACCAGGGATGTGCCAGTTTAATCTCGTTAACTCTACAACAAGCTAAGATACCTTTAGATTTGAAATTTATGAAAATTAATTATTAGATGATAATAATGATATTGAAAAAAGGGGACTGTATTATCCTGGTCGGGAACATCCCGGATTTCATTAGATAGTTCCAGGTTATGAAGCAGTTTTCTTATGCCACTCCGTCCAGGTATCACAAATTGTGATACATTTGCATCTTTACTTAAACCTAATAACACAATTACAATGAGAACATTAGTCTTTATTTCAGCCTTGATTGCGCTGGCAGCGTGCTCGCAAATCGAACCACCGGAACTTTATTCAATTGAACAATTCTATAATAACACAAGGATTGGCGGTGGTGCCTTTTCCGAGGATGAAACCAAACTGCTGGTGAACAGTGACGAATCCGGGATCTTTAACGTATATGAAATTAATATCGGGGATGCCTCAAAAAAACAGATCACGGCCTCGGAAACAGAATCATTTTTTGCTGTAGATTATGTACCGGGCACCAATCAAATTTTATATTCCGCGGATAAGGGCGGAAATGAGATCAATCATATTTATTTGCTACAGGAGGATGGAACCTCGGAGGACCTGACCCCGGCAGAAAATGAAGTGGCCCAATTTGCTGGTTGGAGCGAGGATAAGAAATCAATGTTTTACCTTTCGAACAAACGGGATCCCCGGTTTTTCGATTTTTATAAAATGGGCATCTCAGATTGGAAAGCGGAGATGATCTATCAAAATAATGAAGGTCTGGATATTTCTGATGTATCCTATGATGAGAGCATATTCATTTTAGGTAAGAGTATCACCACAAGCGAATCAAAATTATTCCTGTTTGACCGCAACAGTGGTAAAATGACTGAGATATCTGATGAACCCGGAAATTATGCTGGTTCAGGTTTTAGCAAAGACGATACGCAATTCTTTTATATAAGCAATGCCGGTAAAGAATTTTCCAGCCTTATAAAATATGAAATTTCCACGGGAAAAAGGGAAGTGTTGTATGAGACAAACTGGGATGTCATGTACAGCTATTTAAGTGAAAATGAAAAGTACAGGGTAATTGCCATTAATGAAGACGGAAAGAACTCCCTTCTTGTCAATGACAATAAAACCGGGCAGGCTATCAATTTTCCCGCTGTACCAGATGGTGATGTTACATCCGTAAGCATTTCTGAAAGTGAGAACCTGATGAGACTCTCAATTGGTACTTCCAAGGCTCCTGGCAATCTTTATATGTATGATTTTGAAAGTGAAAAACTAAAGAAACTGACAGAAACACTGAATCCTGAGATCAATATTGACCACCTGGTTTCAGCTGAGGTTGTCCGGTTTGAATCCTTCGACGGACTGGAAATCCCGGCCATTTATTACAAGCCCCTGACAGCCTCCAAAAACGATAAGGTCCCAGCTTTGGTCAGGGTTCATGGCGGTCCGGGCGGACAATCCCGGGTGGGTTATTCCGCCTTGACACAATACCTGGTGAACCATGGCTATGCCGTTTTGGCGGTCAACAACCGGGGCAGCAGTGGTTATGGGAAAACCTTCTACAAATTGGATGACCGCAACCATGGTGATAAAGATCTTAAAGATTGTATCTGGGGAAAGAAATGGCTGCAAAGCCAGGATTATATTGATGAAGACAAGATTGGTATTATTGGAGGAAGTTATGGTGGATACATGACTATGGCTGCCATGGCATTTGCACCGGAAGAGTTCACTGTGGGCGTAAATCTTTTTGGGGTCACCAACTGGTTGAGGACCCTTAAATCCATCCCGCCTTACTGGGAGTCATTCAGGGCAGCACTGTATGATGAGCTGGGCGATCCGTTTACAGATGATTCTGTTCGTCTGTACGAAATCTCGCCCCTGTTCCATGCTGAAAACGTAATAAAACCGCTGATGGTCCTTCAGGGAGCCAATGACCCGAGGGTACTGCAGATTGAATCTGATGAGATCGTAGAGGCGGTTAAAAAGAATGGTGTACCTGTAGAGTACGTGATATTCCCGGATGAAGGCCATGGCTTCATGAAGAAGGAAAACGAAATCAATGGCTACGGACAGATCCTGGAGTTCCTGGATAAATACCTTAAAGGACAGGGAGTTGTTGAATTAAAACCCGTGCAGTAAACCAGGATACAGGACTGGAGTTCACCCAGGTTTATTCACTGTTCCTCTGTATGTATGCCTGTTTGAAGTACTCCCCGGAGTGTACCTCGATAATGTAGTAACCGGCAGGCACCTGATTGGCCAGGCTGTCTTTTCCGTCCCAGACGAATGAGTGGCTACCGCCCGGAAGCGGTCCGTTCTGCAGCACCTGGATCTCATTGTCCTCAAAGCCATAAAGGGCAGCCCTGACCGTGGTTTCATAATTTACCTGGAAACTGATGGTGGTGCTGTCCACAAATGGATTTGGAGTGATGGTGATGGAATCAATGGATTCATATCCTTTTGTCATCAGGCTGCTTGAATCAGCCAGGAATCGTTGCATATCGACAACGTATATTTGTCCGTCCTCACTCCCCAGGAAAAGTTTATTTCCACTGGCCACGGGATCCGTAAAGGCATTTCCCCCGGTCCGGGAGAAATTAATGATGGACCCATTCTTTTTGTCCAGTGCATACAGATAACCTTTCCCGAAGTTGGATCTCAGGTAGGCATAAGCATCACCGGCGGTAAACAGGACATGGTTGCCTTTTATTATGGGTTTTGAAAAATTGTTCAGGTAGAATTCATAAGTCCAGTACAATTCCCCGGTCCTGACATTGAATGCGAAGAATTTATGGCAATCAGATCCGCCGATAAATAAGGTGTCCCCGAAAATTAGCGGATCTCCCGCGATCCATCCACCATTTTGCTCTGTGTGGGACCAGATCCTTTTGCCGGTTTTTATATTGACTACCTGCAATTCAGGATTCCTTGCCCCGAATACCAGAAGGGAATCATGGATGTGCAGCCTGGTGTTCACCTGCCCAAAAGTAGGATAGAGCTGTTCCTGGTAAGTTCGGTAAGTCCAGATGGTATCCCTTGTATAGAGGTTAAATGCATAAATCCTTCCGTTCCAATCCCCAAGGAAAAGTATATCATCTTTAATTACAGGCGTACATCTTATAGCTGCGGAATCAATTGTAGTCCAGTCGTATTTCAACTCACCCTTCAGAGCATCAAAACAATATAGCATCCCATTCTCGCAACCAAAATAGACGGCTGTGTCATGAATGACAGGGCTGCTGTGATGATAATCCCAGGGATCGAGATTGTCACTTGGGATCAAAGATTCGATCTCATAGGTCCAGATCTCCCTTCCCGAGGATTTATCCAGGGCATAAAAACGATTCCCGCTTGAAAAATACAGCATGAAATCTTTGATGGCAGCGGAGCTTTTTACGGCAGATCCGGTCGGGATTGACCATTTTTCATCGCCGGTATTTAGATCAACAGCATAAAATGTACTGTCATTGCTGCCGAAATAAAGCACATCGTTGTTTATGATGGCGTGGGACTGTATCCTGTCGCCGGTTGCGAAGAAAGTTGAAACATAGCTTTCTGTGGGACCGGAACAATGGCAGAGGCCTAGCAGCATCAAAAAACCGATCAGTTTTGAATTCATCTTTTGAGTTATCATCTGTGCATGTGTTTTGGAGAGTGATCCAATAAGTTAATAAAAGTAATATTTACTGATCGGCGGATAACGCAGAATTGGCAATTGTTTTATATTTTTGTTTTTTCTTTTAAAAATTAGCATTATGAAATTTATGAAATCATTAATTCTGATCGCTCTGGTTGTTTCAACAAGCGCTGGCGTATTTGCACAAAAAAAAGCAGATCCCGTTGGGACATGGAGTTTTCATGCCCCAGATGCTGCCTATGAGTATAGCAAGGGAGATATTGTCATTGGCGAGGAAGGCAATGAGTATACTGCGAAGCTAGTTTATGGAGAGTCCTATGAGATCAAAGGCCAGGATGTTGTGCTGGAGAAGGACCAGCTTACCTTTAAGATATATATTGAGGGTGAGTCGATCAACATAAAAGGAACCGTTACCAAGGAAACCATAAATGGAACGGCCACCTACTCGGAGGGGACCATATCCTTTAAATCTGAAAGGAAGAAAGAGGAGAAGCAGTAAGAGGGTCTGGAACTGCAAATTAATCCATGCGTCTTATTAATTCAATAATTTCGGGATGCCTCGCGGGATGTCTTGTGGGATGGTTGTTTCTGTCCGGTTGCGGATCGAATGAGTCAGGGAGTCCGGATGAGCCGGGTGATCTGCTGGAATATGTTGATCCATTCATTGGAACAGGATTTCACGGACATACTTTTCCCGGACCGGTGCTGCCTTACGGAATGATGCAACTGGGTCCGGATACAAAGCTGAACGGATGGGATGCTTCCAGCGGGTATCACTATGGTGACAGTACCATATTTGGATTCTCGCATACCCATTTAAGCGGTACAGGGATAGGGGATATGGGCGATATCCTTATCCTGCCCTTCACCGGGGATGATGAACAGAAGCCGGTGGCCCTGTTTAATAAAACCAGGGAGGAATCCCACGTTGGTTATTATTCTGTGAGCTTTGAGAACTATGATGTCCGGGCAGAGTTAACCGCCACCGCCAGGGTTGGTTTTCACAGGTATCATTACGGTCCCACAGAAAAAAAGCGCCTCCTGCTGGATATCGGACATATCCTCCAGCGAACCTGGGGACACAATAATGTGTACAATGAGATCGAGATCATCGATCAGAAACACATCAGAGGAGTAAAACATTCCACAGGCTGGGCATTCGACCACAGGGTCTACTTTTATGCCGAGTTTTCCAGTTCTTTCATTGTGGATACGGTTATTTCGGATGAAGAACACTCGGGACCGGGCCATATATTCAAAGGGAACAGTGTATATGCCTATCTCAGTTTTAATGAGCTCCCGGACAATGAGCCCCTGCTCGTAAAAGTCAGCATCTCTCCTGTGGATGTTGAGGGTGCCAGGAACAACATGCTGGCGGAACTGCCAGGCTGGGATTTTGAAGAGGTGCAGCGAGGAGCCGAGGATGCGTGGAGGAAGGCCCTGTCAAAGATCAAGGTATACTCCGGCGATAAAGGGAAACTCACGCAGTTCTACACTGCCCTTTACCATACCATGATAGCTCCCATGTTATACCAGGATGTGGACGGCCGGTACAGGGGAATGGACTGGAAAATACACAGGGCTTCACCTGGCATGACCAATTATACGGTTTTTTCCATGTGGGATACCTTCAGGGCCCTCCACCCCCTGATGACCATCATCGATGAACCCAGGTCGGCTGACTGGGTTAATAACCTCCTGTTAAAATATAAGCAGGGTGGATTTTTACCCATGTGGCCCCTGGCTTCCAACTATACCGGTACCATGGTGGGTTACCCTGCCGTAGCCAATATTGCCGATGCCCTTGCAAAGGAGATTCCCGGAATTGATAAGCAGCTTGCCCTGGAAGCCTCTGTAAAAAGTGCCTCCTACATACCCTGGCCGGAAACTTCCGATGTATATCCAAGGAAAAGGAACCTGATGCCAGCCTACAACAAATACGTGATTGAAGGAAGACATATTCCAGCCGATGAGATTGTTAAATCGGTTTCTTTTGGCCTGGAAATAGCCTATTATGATTGGTGTATCGCGCAGATCGCTACCTTCTGTGAGAATGATTCCATGGCAGCATATTTCCAGGACCGGTCCAAGAACTACCGGCATTATTTTGATGAGAGCACAGGGTTCATGAGAGGGAAAAATAGCGATGGCAGCTGGGTTGCACCTTTTAATCCAAGGTATTCAAGCCATGAGACTGCTCCCTACGTTGAGGGCAACGCATGGCAGTGGACCTGGTTCGTACCCCATGACGTTGATGGATTGATAGAGTTATTTGGCGGCCGGGAACAATTTACCGAGAAACTGGATACCCTGTTTTCGACCTCCTCACTAATCGAAGGGGAAGATGCCAGCGGGGATATTACGGGCCTGATAGGCCAGTATGCCCATGGGAATGAGCCCAGCCATCACATCGCTTATCTCTATACGCTGGCCGGACAAGCCTGGAAAACCCAGGAACTGATTGACAGGATCTTCCGTGAATTTTATGCAGCCAGTCCCGATGGTATTATCGGCAATGAGGACTGTGGACAGATGTCTGCCTGGTTTATCCTCAATGCCATTGGCTTTTACCAGGTAGCCCCGGGGAATCCTGTTTACACCATTGGCCGGCCTCTCTTTGACAGGGTTGAGATTGATGTTGGTGAGGGAAAGACATTTAACGTGATAACAAAAAATAACAGTAAAGAAAACCGTTTTGTTCAGGAAGTGTACCTGGACGGAAAAAGGCAAGACAAGCTGTTTGTTCGTCACAGAGATATCATGAAGGGAAAAACCCTGGAGATGGTGATGGACAATACTCCTGATATTGATCAGGAACCGGCCAGGTAGAGTAAATACCCCTTCCGCGGCTGGACCAGTATCTTGTCCGTGACTTTGAATTGCTGACCATCCTGAAAATCTTCGATTTCGGGTGCTGTGAGGATGGCCCCATCCGGATCAATCCCGATCTTTTCCCAATCAATCTGAAGCTTTACAGCATAGGGATCATCTGAGAAATTCCCTATGGATATCAGCACCTTGTTTTCTTTTATATAGGCTGTTGCCTTGACATCGGGATGATCTGTTTCTATTGCGGGATCGGGGTCCCAC
>Ga0255055_10003030_pt1 | contig 11481 bp, 11 predicted proteins | sample JV7_2_27_MG_FD_188633 | JGI IMG/M metagenome (GOLD analysis project Ga0255055, IMG submission 188633) | Seawater microbial communities from Jervis Inlet, British Columbia, Canada - JV7_2_27 | ecosystem: Environmental > Aquatic > Marine > Inlet | place: Canada: British Columbia | collected... | reverse complement strand
CTAGAAAGGCTGTACCAACATCCGGTGCCACAAGTAAAGCGACCCACCACTCAAGGAGTTCCCAGAACGCAGCAACCGCTAAGACGATACTAATGGCAATGAAATAAAGCCAGCCTCCCCTTTGCAAGGGCGTCTTTCGCAGCAGTACCTCGCGGATAATGAATGCCGGGAATACTCCAAGTGCTATATGCCCGACCCTGTCATAGTGGTTACGGCCAAGTTCAAACACTTCTTTGGCCCAGTTTCCCAGGGGAGTTTGGGCGTAAGTGTAATAACCACCGTAAATCAAGATGAAGATATGAAAAAAAACACAAAAATACACCATGTGTGACATCGGAAATCGACGGTAGCTCAAGATCAAAACTAAAATGCCTGCAAGACCTGGTCCGACCTCCAATAGCCAGCCTATCCGGCCAGCGGGCGGATCGATTACAGTAATGATACACACTAACACCACAATGGATAGAAGCACTAGGGGCAAGCGGGAATATGAAAGTGGCACAGATGTCATGGCAGAATCTGGGTTATAGATTTCGGTTTCTTTTTTTACGAACTTTAAAGGCAAGCCTCTAAAAAATAAATAAGGGTCGGATTAATCGATCGGCCGAAGGCGAAACGTGATACCAGCCAGTTGGCTGTTACGTCCCTTTTAAGGCAAATCCCTGTATTACTTTGTCGGCCAGTCGGTCAAGTTCTTCTTTGGGCGGATGCTTGGCAGGCCAGGTGAGCGTAACGCCATCTTCAGGATGGCGGGGCAATACATGTATGTGAAAATGCTCAACGGTCTGCCATCCTGCTTTTTCGTTGGCTTGCAGCAAGGTCATGCCTGCCGGCTGCATGGAAGTTTTGACAGCTTTGGCAATTTTAGCCGCAGCCTGAAATACTGAAGCCGCCAAATCGGTATGGAGATTATAGATATTCTGTACGTGTTTTTTAACGGCTACAATTACATGGCCCGGATTAACCTGGCCGGCATCCATAAAAGCTATGATTCCTTCGTCTTCATAAACTTTGCTTGATGGTATTTCGTTCGAAACGATTTTGCAGAAAACGCAATCAGTCATTCTACTCTCCTCTTTTTTCTTTCTGCTTTTAACCTGGATTGAGTCGCCAACCACATTTTTCTAAGGCAAATAGGGCATTGACGGCAAAGCCATCAGATTCTTCCCGACAGGTTCAGCGAACTGATAGAAGCGTCTCCTCCGACTGTTTCATTTAAAGTGTCTGATTGGCTGGGACGATAGTTTTTTTTCCAAAAATACTGCTCGACCTTGACTCGGTTCTAATTCATAAGGGACAAAACCAAATGACTTATATAAACCCTTCCCAACGACATTATTTTCGAGGACTTCCAAGGTCAACTTACAACAACCTGTTCGCAAAGCGATCGTTTCTACTTTTTTAAGCATCATTTTTGAGATGCCTCTTCCCCGAAAATCAGGGGAAACAAATACATCATGGATATTCAACAAAGGCTTACAAGCGAAAGTAGAAAATCCCTCGATGCTGATCACCAGACCCGCCGGCAGACCGTCTACAAAGGCAATTACGGTATGTATCCCGTCTCGTTTTTCGAGCTCTTTGACCAAATTGGCCTTGACGGTATCTGAAAGTGTGACGCCACCTCCCATGATGTCGGTTGCATAACCATCGAGCAGTTCGATGATGATCTTCTCGTGGCCATCTTTTGTGTAGCTGCTTTCGACTATTTCTATCATTTTTTCTAAGCCTTGTAGATGAATCTAAATCGCCAGAAAATCGACACTTTTTCCCGTCGGGCTCCAGAGAGAGGTTGGGTATTAATACCTACCAATAACTCCTAAATCAAGTTTTTTGATTTTTCTATCCTGCTAATCATTTAGGCATATTTTGGATCCCATGACAAAGTTATTCATATTCTCCCCTTACGCAACTGAAGTTATATATTACCGGTTTTCAATTTAAAAAATCAATAGATTGCAACATCTGTCCGGTTTAACTCTAAACTTGATTAAAAGGGTCAAAAAATGGTATAAATAACCGTTAATTATTAAAATTTAACCGGTAAACCCGAAATATTTAGTGCTACCGTATAAAGATAACGTTTTAAGCGCACGAGGCCGCGACAGTGTCTAAAATCCAATCCTATCTTAATCAAATCCCCATTATTGGTGACTATCCCTGGTTGATAGTCGTCGGTATTCTGGGGCTGATTGCCTGTTGGACTGTTTTTCGGGCACTCAGAAAGCGCGGTCGCAAATCGGTTGCGGACCCCGAAGAGACAATTGATTTGGATGAGGCTATCGTTGAAGAGGTGGAGGAATTCATAGAGGAAAAAAAACAGGCACCCATTTCCAGCGAAGCTATTGCCCAATTTTTTCTGAAAGTTTATAAAGCGCAACTCGGAGAATCACCGGATGCACGCTCTGAAACAAAACCGCTGGAATCCGAGTCGATTGCGCCTAAAATGACATACGAACTGCGTGTGGCCCATAAAAGGGGATGGGAAACAAGACGCATGACTGTTGGACCGCTCGGGGGCGGCGGGGCCAGCCGCAGTCAATGCTTTACTGTGATTTATGATGACCATCTGGTATTGAAAATACCTCAGAAACCCATCCGGGACTTCAGGTCCTATATCGATAATATTGTTTCGGATCAGGCGATCGTAAGAATTCTCGCCCCGCGGGAATGCATTGTTCCCAGTATATCCGCAATTTTGAAAAAAATTCATCACTTTTCTGACGCAGATACCCTGTCCCTGTTTGAACTTGAAGAAAAATATATCAACTGGCTTGAAAAACTTCCCAATTTCCAGGACCTGCTGAAAATCGGTGAATCCTTTGTCTTTGTGATGGATTTGTCCAAGTATTTTTTTCTGGGTCATATCATAAACGATTTTCATGACCTGGATAATAGGCTATATCAGGAAATCGCCGGATACCCTGAAGTCATCTGGGAAAATCATGGCTTTGAGGGGCGATACGGCTTTGAAAACGACGAGGTTGTCGACGAAATCAAAGAGGTTTTTTCGTTCTTCAAGGAAAAAGTCAGCCAATTGCTGAAATTATTGGATCCTGCCGATTCGGTCGAAAGCTATGCTCTGCGAAAATGGTTTCTCATTCATCTGGCCGGTAGAACGCTGGACTCCACCGAGAAAGGTTTAAACGCCGAAACGGTGGATAAAATAAATCTCTTAATTCTAAATATTTTAGATGATAAGAAGGACCCGGTTGAATTTTATCGCAATACTGTCAAGGGTTGCATCCAGTCCGTTACGGTTGGACAAAACAAGTCTCAGATGGGAGAACTCGTATCGAAAATGCTGGACCTGCTGGTCTGGCTGAGAACAAAAGATGTGGCCATGCGCGATCTCAAACCGGATAATCTCCTAATTGTTGGTGATCCCGCCAAATACCCGGATTTTTTGAAATCGACCCGGGAATTTACCGTTGGACTTATCGATGTCGAGACCGCGGTGAATTATAAGCGGAACCCGGGTGAGGAGATTGGGCAGCCGATACTGGGGGGAACGCCTTCGTATGCCGTACCGGCGCATTTGTGTGACAATGAAACGCTTAAATCGCTTTATGGGGATTTATCACGCATTTTGTATCTCCAGGATTGGTTTGCCGCTGCTGGCATGATTTACGAGGTGATCCTGGGCGAGAGATTATTTGACCAAACCGGAAAGTTATTGGTGGGTATAAAAAACCTCGTCCTAAAATCCGTTCAGGGGGAACAGGAGTTGCACCAGGCATTCAAAAAAGCCAGCCAGATGTTCTGGTATGCTGCCGTTAATGAATTTAATGTCAAAACAGGTGAAAAAGAAGAACATTTAAAATCGGTTGAAGTAGTTTTACCCGATCATGGCAGGGATATGCTCACAAAAGAGCTGCTAAAAGGCAGGGCAATAACTGTCGGTAAAATCAAACGATACGTTAACACCCAGGCCGTATTTAAAGAGGAGAAAATTTGCCAGGGTTTGATCAGTGCATCCAGACAAAAAATTAGCAAGATGAAGGCAAAATTGACGGATGGCCTCGGCCATCCTCCAAAAATGACAGTTGGTAAAGCTATGGCCGTGAAGGTACTGGAAGATCTGGAACATCTAAAACTTCAATCCGAAAATCTGTCGCGCTTGATCAAGGAGCTGGCAAAGCCGGAACTGATTTTGAATGCCCATGACCTGCTAGAACTTATGTTCGACATCGTTTTGCAGGCCATGTACCGCGAAGAATGGGGTGAACTGTCGGCAGCCGAAGGTATCGAATTAGAAGAAGTAAGCGGGGCTACAACGATTGAAGCCACGGTCTAGCGATGTGTATTGATGTGTCCCTTTGACCTAAATCCGATAACCTTTCTTAAGTATAAAAGCTACCCCGACCCCTCATTTAATCGCAGCGGTGATCTTATCTGCGGTTTCTTGGATCACGCGCATGTCACCCGGTTTTAGTTCCCAGGCCGCTATCGCCAACTTCGGATCTTCGGCTTTACGTGGAACCAGGTGAAGATGATAATGCATGACCACCTGGTTTACGGCGCTACCGTTTAGCTGAAGAAAAGCAATTCCGGCTGAATTCAGTGCCGCTTTCATTGCTTTCGCAACCTTTATTGAAGCCAGATGGATGGCACCGAGATCGTCACCGGAAATTTCCCAGATGTTTTCGGCGTGATTTTTGGGGATTATGAGGGTGTGGCCGGTGTTGATGGGATTAATGTCCGCAAACGCCAGAACTTTTTCATCTTCATAAACCTTGGTGCAAGGTATGTCCCCATTTACGATTTTACAAAAAATACAATCTTCCATATGAAATCCCCCTTTTAATTTGAATTTTGGATTCTGAAACACCGGTGATTGCAACGATTGACCAAAAGGGTGTCGACATTATCGGACAAATAAAATCCAGGCCCGATATCAGACTTTTTGAGATGACGCGCGTCAACCGGGACAGTCTGGTGAAGGAGGCATCTAGGTTGTTAAATCCTTGATGGTTTACTCCTCGTATGAGCTTCCATAACGGTCTCGATGTATTTTTTGATACTGAAGTTCTTCTTTCGAATGCGGCGATTTTTCTTCATCCGGGTAACCGATAGCTAAAATAGATTCCACCCTCAAGCTTGATGGAATCCCTAGAATTTCAGCGATGTGTTCTTGTGCCGTTTTGTTCTGATCGTGCATTCGCTTTCTGATTTGAATCCAACAACTCCCCAGGCCCAGGGACACTGCTGCCAGATGAATATATGTGGATGCAATCGAGGCATCCTCCACCCATACATCCGATTTATCAGCGTCGGCGCAGACCACTATTCCCAGGGCAGCATTTTTTAAAAATGAGGCGCCGTGCGGTTTTGATGTTGAAATCTCTTGCAGCAATGCTTTGTCGCTGACAAAGATAAACTCCCAGTGGTTATGTCCCCGTGATGTGGGCGCCCGGAGGGCGGCTTCTGCCAGGATTTCAACTTTTCCGGGTTCTATCTCTTTATCCTTGTATCGGCGTATACTTCTTCTTTTTGTTATCAGTGTAATAAAATTCATCTCTTTCCCTTGTGTATGTTGCACTTTTTCGTCGGCTTGCGCCCCCGCGTAGGCGGGATACACATCTGATTGTATTGATTAAGGTATGCCTCTTGCCCTTGAGCCTAATATGAAGTTTTGAAACCGATTCTATTATAATAATCACTGTAACGGCAGCGCAGCTTGTTAAACCAGTCCGATTTTTTATTCATTTAGATATCCAAGCCCTTAGCGATGGTCAAGCAATTACCTGTTCACCCAGTAATCACAAAAAGATGAAGCTCCCGGGGACCATGGGCCCCGTGGACCATGTACAGTTCGATGTCAGCCGTTTTACTCGGACCGGTTATACATGTCATGCAATTGCCCAAGCCTTCGACCTCTTCACGGGGGTCTTGATTAAGGAGGGTATAAAGTTCTTTAAGGTCTGATATGACTTGTTTTAATTCAATCACGGCAACATGAATAGATGGCACCAGAGAAACCGAACGCGCCTGTCCCGGCCGGGTCTTCATAATCAAGGTCGCAGTGCCGGCAACACAGTAATCGGCTGATGTCACGCCGATGTAAGAATCGATTACCTGTCGGAGAATTTTTGCCCGATCTGTTTCGATGGTTGGGGAATTTGGACCCTGGGCCGTCAAGGCCGTATAATGAACCGGCACCTCCTCATCCGCCAAAATTTCCGGCAAGCGCAGTTTATGGATCAGTGGGTGTTTCCAGGCCGCCAAACGCTTTTGACGACCCCATTCCGGATTTTTTTCCCGTACGAGTTCTTTAATGGCCTGGCTCACGGATCTGGCATCTTTTTTGGGTATAACCTTTAAATTAAGGGGTTTGCCCCGCTCGATGAGTAAATTGAGCAGTTTTTTGCGTTCATCGTAGGATCTGCTATGAATTTTTTCTAGTATCCCGGCATGCACCCCGGAATCTTCGAACCCTAACGGATCCGAACTTGGGTGCTGGTCAGTGAGCGCATAACCCAGGGCCGCCTTCACTTTTTCGATGAACTCGTTTTGATTACCGCTATTCATTGGTTTTATGATAAATTATCAGTTTTTTTGCTAAATTAATCGCGACCAGTAAAAAGTGCCGGAGAGTGCTGCGCGCCGGGAACATAACCATTTTTTACTGTTAATTTTTTTCTTTCCAGCGGTCGATGAATGTTTTGGATGCCATCGGTTTCATGTCCCGGTCGCGAGTCCAGCCGTTGAAGGGGAATGGCAATTTGTGCACCATACCATCCTTTGCGGTCATCACTTTCTGCCCCCATCCGCCCAGCCGAAGAAATGTATCAAATACCGTGCGGTTGCTTATCACTAGGGACCAGCTCTTGTAGGAGGCTTTTTCAATGAGACTGGCTGGCGTCGCGTCCCACTTCGGATCACCTTCGGCAACTTTTTGTCGCAAAGCCAATAACATTCTAGGAATGTCAATATTGACCGGGCAGGCGTCTTTGCAGGCGCCGCAGAGGGTTTCTCCCAAAAACAAATCCTTAGCCCGGTTAATGCCGACCAGAAGGGGGGTTACGACGGCACCCACCGGACCGGAGTAAGTAAAACCATAGGCGTGACCGCCGATTTTGCCGTAAACCGGACATACGTTCAGGCAGGCGGCGCAGCGGATGCAGCAAAGCATTTCCCGGAATTCTTCATCGGCCAGTATTTTTGTGCGCCCGTTGTCGATGATGATGAGGTGGAATTCGTCCGGTCCATCAACCTGGTCGGGCAACCGTGGTCCACCGATATAGCTGACGTATCCGGCCATATGCTGGGCAGCAGCGCCCCGGGACAGTAATCTGAAAAGGATATCGTGGTCCTGCAGCCGGGCCGTAACCCTTTCCATCCCCATAAAGGCAACATGAATTCGAGGAAGGGTGGTTGCCATGCGAATATTGCCTTCATTGGAAAGGAGCGTGATGTGCCCTGTTTCGGCGCATGCCAGGTTGCATCCGGATATACCCATGTCGGCCGAGAGAAATTTTTGGCGCAAAGCCTTCCTGGCGGCCTGTGTCAATGTCGGGGGATCATTGGTGTAGGGAATCCCAAGTTTCTCTGCAAAAAGTTGACCGACCTGGTCTCTGGTTTTGTGGATAGCCGGTGCGATAATATGGGATGGTGATTCGCCGGCCAGCTGAACGATGTATTCGCCAAGATCCGTTTCGTTGACCTCGATACCTGCTTCCATGAGCGCCGGGTTCAACCCGATCTCCTCGGTCACCATGGATTTTGCCTTGACCACTGATTTTACATTGTGTTTGCGGGCAATTTTGAGGCAGTAGTTTACCGCTGCGCGTGCATCTTCGGCAAAGTAGACTTTGCCGCCGTTTTTTTGAACGTTTTCAGCCAGGGTTTCTAGGAGGACGTCCAGATTTTCTATGGCATGCATGCGCATGTCATGGGCCTTGAAGCGCAATTCCGGTCCTTCGGGAAGTTGCTGGTAAGCCTGGGCCGTGCCCCGACCCAAACGTTCCTGGACATCGGCCAAAGCCTTCAGCAGGACTTGATCTTTCAATGCTTTTCGAGCTGCGCTCTTATACAGTTCGGTTCTAATTTCAGACATTTATCAGTTCCTGTAATTTGATTTTCACCGCCCGCTGCGCTCGAGCCGCAGAGGTCGCAGAGATGATGGTTTTTTCCTTTGCCGTTGAGAGGACGGCAAAGGAAAACTACTCAGCAGCAGAGCTGCAAAAAACACATAATCTAAAGATCATTTGTAATTCCGGATCAAATCATCATAGCCCGCCAGGGCTTGAGGATTTTTGCTTTCCGGCGTCTCAGCAGAAAGCAAAAAAAATAAAACTCTCTGCGCTCTTTGCGTCTCGGCGGTGAATAACCTGATGATACAAAGCGTCATGTAGCCAGCAGCTGTGCGATGTGCATGATTTTGACACCGGATTTTTTGCGGCTTAATAAACCTTGAATATTCATCAGACAGCTCATATCCACCCCCACGACTGCATCCGCGCGGGAGTCGATTATGTTATTGACTTTGTCCTCAAGGATTGCTGTCGATATTTCAGGGTACTTGACGGAGAAAGCCCCACCGAATCCGCAGCAAATATCTGAATTTTTCATTTCAATGAATTCGGCATTCTTGACGTTGTTGATGAGTTTGCGGGGTTGTTTTTGGATACCCAGCCCGCGAAGCGGATGGCATGAGTCGTGGTAAGTGATTCTGCCGTTATAAACCGCGCCCAAATCCTCTACGCCCAGATGGTCGACAAGATACTCGCTAAACTCAAAGGTTTTTTGCGTGACTGATTGTGCGCGTGCCAGCCATTCAGGCTGGCGCTTGAACAATTCCGGATAATGGTGTCTTACCATGTGGACACATGATCCGGAGGGGCAAACAATGGTTTCGGCATTTTCAAAAATTTTGATAAACCGTCGGGCTGCTGTTCTCGCTTCACTGCGATATCCCGCATTGAAAGCCGGTTGACCGCAACATGTTTGCTCAACCGGGCATTCCAGGGCAATACCCAGTTTCTGAAAAACCGTGACCATGGCGTCGCCCACCTCGGGGAAGATGCTGTCCACCAGGCACTGAATGAAAAGAGTGACCGTTTTATTTTCTTGCGTCATTATCTATTCTCTTTATCCCAAAATACTCGAATGTCGCTCGCAAAGACCTTTCAACCGCCTTAGTTTTAACAGTTAAACCTGGTAAACGACAGTAGAAGCCATCTCAAAAATGCAGATTACGTTCAAGTACAAGACGCGGGCCGACGAAAAAGCGGAGCATACACGTTAGTATGTGAGCATTTTGAGGAGGTCCGCAACGCCGTAATTGGGCGTTAGATGTATTTTTGAGATAGCTTCTAGCATTAACTGATTACAAAATGAGACATTGCCGGTCAAGAGATATATTACCCGCGTCAGGTTTGGAAATCAGGATCCGAAGGGCGGGATACCCAAGAAGTGTTTTAAAAACCCCAGCTAATTTTTGTATTCGCTTAGCCGTTGACCGGCCGTTGGGCTTTTAACACCTCTGATTCGAATCTGCCTCAAACCCCATATGAACCGGTCAGCAAGCTCGGGGGAAATTTGGTGTTCAAAGACTTCCCCGTTAGGTCTCAGGCCCCTGATTTGGCCATCGTGTAAAAACCATTGCAGCAGCAGTTTACCTGCCTTGGTTTTATCTTTATACTTGATTTTTTCTTTACCGTTGATGGGCGCCGGACCGGGTATCTTCTGTCCCTGGTCTATCAATAATTTCATAAAATTCAGAATTCTTGTCAGCCGAAGCAGCGTAACCGACTCTGTCCGGCTGGTGGTGTGGGACAATGGCAGAGCGCTGGCCCGCATTAAAGAATAGGTGTCCGGCAATATATCAAGTTTTTTGCACAGCTCATAATCGGGGCTGCCCGGTGCCGGGTAAAAAATCGAAAGACCTACCAACACTCTGTGTTGCGCAAGGAACAGCAGGTCCGATATTGAATCCTCGGCGTTTTGGAATGGACCGCCGGCAATGATATAGCCAACGGCTTCCAAGCTCCATTTTTCAGCCCAGTAAAGTGCACTGCTAAACTCCCGTGTGACATCGGTTCGTTCAAAGCGATCAAGTACCACTTTGGACGTGGAACAGAGCGAAAGATTTAGGGTTTTAAAGCCGGCTTTTTGCATGGCATAAATTATTTCTTGGTCTAACGACGGCGGGTATAGTCCGTTCATTGCCCGTAATTCCAATCCATAGTCGGCAAAACGGTTGTCGAGCTCATTTAATAGCTGCAAAAACCAGTATCGATCCAGTGAAAGGTTTTCATCTTCAAAATCAATAAATCCGACCCCAAATTGCTTTAAGGCCGCTTCGATCTCATTTATAATGGATTGCACGCCGCGTTTACGGTAGCGTGATTTTCTCAGGCAACAATAGGAGCATGTCATTGGGCAGCCCCGGGTGGCTGCGATCACCATTCCGCCCTTGTCTCTTCTGCGGTAATATTGATGTTTCAACAAATGGACAGCCGGCAAGGGCAATGCATCCTGATTTTTTAAGCGGGCAGGCTCATTTAATTGCCTAGATCCATCATTTTTACGCAGGACGATTCCGGGAATTGTTTCCAGAGTCGAGCCGTTTTTGAGGGCTTTTGCAAGAAGCGGCAGGGAAGCCTCACCCTCTCCCCGTATTACGAAATCAACAGCGCCGGAATCCATTACACTTTCCGGCAAAACCGTGGGGTGATGCCCGCCCATAACAATTTTGCTTTCCGGACAGTATGCTCTAATGCATTCGGCAAGCCTGATGGCCTCAGCGGCATAGGGTGTGAAAAGCGAAGAGATCCCTATCAGAAAGGCGCCTGAATTTTTGGCCTGGGTGGCCAGATGGTCAAAACTGTAACCGAAATGTTTATAGTAATGAAAAAGCCCAAAAGGGGACAGATCCAAACCACCATAGTATTCAGGCAAATGGTTCATTTCTTCAGGTGTATCGATGACGCGTGATCTGGAAGTGGCCAAACCGTCCAGGATTTCAACCGAAAAACCCTCTTCAATAAGGGTCGCGGCAATAGAGGACAATCCATAAGGAATGGTTCTTTTGGCGGTCAAATAAAAGTCCCTGATGGGCGGTTGTATGAGTAGAATGTCAGTCATATCATTAATTTATTAAACGCAGACACACCCTGACAAACACAGACATTTTGTTCGGTCGACCCCCGTTACAAGCCTCCACGGGACAAGCTGGCCGAACAAAAACTGTTTGCCCTTGATCATATCAAACAAGAAAGCTTTCAATAAACCCGGCAGCGAGATTCCGCATTGAGTGTTTTAAGAGCCTGGGAAGCCAGCATTTTCTTTTTCAGTCGTTGCGGATAGATTTTTTGTACACGCTTGTTGGCTATATCGAAACGGTTGATATAGAGCCTTCGGTTCGGAGGGCCATAAACACTTATCATGATTATGGTTTCAGCGGTAGGGTTGCCGGTCTGATGGATCCCCTCTTCTAAGGGGAGCGTCAATTCTGTGTCTCCCGGGATAAGTCTG
>Ga0255055_10003029_pt1 | contig 11481 bp, 10 predicted proteins | sample JV7_2_27_MG_FD_188633 | JGI IMG/M metagenome (GOLD analysis project Ga0255055, IMG submission 188633) | Seawater microbial communities from Jervis Inlet, British Columbia, Canada - JV7_2_27 | ecosystem: Environmental > Aquatic > Marine > Inlet | place: Canada: British Columbia | collected... | reverse complement strand
GAGCCGCGGGTGGCGGCGCGTTCTGGAGCTCAATCAATCCTCTCCTGCTGTTTTTAACGCCCTGACGGATGGAACCATCTATCTGGGGGTAGCCAACGCCTTTCGTGGGACTGCGGCCGGCGGACGCTATTTCACTGAGCTAGTCGAAGAAATGGAATATAAGTCGAAAAATGGCATCGGTATTCCGCAGGAGGAGCAGCACCGGCTGATCTTTGTGGGGGTGCCGTGCTATCCGATCTTCCGCAAGTTCAATGAGTTCTTCACGGACTGGGGCGGCGTCTTTGTCAATTCCACCTACCTGTGGTTTGCCAGCGGAGGCATCAACCGCGGTTTCGAATACGACCTCGATCGGCCAATGGAGAGCCTGGCTGAGGGAGTGCTGATCAGTGTGCGGGATGCGATGGACAGCATGATCTTCCAGGATCAGGTCCTGGTCGACATGGTGGATACCTACAAGGTTGACGGAGTGGTCTACCACCCCATCAAGAGCTGCCGGACGACCTCCGCCGGTCAAGCAGACACACGGCGGGCGCTCATGGAAGCGACCGATGTGCCCTCGCTGTTCATCGAATCAGACATGATGGACAAGCGGGTCGTGTCAGAAGCGCAGTTGAAGAATCGCATCGACGCCTTCTTCGAGGGACTCAACGCCCGAAAGCTTCGGGCGAAGGAACGGGAGTAAGACATGGCCTACGCAGCAGGGGTCGACGTCGGTTCGACGCAGACCAAAGCGATCATCATTGATGAGGACCAGGAAATCGTCGCACGCGCCTTGATCGATACCGGCGCCAACGTCGTGGCGGCCGCAGAAAAATCCTATGTCAATGCGCTGGAGAATAGTGGCCTGCGGGAAGAGGAAATCGAATACATCGTAGGAACCGGCTATGGACGCTACCGGGTCACTTTCGGAAACACTCAGGTGACTGAAATCAGCTGCCACGGTCGCGGCGCGGTGCGCGTGTTCCCTGAAACGAAAACCGTGCTGGACATGGGTGGACAGGATACCAAGGCGATCCGCGTCGGCCCCGAGGGCGAGATCCTGGACTTTTGCATGAACGACAAGTGTGCTGCGGGCACCGGGCGCTTCCTGGGTGCTGCGTCTTCAGCATTGGATATTCCGATTGGTGAGCTTGGGCCGACTGCGCTTCGGGCCGAAAACCCGGTTCGGATCAGCACTACCTGTACTGTGTTCGCCGAGTCGGAGGTATTGTCCTGGCTCGGCAAGGGCAAGGCTATCGACGACATTCTGCTCGGTGTTCACCAATCCATCGGATCGCGTTCCATTGGTCTGCTCCGCCGGGTTGGAATTGAGGAGCAGCTTTCTTTCACCGGCGGCGTGGCTCGCAACGTTGGCATGGTCCACGTCTTGAATGAGACGCTAGGGCTTGAGGTCAATGTCAGCGAAGACTCGCACTACATGGGTGCCATTGGGGCAGCGCTATTTGCTCTGGACTACATCATGGGCAGCCGGGTTCCGCTCAAGGCCCAGGAGGAGCTTGCATGACCTATTCCGCGGGACTGGACGTAGGTTCCACCTATACAAAAGCCATCATTCTCGACGATCACGACCAGATCGCAGGGAAAGCGATGGTAAGCACCGGTTTCAAGCTGGATCAGGCCGCGCAGAGTGTCCTCGAGCAAGCGCTGGACGACGCGAGTCTCAGCAGAGACGAAGTTTCCTATGTCGTGAGCACTGGGTACGGGCGCTACCAGGTGTCCTTCCGCGACGTGAACGTGACAGATTTAACGGCCGCCGCGCGTGGCAGCCGGTTCTTCTTTCCCGGAACCCGCACGGTCCTTGACATTGGCGGACAGACCATGAAGGCCATGCGCCTTGACGATCAGGCGCGGGTGACCTCCTTCCGACTCAACGACAAATGTGCCGCTGGAACCGGTGCCTTTCTGGAGAAGACGGCTCGCTACATGGGCTTCGATACTGAGGAGATCGGCAACCTGGTGCGAACTTCCAAGGATTCTGTGCCTATTTCGGGGGTATGCGCCGTATTTGCTGAATCGGAAGTTATCAACCACTTATCCCATGGCAGCGCCCCGGCAGACATCATGTATGGGGCGATGGTCTCGCTGGTGGATCGTTCGGCACAGCTTATGAAACGCGTGCGCATGGAACCCGAGGTCACCCTGGCCGGTGGAATCCTACGCTTCCCGACCATGGCAGGTGTCATCCGCGAGAAGCTGGATATGGCGGTCAACATGCCTTCGGATGACCTGGTTCAGTTTCTAGGGGCAGTCGGAGCTGCCGTCCTGGGTCACCTTCGGATAAAGAAGCTGGCCCAAGAAGCGGCCGAGCTGGAACCAAGCGCATGAGTGCCAACTGCCTCTGCGGATGCCGAGCGGAGACTCATATCCGGCGCAGCGAACCAGGAGTCAGGAACTAGTGTCGGATGGTGAACAGCTTGGAGCAGCGATGTTCCGGCCGGATGCATCGCTCATCCAGGAGGGCTGGGAGTATCGCTTCGTAGCCAGCGGACAGCGGTTGCGTGAGACTCAAGACCTGTACGCAGAGTTGGGGTTTGAAGTTCGATCAGAAACCATTCCTCCCGAAGCGTTTCCAGAAGGCTGCGAGGAATGCCAGTTGATATTGATGCTCAATTTCAAGGCGATCTATACCCGCCGGCTTTTATAAGGATTTACGATCGCATCCATTATCAAGAATGCGGTTTGAAGGGAGGGCGTCTACGAGTAGAGATTCCACATTGAACAGACCGGATCCATTAATAGAAGCCCTTGGAGGAGAGCATGAGCGACAAATATCAGTACGTATTGGATGAAAAGGATCTGCCGGAGGCCTGGTACAACATCAATCCTGATTTACCCGCCGATCCGGGACCCGTGCTGCATCCGGGAACCAAAGAGCCCGTCACGCCCGATTTTCTGGGTGCGCTCTTCCCGATGCAATTCGTCATGGAGGCGGTCAGCACCGAGCGTTGGATTGAAATACCGGAACCCGTGCGGGAGATCTACAAGCTCTGGCGGCCATCGCCCCTTTTCCGTGCCCGTCGGCTGGAGCAGGCGCTCGATACGCCCGCCCACATCTACTACAAGTATGAGGGCTTATCTCCCGTAGGCTCCCACAAACCGAACACCGCTATACCGCAGGCATTCTATGCAAAAGAGGAGGGCCTTGCGGGATTTTCGACCGAAACAGGTGCCGGTCAGTGGGGATCTGCACTATCGATGGCGTGCAACTTCTTCGATCTGGAGTGTCACGTCTACATGGTGCGCGTCTCCTATGACCAAAAGCCTTATCGGCGCATCATCATGGAAACCTATGGCGCGGATGTCACGCCAAGCCCCTCGGACAAGACCGAATACGGCCAGAATCTGCTGAAGGAAGATCCTGAGCACCCGGGCTCGCTGGGAATCGCCATTTCTGAGGCGGTTATGGCAGCCGTAGGCTCGGAGGGCAAGCTTAAGTACTCGCTCGGATCCGTGCTGGGACCGGTCTTGATGCATCAAACCGTTGTCGGCCTGGAAGCCTTGAAGCAGTTCGAGATGGCCGATGAGTACCCCGATGTCCTCATCGGATGCGTCGGTGGAGGCAGCAATTTCTCGGGCTTCGTGTTCCCCTTCCTGCACCAGAACTGGACCAACGGGAAGTCGTCACGCGTTGTCGGGGTGGAACCGACCGCATGCCCCACACTCACACGTGGCGAATATGCCTTCGACTACGGAGACTCCGCCGAAATGGCTCCTATCGTGAAGATGCATACGCTGGGCCACTCGTTCGTCCCGCCCGGTATCCACGCCGGTGGCCTGCGCTATCACGGCATGTCTCCGCATGTCTCCGCGCTCTATGACCACGGGGACATCGAAGCGGTGGCAGTGGGACAGGTTGAGACTTTCGAAGCGGCAGTGCAGTTTGCGAGGGCCGAAGGCATCCTGCCTGCTCCCGAATCCGCCCATGCGATAAGGGTGGCCATCGATGAGGCGCTTCAAGCCAAGGAGGCCGGAGAGAAGAAGGTCATTGCGTTCAACCTGTCTGGGCACGGCCACTTCGATCTAGCAGCCTACGATGTCTATCTCAAGGGCGATCTGGTGAACTACGAATACCCGGAGGCGAAGGTCGAGGAGGCGATGACCCACCTCCCAGAAATACCGGCGCCTGCCTAGGTAGTACCAATTAATCGGAGGATCCTGCCGCTGGGAGGACAGGATCCTCTAAATTGAGTCAGCATCGGATGTTGATTGCGTGTCGGAGACCCACATGGCAGTAGAGATCCTGCTCGGGAACGAGGCTATCGCACTCGGCCTGGTCGAAAATGGCTGCCGGGTCGCGACCGCCTATCCGGGTACCCCCAGCTCTGAGATCCTGGCGGGCGTCATCAAACACAAGCGCCTGCTCGAGCGACAGATCCACACCGAATGGTCGACCAACGAAAAAGTTGCCTATGAGGTAGCGCTGGCCGCCAGCTGGACCGGGCTGCGAGCGGCAGTGGCTATGAAGCAGGTCGGGCTCAATGTGGCCTCGGATCCGCTCTTTAGCTCGGCCTACACTGGAGTCAAAGGGGGATTCATCGTGATCCCTGCCGACGACCCGGGGCCCAACTCATCACAAACCGAACAGGATTCACGCCTCATGGCGCTGAATGCAAAGGTTCCCGTCTTCGACCCCTCCAGCCCCGAAGAAGCACGCAGCATGGTGCAGGCCGCATTTGCCCTGTCGGAGGAATTCAGCATCCCGACCATGCTGCGCCCGACCACTCGGGTCTGTCATGCACTTCAAGGAATCGCGGTCGATGATGCTCTTCCAACCGACGGCTCGCCGACAAAGGTCCGCTTCAAGAAAGACCCAGCGCATTGGACGGCCACACCGAAGCTCCGCTATCAACTGCACATCGAACTCAACGAGAAGCTGCGTCAGATTGAAGAGCGGTTCGCAGCATCGGAATTCAACTACACCCTGCATGAAGGCAGCTCCAGCAAGGTAGGCTTGATCGCTTCCGGCGTGGCATTTGAGACCGCCAGGCAGGCCCTTGCCGAGCTGGGTGCCACCATCCCAATCCTCAAGATCGGAACGCCCTTCCCGCTCCCCCGTCGTTTGGTGAGCCAATTCGTCAGGGGACTGGACATGGTGGTGGTGCTCGAAGAGCCGGACGCGTGCATTGAGCTGCAGCTTACGGAGCACATCGGTGTCTACGGGCGCCGGGATGGATTCGTTCCCGGGGCCGGAGAGCTCTCTCCGGAGGTCGTGTCTGCCGTCCTTGCTGAGGCATTAGACGCGGCCGGCTTTGATGTCAATCCCCGGCCCGACGATCCCGTCCTGCAGACCACCATCGATGCTCTCGATCTTCCCATCCGCGGACCACGGCTCTGCCCGGGTTGCTCCCACCGCTCCGCCTTCTTCTCGCTCAAACGCGAGTTCGGACCCAGAGCGATCTATCCGGGAGATATCGGTTGCTACACCCTGGGCACCAATCTCAGAGCGGTAGACACTTTCGTCGACATGGGCGCCTCGGTCAGCATGGCCGACGGTCTCTACCAGGCCGGTGTACTCGTCGGTGACTCGCGGCCCATCATCGCCTCCATCGGCGATTCGACCTTCATTCACTCCGGCATCGTCCCCTTGATCAACGCAGTCCATACTGACTCGCGCTTCGTGCTCATCATTCTGGACAATCACACGACCGCTATGACCGGCTTCCAGCCGACCGCGGAAAGCAGCGACTTAGCAGACGGGACTCCGGCAGCCCGCACCGCTTCCATACCCGACCTGGTCCGCGCATGCGGCGTGGATTTCATCGAAGTAACCGACCCCTATGGCCAGGAGCAATTCCGTCAGATCGTCCGCAAGGCCTACGAGCACACCCAGTCGCCTGATGGCGGAGTGGCAGTCGTAATCGCCGACCGGCCCTGTGCTCTCTATGATCCGGTCTCCATTCAGGAGCATCCAATTCCGGTGGTCGTGACGGAGGAGTGCGATGGGTGCCGCTATTGCACCGAGGCATTCGAGTGCCCCGCTTTGATTCTCAGGCCGGATTCCAGTCGGGTCGATATCGATGAGCGAACCTGCGTCGATTGCGGCCAATGCATCGATGCCTGCTATAAAGGCTTCATCGTTCCGAAGGTATTAGTGTGAGTATGAGCGCCTCAGAACTGAGAGAGCTGCGAGTCGTGATTGCCGGCATCGGAGGCCAGGGCGTGATCTTTGCCACCCGCCTGCTGACACGGACCGCCATCCGGTTAGGTTTGCCGGCCATGGCGGCGGAGTCCCACGGCATGAGCCAGCGGGGTGGCTCAGTCGTATCCCATCTCAAGGTCGGGGGCATCCAGTCGCCGCTTATCCGGCGCGGCACGGCGGATGTCGTGCTGGGCCTCGACAAGAACGAAGCTTTGAGAAGCCTCGTTTTCCTAAAAGCCGGTGGAGCCGCGTTTGTTAATTCGGATGAGGGCCTGAGCTCAGAAGTGGAGCGGCAGCTTGAGACCCGTGGGATACGCGTTCATTGGCTACCCGCCAGCCAGACTGCCATCGATCTCGGCTCGGTAGCCGTAGCAAACGTGGTCCTTATTGGATTCGCCTCCGCTCATCCTACGTTTCCATTTCCGGAGCAGTCGCTGCAAGAGACGCTGAGCGAGGCCCCACCCCGAAGCCGTAACTTGAATTTACAAGCGTTGGACATGGGTCGGGAGATCGCCTTCAGCGCACTCACGCAAGCTGCAGGCAGCTGATCATGCGCGAATTTGACTTTCTGACCCCCCGCTCGGTAGATGAAGCGATTGCGTTTATGTCCGACCGAGAGGGCGAGGTCCATATACTTGCCGGCGGAACCGACCTGCTCCTGGGAATGCGGGAAGGAACGATCACTCCTCGCGCCGTGATGAGTCTCAAGAAACTGTCTGATTTCCGGACCATCGAACATTCCAATGACTCTGGGCTGAGACTTGGCGCCATGGTGACCCTGCGCCAGGTCGTTCGTTCGACGCAGATTCGTGAACGCTATCCGAGCCTGGCAGATGCCGCCTTGCTGATGGCCTCAGAGCAAATCCGAAGCCTGGCGACCGTGGGAGGCAACCTGTGCAATGCGGCCCCCTCCGCCGACATGGCGCCGCCCCTGATCGCGCTCGATGCCATGGTTCGGCTCATTGGGCCGGAGGGAGAACGACGCCTGCCATTGGAAGAATTCTTCCTGGGTCCGGGAAGCACTGCCCTTGATGCCGGAGAAATGCTGGCCGAAATTGAAGTTCCTCCAACGGAGCGCAAAACCAGATACATGAGGCTGACGCCGCGCGCGCACATGGACATCGCGGTGGTTGGTGTGGCGGCCGGCATTCAGCTCAATAATTCGAAAGTTCGTGCGGCGCGGATTGTGCTGGGTGCGGTGGCCCCGGTTCCGCTTCGTGTCCACCCTGCCGAAGAGGCATTGATCGGGGAGGCTCTGACAGAAGCGGCGATTGAGGCCGCATCCACGATCGCGGCTGAGGAATGTTCACCTATCAGCGACTTGCGAGGATCCGATTGGTACAGGAGACGGATGGTGGGCGTACTCGTGAACCGCGCCCTTCATTCGTTTAGTGAAACCGTCCTGGCTCTATGAAAACGCCGCTCACTCTGTCCGTAAATGGCGATACCCACGAGATCTATGTCGACACGCGCCACTCGCTGCTCGACGTTTTGCGCAACGAGCTCAGGCTAACCGGAACTCATCGCGGCTGCGACTCTGGGGACTGCGGGGCCTGCACCGTGCATCTGGATGGCTTGCCCGTGACCTCCTGTTTGGTTCTGGCTGCGGATTGTGACGAGGCACAGATCCTGACCATTGAGGGAATCGCTCACGAGGGATCGCTTCACCCACTCCAGCGCGCCATGGTGGAGGCGGGCGCCATCCAATGCGGATTCTGCACTCCCGGCATTGTTATGAACGCTCTAGCGCTGCTCGAAGAGAATCCAGAACCTGGCGAAGCCGAGGTCCGAACGGCCCTGGCAGGAAATCTCTGCCGCTGCACGGGATACTGGAAGATCCTGGAAGCCGTCGCAAGCCTGCAAGGTGCAGCAGCATGACGCTGATCGGGCAGCGGATCCCCAAGCAGGACGCCCCGCTGAAGGTGACCGGAACCGCCACCTACGGCCACGACGTGCGGTTGCCCGGCATGCTGCACGGCAGCATCCTCTACTCCGCTCACCCCCACGCACGAGTGCAGCTTATCGACACTTCACGTGCAGAACGGCTGCCGGGCGTGAAATGCGTGTTGACCGCGGTCGACAATCCTCCGGGCAAGTTCGGCTACGGCAAGGACAACACTCCCTTTAAAGGCGAGGTCGTACGAAGCATGCGGGATGAGGTGGCCGGAGTGGTGGCGGTGGATGCCGACACCGCTCAGGAGGCCCTGGAGCTGATCCGGGTCGAGTACGAAGAGCTGCCTCCCATTTTCACCGCCGAGGCGGCCCTTGCGGAAGGCGCCCCCCTCATTCACGGCGATCGAGAGAGCAACATCTTTCAGAGCTTCGACTACAGCCACGGCGACCTGGCGAAGGGTGAAGATCAGTCGGATGCGATCGTGGAGGCCAGCTTCCAGCTTCCATACGTGGCCCACGTGTGCCTGGAGACCTCCGTTGTTGTCGCCCAATTCGAGCCGGGCGGTCGACTGACGCTCTGGAGCCCAACCCAGATCCCATTCCTACTCCAACGTGATTTATCGGAGGCGCTGGGCATCGAGGGCCGCCAGATCCGCATCATTCAGCCCGTCATTGGCGGCGCTTTCGGCCGGGGGCTCGACATCTATCCGTTTGAGCCCATCGCAGCGCTGATGGCAAGTAAGGCTGGTCGGCCGGTTCGATTGTCCTTTTCCCGCCAGGAGGAGTTCATCGCCGCTCCCGCTCGACAACCAGCTGCAGTCACGGTTCGTGCGGGTGCTCGCCGCGATGGACGGCTGACCTTCCGGGACGTCGCCGCCACGCTCGATGTGGGTGCCTACGTGTCCTGGGGGGCTGTGACGCCTCTGGTCATGATGGAAACCTCGGCCTCTCTTTACAAGGTGCCGCATGTCCGTTTTCGAGCGGATTGTGTCTACACCAATAATCCCATCACCGGCGCGGTGCGCGGTTATGGGAATCCGCAATCCACCTTCTTTGTCGAGACCATGATGGATCGGCTTGCCGAATCGATTGACATGGATCCGGTGGAGTTCCGCTTGCTCAACTCGAACGAACCCAACACAGTTACTCCGCAGGGCCTGGTCATTACCTCTTGCGGATTGAAAGAGTGTTTGGAGACGGTAGCCTCAGCCGCAGATCAGACTGATTCTGTGGGCGAGCAAAAAGAGGAGCGTGGGCGAGGCCTGGCATTCGCCTCCCTCCCGGCCAATCAGAAACAATATGGGACGATACGGCGTGGAATAGGTTTTGCTGCCACCTTAAATGTGGGCGGCGGGGCACGGATTTATCGCAGTGATGGCTGCGGCGCGATTGTCAAAGTGGACGACTTCGGGCACGTCACGTTGATCACCGGCTCGACAGAGATCGGCCAGGGATCCGAAACCGTTCTGGCGCAGATCGTGGCAGAAACGCTCGGGGTCGGTGTGGAGGATGTGGCGGTTGAAAACAGCGATACAGATGTCAAGCCATGGGATGTTGGCGTGCATGCCAGCCGAACCACATTTATCGCCGGAAACGCAGCGCATTTAGCTGCCGTGGAGGCTCGCAACCAGATCTTTGAAACTGCGGCAACACTGCTCGAGGCTTCACCAGACGAATTGATCGCCCAAGATGGACTAGTGGTGGTCGAGAGTGACCCAGACCGATCCATGCGGTTGGAAAAGGTGGTTCGTCGGCGACATTTCAAAGAGGGAGGAAAAGTCGTCCTTGGTGAAGGATGGTATGACCCCCCCACTAAGATTGTGGATAAATCCACTTATAAAGGGAACATTTCCGCCGCGTACGGTTTTGGAGCTCAGATGGCGGAGGTTGAGGTAGATATTGAAACCGGTGCGGTAAGAGTCACGCGTCTGGTAAGCGCCAACGATGTTGGGAAAGCGATCAATCCTATGGCGGTAGAGGGCCAGATCGAAGGCGGAGCTCAAATGGGATTGGGATACGCGCTCACGGAGGAGCTTGTCGTCAACAAGGGCCAGGTGATGAATCCCAATCTTCTCGACTATCGCATATTTACCAGCGCAGACATGCCAGCTCTGGAGACCTTCATCGTGGAGACAGATGATCCCGGCGGGCCATTCGGAGCCAAAGGCGTAGGTGAAATGGGTGGCACTCCTACGGCTGCCGCTATCGCCAACGCGATCTACAATGCTGTTGGAGTGCGCATGACGGAAGTTCCGATGACTCCCGAGAGAGTCCTGGCCGCGCTGGATCGAAAGGCCGAGGCATGAAGGAACTCAAGCTCAATCCCCAGCTTCTAAAGGTGCCGCTGTATGTCGCCGGGAAGTCCGCTGAGGAAGTGCGCGAAGAGCTGGGCCTGGAAGAAGTCGTGAAACTGGCCTCCAATGAGAACGCACTCGGAGCCAGTCCGAAGGCCGTGGCCGCCCTTCACGAAAGCCTCCAGCAGGCGCATCGCTACCCGGGGATCGCGGATCGCGAACTGCGCCGGCGGCTCGCCAACTCGCATGGCGCAGGTTTCACCGAAAAACACTTCATCATTGGCAACGGCGGTACAGACGTGCTCCGCATGATTGCCCAGGCATTCATCTTCGAGGCCGGCGAGTCGGTTATGGGGAGAGTCACATTCCCGCTTTACAGCCTATTGACTACAATGTTCGGCGGAACGTCCATCAAGGTGGATCCCGTTGAGGGCTACGCTCTGGATCTTCCGGCGATTGCAAAGGCGGTCGGGCCTGACACTCGCCTCGTGTGGTTCTGCTCACCCAACAATCCATCAGGATCAATCATCGAGCACAGCGAGGCCGAGACCTTCCTTGATGGCCTTCCTGATCACGTAGTCGCCGTTTTCGATGAATCCTACTGTGATTACGTGACCGACCGCGCGGCTGTCAACAGCACGCAGTACGTGCTTCAAGGTCGGCCGGTGATTGTGGTACGGAGTTTTTCCAAGAGTTCCGGCCTCGCAAATCTGCGCGTTGGATATGGGATCGCGCATCCAGAACTGATCGAGTACCTGCTCCACACAGTACTGCCTTTCAGCACCGGCGCACCGGTGATGCAGGCCGCGATGGCCAGCATGGACGACGTCGAGTTCAAGGAACGCAGTCGCATGCTGGTCCAAGAAGAACGCGACTTTCTGTTCACTCGCCTGGATGCGATGGGCTTGAACTCCCACCCCAGCCAAGCTAATTTCATCTTTGTGACCGATGTGCCGGGTGGCGGGCGCGCGTTCGCAGAGAAGTTGCTTCGCACCGGAATCATTGTTCGACCGATGGATACCTTTGGAGAGCCAAATGGCATCCGAGTCACCGTGGGACTGCGCGAGCAGAACGAGCAGCTATTGAATGCCGTGTCGGATATATTGGAGGTTGTCGGTGAAGGCTGACCCCGTATGAGCTACGTTCGTCGACTTG
>Ga0255055_10003028_pt1 | contig 11484 bp, 14 predicted proteins | sample JV7_2_27_MG_FD_188633 | JGI IMG/M metagenome (GOLD analysis project Ga0255055, IMG submission 188633) | Seawater microbial communities from Jervis Inlet, British Columbia, Canada - JV7_2_27 | ecosystem: Environmental > Aquatic > Marine > Inlet | place: Canada: British Columbia | collected... | reverse complement strand
TTGCCAAAAACCAGACATTTTAGCAAAAGCACAAATAAAGTGCGCTAATTTTTTTGGAATTGACCATGTTAACGTCTCAACAGACGCATATCGTGAGGCTAATGCCTGGGGGGTTGAGATAGATTGGTCTAGCCATACTCCAGTAGCTAAAACGTATTTAAAGATATCTGAATTTGATTCAGTTGAGATGCCTGATCTACTTTCAAACCCAAGAATAACTAATCGAGTGAAAGCGGTAAAAACACTATATGAGAACGTAGGTGGAGAACAATGCGTTGTAGGTTGGATTGAAGCACCTTTCGCAGAAATTTGTTGTTTATTTGATTTAGTCAACGTGTTAATGCTATGCCGTCACGATGATTGGGATAGAAAAATCATATCACTTATCGAAAGAATCTTACCTATCCAAAAAGAATTTGCTAAATTACAAATCGAAGCGGGAGCTCACATTATTGGAGCTGGAGATTCAGCAATTTCACAAATTGGGCCATATAGATATGAAAAATGTTGCTTGAAAGCTACTAAAGACCTTTTTGACTCCATTCAAAGTAAAATCCCTGTCTTATATCACATTTGTGGCGATAATGGTGTGATAGATAAGGAGGGTAGAGACATGCTAAAATTAATATCGAGCACGAATGCTGCCATTATAGACTTAGATTATCAAGTAGATTTAAAACAAGCCAAAGAAAAGATTGGAAAAAGCAATTGTATTAGAGGAAACACTAATACTCAGGTTCTAGGGAGTCAAACCTATTCAATTAGTGATGTAAGCAGTGAAATAGAAAAAACAATTGAATTAGGAAAACCAAGAGGCATGTATCAATATGCTGCAGGATGTGAATGGCCTTGGGAACCGTTGTCAATGACAAGCAGAAATTTAGGGATTGCTAGAACTTTAGTCGAGAAACTAGGAAAGTATTAGAATTGAAAATTAGAGTTAATTTTATAAAGATTTAAGTTAATTTCTTTAAATATTAAAGAGGAGAATTGATTAGATTGAAAATCGATATTGAAGTTTTAAAGAAACTAGAACGATCAATCGATACTTATAACCCAGAGAAAGGGGAAGTACCAATTAAAATTTTGGGTTACGGTGAAATAAGCCTGGTATTTGAGATTATAGGCGATCCAGAACAAATAGCCTATAAAAGGATTCCAATTTTTGAAAATGAACAGCAAGTCGAAAGGCATATTTTGGCGTATAACGAATATAACAGGATTTTAATAGAAGAAGTGGGATTAAATCTTCCTAAATACGATGTTGTATGGTTCAAGGACGAAGAAGATAAGATCCAATTTTATTGCGTACAAGAAAAAATCTCTTATGAATCTGTAGGAAATCGAGTGATTCACGAGTTAAGTGCTGAAGACATCAATACTTTGATTATACTTGCGATGAGGGACATGAAAAAAGTATGGCTTTATAGTAAAGATCATGAAACAATAGATATAGGATTAGACGGCCAAATTTCGAACTTTGCAATTATTGGTTATGATCCGAATAACCCTAAGATCGAAGACGATACAAAGCTAATTTACTTCGATACTTCCACTCCAATGTTGAGAACAAATGGTGAAGATGCAATGGAAGCAGAATTATTTTTAAAAAGTGCTCCCTCGTTTCTGAGGTATATCATGAAAGTAGCGTTTCTAGACGAGGTCCTTGATCGTTATTACGACTGGCGGCTAGTAATAATTGATTTAATCGCTAACTTCTTTAAGGAGCAAAAGCCTGAACTAATTCCAGGTATAATTAGTCGAATCAACAAATATTTCATGGAAGAAGCAAGCGAGTTCAACATGGAGCCAATTACATTGGAGGAAGTCGAAAAATACTATAAAAACGATAAGATGATATGGGCAATTCTCCAGAACGCAAGGAAAATTGATAGATTCATTAAGACTAAACTCTTTAGGAAAAGGTATGATTTCTATCTGCCTGGGAAAATTAAAAGGTAACAAAGGCTAGCAGTTAACAAGATTTAATCATGATTAGAGCATTCATAGCAATTGAATTAACAAATAAAAATACGATTGAAAACATTATCTCATTTTCATCTCGTTTGAAACAAAATCAGACTAAAATAAAACTGGTAAAACCAGAAAACCTTCACATGACTGTGAAATTTTTAGGGAACATTTCTGAATCTTTAGCATCGCAGATTTATAACAGCTTAAAGCAAGATATAAACGAAGATATGTTCAAAGGAAAAACTTTTAATTACAAATTGAAAGGCGTTGGTCAGTTTAGAAAATTCTCTGTAATTTGGGTAAAGTTGATAGGAGATGTCCAGTTTTTACAAAAGGTAAAAATTTCTATTGAAAATATCCTATTTGAAAGAATGAGTATTCCAAGAGATAACCGAACACGATTTGTACCGCACTTAACAATTGCAAGGCTAAAAGAAGGTAAAATAAATTATCAAACTTTTAGTGCTTTAAAAAACTTAATCAATGAGAATAAAAATTTAGAACTGGGGCCTTTTACTATCAATCAAGTAAAATTAAAAAAATCTGATCTAACCCCTAAAGGTCCAATTTACTCCGATTTGGTATACTAAATGAATAACAAACCGATTAAGGCAATAGTTTGGGATCTCGATGGCACTTTAATTCATTTTAAAATCAACTCTATTAAAGCTCGAAGGAAAGCGATAAAAATTTTGAGGGTTCATGGAGTTTCTAAGAAAGAATTATCAATTGATATGCCTATTCTAGAAGCAATTAAAATATCTAAGCAATTTTTTATCGAATTTGGATATTCCCCTGAAAAAATTAAAAAAATCAGTGAGGAAGTCAACAAAGCGATAATTGAAGTTGAACATGAAGCTGCGATTAAAGCCACATTAATTGAGGGAATAGCTGAAGTATTAGAATTTGCTCATAAAAAAAACCTTAAACAAGCGATCTTTACATACAATACTCATATTAATGCGAGAACTTCTTTAGAGACAGCAGGAATTACACGCTACTTCGATGTTATTGCTGGTCGCGACGACATTAAAAACCTTAAACCACACCCAGATCACCTAAGATATGTGTGCGGAAAAATAAACGTACAATTAGATGAAATAGTTATTATTGGTGATACTGGAAGGGATATCGAAGCCGCCTTATTGACTAATTCTAAATCTATCGCTTTAAATACTAAAATCCCTAGCTTTATTAAGAGAGAAGCTTTTGAAAAAGCAGATAAAATAATACAACCAGACGAATTACCGTATGAATTAATAAAAACTCTTGAAGATTTTTTGTAACATAATAAAAATAAATTATAAATACCACTTAATCTATTATTGAAATAATTTTCTTAATTAATCAAAATTAAATTCAAAAAAGGTTTAATAGTAAATAATGGGTCGAATAGAATTTGACTTAGATGTCTTAAAACCACATATTCCATCGAATTACGGAGTTGCACGAGCGTTAGAGGAGATTCCTGGCGTTTTGTTTGTTCAGATTAAAACAGACGAGATTGATCAAAAAACAACATCGGTATTTATAACACTTAAAGGAACTGAAGAACTTTCACTTGAAGCTATTAAAGAGAAATTAGAAAACATGAATTGTGCTTTGCATAGCGTCGATCGAGTGCAGATTGATAAACGTACCTAATTCTTTATTTCAATTTTTTTTATCTTATTTAGTTAAGACCAATTAGCTATAATGTCGTTGCCAAGTACTCCAAATGTGGTAAAAGTTCTCCAAGAACAGGGAGAGATTAACGATGAGTTAGATTTTGCTTTAATGAATTATTTGATCACAAATAGAGGACCCGGATATACCGCTTGTCAGCCCCAACTTGTCGAACTCGAGAATAGTAAACAAGCAATTAAAATGAATATTGATAGCACTTTTATAGATAAGGATAATAAACTAATGGGAATGGGGATTGTGGGAACACTTTTTATAGATGTTGAATCTCTGCAAGTTATATATTGTTCCTCATCAGAAGAACTCGTTAAAAATATAGAAAAACTAAAGAACACTGGGATTCAGCCCCAAGCTAGACCGAAAGGTAAATATTAAGATTAACTGTAATTGCTTTTCTTTTTTGCATGTTAAAACTTCATTAATTTAGCATTACCAATAAAGCAATCAAATCCATAAATAATATATGGTTTGTATATAAACATTGAATAAGAATCATAATGACAGATACCGCTAACAATATAAAAAATCTAATTCAAGATTATCTGCTTGACACAGGACTTGAAGTAAAAAAAATTTCGATCGATGAAAAAAAGCTAGAATTTGGTTTTCAATTTTTATTCCCGCCCGGCCCTATAGCGCAAAAAATGGTAGTAATAAAACTGAAAAATAAGGATTTAATAATTATTTCTAATCCAATTCAAATTTCTCCTCAACAAGTTGATGCTTTGAACTCGTTAGAAAATAATGGAAAAATATTCTTTTTTATGGCTATCAGAAAATTTTTCCTCGTAAAAGATGTTTTTTTTAGAATAGATACTCAGAAATTTAGATATGAAATAAGTGATCAGATGTTTCTCAAAAAAAACGGGACTATCTCGAAAAATTCCTTTTTTAAGAGTGTTAGAAAGGTATTTACGTGTTCTGCCTATTCAAATATACTTCTTAACGAATACTGCTCAGGAAAGATAAAACCCGAAGATATGACTAAATCTAAAGATTTTACTTCAGACTTCTCATTATATTCATAATTAGATACCAAAAGTGAGTAGAATAATTTTTGACAAATGGTTACAAGCTTTAGGAAAACTAGATTATGTTCAAGGTAAAGCCAGACCAGATGTTGATTGCATTCTATGCTCAATTAAAGAAAACGACGAGAAAGTAGTCATCTTAAAAATTTATGAGGATAACATTTGTTTCGTGGTGTTAAATATTTATCCTTTCAACCCTGGACACCTCATGTGCGTTCCAAATAGACATATTACAAAATATACCGAATTAACGAAAAAGGAACTTTTGCATTTGAATAGAACAATTCAGGGTTTGCAACTATTGCTCGATGATTTGTATAACCCAAAAGGCTACAATATTGGAATAAATCAAGGAAATTATGCGGGGGCAAGTATAGACCATCTACATTTCCATGTAGTTCCAAGATATGGCACAGAGTTAGGATTTATTGACATAGTTGGAAACACCAGAGTTCTCCCCGAAGGTTTAGATTCCGTGAAGAAAAAGTTAATTCAGAATGTTAATAAATTTTTAAACAAAGAATTTTTTGAAGACTTCAAGTAAAGGGCGCTCGTTAAAACAATTTACAAGCTTATAAGTAAAATAAGAAAAAAAATTTGAAATTTTAACTCAAACTTTCTATCGAGTTGCTTTACGAATATCTGCAGCAGTTACACGCTTACGCTTGTCCGCTTTGGTTATTTTAATTGCTTCTTTCGTAGTATTTGCTGCTTCTTTCTCTAAATACCCTATTAATTTATCAAGGGCGTCAGCAGCTACTAAATCAGCACCTTCTTTCTTCATTAATCTTCGAATTGGTGCTTTAGCAATATAACCGTCAGATTTCTTTGCCGGAGCTTTTTTTGCCATTTTTTATTCCTCCACTATTTTTTTTTTACTAAATCGTTTTAATATAGATTAATAATTAATAATAACTACGAATTTCTATTATATAAATATTATGGTTCGGAACAATAGTTTATGGAAATAAAATTAACTATTATATCATGGATCTAAAATGTGCTAAAAATTATCTGCCCGACAAAATACCACTATTAAATAAAATTTTTATTTTTTATTAAATAGGAAATAAAAATTTTTTGATTGGTAAAATTCACTCAAAAGTCATTTTCAAAGAATTCTCCTATTTCTTACCGAAAAAATAAAACTATTATTAAAGTTTTAATATAATGAAAAAATTGAAACTTGACTTTTATTAGTATATTGGCAGTTTAATTTTACACAAGCGTTTCTTAAACTTTAAGACCTTTTTTATTAAAGAAATTGATTAATTCGCCTTTGTTGGAGCTTTAATAAGTTATCTGCGATTATTTGTTTTAAAATGTATAAATTAAAATAAAAGTTCTAAAATTAGTAATATAATACGAATTAAAAAAGAACAAGATTCTTATCTTGATATATAATCGCGATAACATAAAACTTGAAGAATCTGACATTGAATATGCCTTACAGTCATTAGGATTTACGAAAAACGATTCGAAAGTTTTATTAGCTCTTGCAAAATATAAAATATTGAGTCCAGCAGATATAGCAAAATTTTCTGATGTTGACCGTGCTAGGGTATATGATAGTCTTAATCGATTAATTGAAAAAGGATTTATCCAAAAAGAACCAGTAAAAAGGGGCGCAAATTATCAAGTGATCCCCATTAGTAGGATTTTTAAAACGCTTAGAGAGAATTATAAGAAAAAAATTGAGGATACCATAACTCTCGAAAAAGCGATTGCTGAATTGGAAATTGATAAGGAAGAAGTCGAGCCAAGAGTATGGGCGATTAATTCAAGGGATAAAATTAGAAAGAAAATAAAGGATTTAATAAGCACTTCTCAAAACCGAATATTTTTCATAATTACACCTGATTTGTTGATTAAAGAATTAGGAGGCCACGAGTGGATATTAAAAGAAATCTGGAGTAAAAAATTCTCATCAGATATGGAAATCGTAATTGCCTTTAAATATTTCGAAGAACTTAAGGAAGAAATAAAAAAATTATTAAAAATTTCTGTAAAAATCCATTCAATTGAGGGTGATAACGTCATTCCATTCGGATTGTTAATCGCAGATTATGGATTTTTGTTAACTACTTTAGATCAAGTAAAAGAAGCTCCGGAATACACCTCTGGTTTATGGTTGGAAAACGGAAAGCAGAGTCAAATAATCGGCTACGAGCATTTATTTAGGCATTTTATTAGCTCAGAGACGAAAGAAATAAAGTTAACTCCTGTAAAAGTACCATATCAAGTTTAATCTATTTTAAATAAATCGTATACTCAAACAAAAATTATGGTAGGTTAATAGAATTAAAACGGAAAAACAAAAATAAAATTAAGTTTAAATTAAAGTGTTTGATGATAAACATATTGATAAAAAATCATAGGGGATAAAAGCTGTGTGGTATTATAATTTTTTAGTGGAAGTAAGAGGAGGTTTATAGTTATTTCATATCGTGGTAAAGTTATACTCTGTGGTAACCCTGCTGTAGGAAAAACGAGTTTGTTAGCTCGATATGTAGACGGTAAATTTCACGAGGATTCGGCGCCAACAATAGGCGCTAATTTCCTGATAAAAGAAATTGATTTAAGTCAGATAGTGGATAAATTAGAATTAGAAAAGCCTGAACTGAAACAAGATATTAAGGAAAAGGGATTTAAGTTATACTTTTGGGATCTTGGAGGACAACACGATAAATTGTACAGTACGGAATACTATTTCGTTCAAGCTGTTGGAGCTATGATTGTTTTTAGCTTAAATGATTTATCGACATTCAATGACATAAATTTTTGGTTAACTAAATTAAAAGAATTAAGTGGGGAAGTGCCTTACATTCTAGTTGGAAACAAAACAGATTTAGATAGAAATGTAGATAAATTGATAGTTGAAGCAGAGGTAAAGAAACTTGGTATCCAATATTTTGAAACTTCTGCAAAACTTGATGAAAATGTTGATATGGCTTTTGAAAGTTTATCTATTCAAATTTTAAATAATTTAAAATAATTTTTTAAAATACTAATTTTTGGTATATTTTAAATTATAACTTTGCCTAAATTTCATAATGAGTATTCTTTTAATTCCTATTGCTCCTTTATCAAGGACAAAGTCTCGTCTTAGGGATTGTTTTCCAAAAGGTTTACTCAAGGATTTAACTATAGCCATGTTTAAAGACTTGGCAAAAAAAGTCCAGAATGTTGATTCCTTCGACTGTAAGATAGTTTATTGCCATGACGAAGAGGTTTTAGAACTAGCAGAAGAGTTTGGATTAATAGGAATTAAAGAAAAACTTACACATCCACGCAAATCGTTTGATTTAGTAATTAATGACTTGAACAATATTGCAATTAACGAGTATGATGCTGTTAGCACTATTTTTACTTTCTTAGATGTAATATTGCTATCCGAAAATAATTTGATGGAAATCAGTGATTTAATGAAAGTTAACCAGTTAGTTGTTTGCCCTGCAATTCACTCAGCTGGAATTTCTATATTCGGAAGAAATCCTCCCGACATTGTGCCTACCCATTTTTCAAACCCAAACATTCCTTCATTTGTTGCCTTATTAAAAGATGCTAAAAGTCGGAACTTAAAAATATCCGTATATGATTCTTTACGGGCAGGATTCGATATTGATATTAAACAAGATTTATTGTTAGGATTCGAGTATCTTAAAATTTTCGATTTAACTAGCTCCGAAACATTTAAATTCTTAAAAGATAATTTGAAATTAGTATTACAGAAAAGAAGTTTAAAGAATAACAGAGAATTTAAGATTAGCAAAGCAAAGTGAAGTATTATTAGAAGTTAAATGTAATATTCAATTTAACTTCCTCATTTATATGATCTTTTATTGACTTTTGAATCCCTTCTCTTTCATTTTTAAGTGAAGATAAATACCTTAGGTAATCCTTGTTTTTTCTATCGAGATCGTTTTCTAAATGTTCTAATTTTACTGTATTCAGAGAAATCTTATTTTTAATCTCATCTCTCTTAACTGCTAATCCTTCCTGTTCTATCTTTTTCTTAATATCGTCAATTTCAGAGCGAATTATTTTGATATTGTCTATTTCATTTTGAATGTTTTTCTCGTCGAAAATAGTGTTAATTTGTTGAATAGTTTTATCCTTTACATCAGATTTAAGGTTAAGTTTATTGTCTTCTAATATATGCCGTAATTGGATGAGTAATGCTGAAAATTTAGGTAGATCTCTACTTTCATTAACTAGCGTATTAATAGGGTTTTTTAAAAAGTCTTTTAAGAAATAAATATTAATGTTTGGATTCTTAAGTGTATCCTTTTCTAGTTCAAATTTCAACTTTTTAAGAGCTTTTTTAAATCCAAACTGATTGTTAACATCCATTCTTAAACGAGCTAACTTGGCTTCTAGCTGATCTAGTTCATTAAAAAGCTCATTTTTTTCGATTTTTTTGAGAGCTTCTGTTAAATTTTCTTGCTCCGAGTGTCGCTCTTCTAACTCTTTTTCAAACCCATCTAAGTAAGATTTAGCGTTTTCAATATTTTCTTTCAGAGTAAACAATTTCGGTAATTTTTTCAATAAATATTCTGCATCTTTTAGATTCGTATATTTTTTTCTTAGAAATTCGTCTAAAACCTTTTGCTTGTTACCTAATTTGCGCGTGATATAACTTAGTTCCTTAATTTCTCCTTGTAACTCTTTTTGAAATTTAGGGATCGATTTTTTTGCTATGTCGTTGATGTTAGTAAATAATTTTTTAATCGAGTTTAAGAGGTTATACATAGCATCATATGTGATATCTTCTTCAGGTACTCCAACTTCATCGATTTCCTTTCTTATTTTATCAGAAAAGAAGTGTAAAGATTTAAGAGCTTTATCTTCTATTTTTCCTTCTCCAGCTTCTATGAAATGATCCGTACAAACCTTAATTTCAAGTAAGCTCTCGTTGATATCAGATAACAGCTTTTTAACAGCTTTTTTTACCTTAAAAAATTGTGATTCGAGCTGTGCTTTGTAATAATCTTCAAATTCTTCTAATAGAATTTCATTCATGTCTGATCATTTTTGATTTATTTATGAGTTGAATATTTTTTTCCCATTCATATATTTTTGAAGGACTTTAGGTATAGAAACTGTCCCATCTTTATTTTGGTAATTTTCTAAAATGCAACATATTGTACGCTCTGTGGCAATCGCTGTGCAATTAAGAGTATGTGCTATTTCTTTCTTTTGAGAACCACCTACTTTACCTAAACGTACTTTTAACTTCCTTGCTTGATAATCTAAACAATTACTACAAGAAACTAATTCTCGAAATTTACCGGATGATGGGAACCATGCTTCTAGATCATATTTTTTGGCAGCATTGTCGTTTAATTCACCTGACGCTATGTTAACAATCCGATATGGAATTTCTAATTCTCTATAAATTTCTTCTGCATTCGATATTAGTTCATCAAACAAGTCCCAAGAGTTTTCAGGTTTACAAAAAATGTATTGTTCAACCTTCTCAAACTGGTGCACTCGAAATATACCCAGTGTATCTTTACCATGTGAACCTGCTTCTCTCCTAAAACAAGAGGAAACTCCTGCATACTTTAAGGGGAGTAGTTCAGGATCGATTATTTCATCGTAATGATATGCGGCTAGAGTTTGTTCTGAAGTAGCAATCATGAAAATATCTTCGTCATTAATTTTATATAACTGGTCCTCAAAATCTGCTAATTCTGCTGCAGCTTTCATTATTTCATGTTTTATAAAAAAAGGTGTCCATAGGGGTTCATACCCTTTACTCATTAATTTATCTAAAGCAAATCTAAGGAGTGCCAAATTAAGTAAAACGATATCACCTTTCAAGTAATAAAATCGAGATCCTACTACCTCAGAAGCTTTCTTTGTGTCAGCTCCATTTATATCTTGAATAATGTTAACATGCGAGGATGGTTTAAAGTCAAATATGGGTATCTCACCAAATTCCCTGATAATCGTGTTACTTTCCTCTGTTTCTCCAATTGGAACGGATTTATGTAAGCTGTTTCCGATTATATATCTAAATTTTTCTCGTTCCTCAAGGTATTCAATCTTTTTCTTTTCAAGTTCATCGATATATTCTTTAGTTTGTTTCGATTTTTCAATTGCATTACTAGCTTTTTCCTGTTCACCTGATTTTTTAAACTCACTTATCTTGTTAGAGAGGTCATTCCTTTTCTTTCTTAAATCTTGAATTTCTTGGAGTACATTTCTCCACAATAAATCAAATTCTAGAACTTTCTCGGCATTTTGTGGATTTTTAAATCTTTTTTTTTCTGTTTCGATAACAGCTTCTATATTAGCTCTAAAATCTTCTATGTCTCTCAAAGTCTAATCTCATTAAAATATAAAATTTCTAAGTTCTATTATAAACAATCATTAAATTAATTTATGCAAATAATTTTTGCGTGTTAAAAAATAAAAGAATTATTCATGGTGAATTCTTTCAGTTATTGTTGACCGGAGATAGGCAACTTTTATTTTTGCTTTATCGTATCCTACTTTATCGATAATGCTCATGATTTTTATTCTCCTTGCTTTACCTTTCAGACCTTCCTCGGTCATAAATTCTCGAGCGAATTCTTCTTTTTTGTTTTCTTCTTGCTCCACCATAATTAGACCCAATGAAAAATCCATAAAAAACTTAATGTGATTAGAATTTTTAACTTAAATTCATAAATTTATAACTAACCATTTGTTTAAATTAATGACAAAATTGATTAGAATTTATCAGTTTAACCAGAAAAAATAAATTAATTCAAAAATTTCCAAACACAAAAAGAATTTAAAAATTGAA
>Ga0255055_10003027_pt1 | contig 11488 bp, 12 predicted proteins | sample JV7_2_27_MG_FD_188633 | JGI IMG/M metagenome (GOLD analysis project Ga0255055, IMG submission 188633) | Seawater microbial communities from Jervis Inlet, British Columbia, Canada - JV7_2_27 | ecosystem: Environmental > Aquatic > Marine > Inlet | place: Canada: British Columbia | collected... | reverse complement strand
GACCATTTTTTCATCTTCACATCGTAAGCATGTATATTTCTTACATTCAGAACACCAAGCAATTCCATTGAAGTGTGTCATTTTCCCACATTTGTCACATTTATACTCCCAATGTAGATAACACCTGGGAGTGAAATCTTCTCTCTCATAATTTGCATTATTGATTGGATAGTCTGTCGCTACTCTGTTATATTCAAAACAGTAAAAACAAGGTTGAAATCCTTGAAGGTCCATAGATAACATTTTTCTTTCTTGTTAAAAAAATGACGGAAGATGTTTATTTCATCTTTACTTTCCTAATCTTGATTTTTTTTTCTTTTGGTTCCTTTTTAATACAGAAAGGAAAGCAGTGCTCATAAAGATAACAGAAATACTGTTAAAATCTGTTCTGTTTGGTTCGTGATAAAAAAAATCGATTACTATCAAATCATGTTCCATTCTTTCGTTTTCCCATATCCAAATGTAACTAGAAGCATTACCTTTATGGGTAATAACAGGATTCTTTTTAGGAACTCCATCAAAAGAATGACAATTATAATAGCCTGGTTGCTCGCCATAAAATGTGAAATTAACTGTTTCACTTATATTCCCAGACCATGCTCTGGCTGTACCAATATCATATTCTAAGGTTATTCCACCATAATCATTTTTCCAGGATGAATCGTACATTGACATTTCATATTCAAAAGCATAATGAAGTACAGTTGTTGTATTTGAATAAAATGTAACATTAGATACTAAGAAATCTCTATCATAGTCATCTTTGAAAAAAATATCCCATGGACTATCATCGGTTCTTTCAATATGAATCGAAGTGAAATCTATTTCAGTATTATTAGCATGAACTTTGATGTTGTATACTGAATCAAAGTCTACGAAAGAAAAAGGTGCACCTACTAAGATATTGGTGGTTTCATTCTGATTAAGTATTGAATAGTTTGCGTCAAATTTAATCTTATATTCAGTTATCGATGTTGTGTTTGAAATCTCGAAAAGAACATCAGCAGCTGGCATCATAAGACTAGTACTATTGTAAGGAACTATCCCTCCATGTGAATCAAGGTCAATAGGTATTTCATTTGCATGGATAGAAGTTAACATTGTATTATGTACAAATAGAATGCACAAAAGAAGTTGAATAAATAGAAATGAGAAATTTAAATGCTTCTTTAATATCATTATCCTATAATATTTGTATTTAATCTTTTTAAAGTATTTCAAATTATACAGGTTTTCATTATATTGCAAAGAGAGAGACCTTTTTGGATGGGACACAATACAAGAATATCCCACCTTACCGGCTGTGGAAATTACCTGTATTTCTTATGGAGAGAAAATAACTACTTGAAAAAAATTCTAAACTTGCTTAGGTTCAGTTTCTAGAATTCCAACTCCTATTATCCCTCTTCTGGCTATCCAATCTACGACTCTTTCTCTTATTTCATTTACTCCTTCCATTGTTACACATGAAGTGCTTATAGCCATAATCTGATCTTCTTTTACAGGAAGCTTGTGATCTTTAATGTAGCTGTTTATGAAACCAAGGGCTTGATCAATGTGTTTCTCATTTGCTTTTTGCAGATCTACTTTATTCGACACTAATAGAATTAGAGTATTTTCATATATCCATTCTTTGACAATAGCAAATCTCAACCACATTTCTAATGATTCTAGTGTACTAAATTGAGCTACATCATAAACTAAAAGCAGCACTGAAACTTTCATCAAAGCAGGAAAACAATCAAAGACAGCTAAAATCTCGTCAAAGGTTGATGCTATTGGTGTGAATTTCTGTCTTTGCCCTGGAAAGACATAGAATTGTAGAGTAGATGTTATAGGTCTATCATTAACTATCACTTTTTCACTGCTAAATTCGATTTCGATATTGTATGATTTCTTTGTTTTAAGTAAAATGTCGCTTAGCTCAACAGGAGTAACTTCGGGATTAATAATTAAGCGTGATAAAACGGATTTACCTGTGAACCCATCTCCCAATGGTATAACTGAACCAGTCGCATAGAATTTAATTTCACCTGTCATATAAGACATCCATACTATCCTTTATTGTATAAACAACCTCTAAAACATACTATTATTATATAACATTAAAATTCTTTTCAAAGTATCAATCCTGTTTGGTGTTATTGTCTAAGTAATAAATTCGTTATCTAGCTCCTGTACCCTTGATGCCATTTTCTGCAATCCAGTCAACCATCATATCTCGCAATAATCGAATTCCTTCTAAAGTAAAACAGGATGTGTTGATAGCTCTGATTTGTTATAAGTATAGATTAAATGAGTTTCTTTATTTTCTCTGTGCTCAACACACGTCCTTCACTTACAACTTCACCATTTATCCGTAATGCTGGTGTCATGAATACATCTAGATCTACAAATTTCTCCACATCTGTAAAGTGCTCTACCACATATTCTCCTGTTTTTTCAAGTTCTTCAACAGCTTTTTTTACATATTCGAATTGCATTTCGCACTTTTTACATCCTCTGCCAACAACTTGAATTAATTTTTTCTCTGACATTTTTTCACCCTTTTAATTAATAGAATCTTACTGGTTCATTTGAAACAATTAGTCCAAATAACAATCCTGCTATAACTGTGAAAATGATTACTAGAATCACATAAACTAAATTCTTCTTATCTCCAATAAATTTACGTGTAACTAAAATACTCTGAATGGATAATTCAGGATCTGCAAGAAGATAAGCTAGAAGTACTCCTCTTGACATCCCTAAATCCAAAAACATACGAGCAATAGGTACTTCCATTAGTGTTGGGAAATAAGCTACAACTCCAAACAATACTCCGATAGTGTTTGCTACAACTGTATTCTCACCTACGAGATTTTGAATGAAATTCTCAGGAATCAATTCACCCAACATACCTGCAATAAAAACTCCAAGAATTAAGTAAGGAATGATCATTTTAACAAAAGACCATGTTTCACTCATCCATTCTTTTCTTTCATCCTTTTCAATAAGCTTGATTACATACACAATAATAATTAGTGCTACTATCAATGAAAGAATTGCCTTCATACCCATATTAGCTAAATCAATCCTAAAAGTTTCAGATTGCAGATAGTCTAAATTATACTTTATTCGTGTTGTTCCATTTGAGCTACTAGATGAAAAATAACTAATTTGTGATGTTCCAGTAAACAAAAGAAAAATCAAACCCAAGAATAGATTGAGGTTCTGATTTTTTATTACAAGTATGCAACCAATAAACAAGACTAAACCTGCACCCCAAATTAATGATTGAATTAAAGGAGGATTGTTTACTCCCCAATCCAGCAGATTACTTTTGTTTAGAAATGCGATTAATACCCCTGAAATTAGTAGGGAGATGATGAGAACAGTTTTCATAATTGTTGAGAAAATATTGTTTGTTCTTTCTTCAATTAGAACATCTTCTCTATTCTCTCCTTCAATCTCTTCAGTGATTTCTTCAGTTTTTTCAGACTTCTTATCTTTAAAAATCAGTTCCATTAATAATCCAATTACAATTGAGAAAGCAATAGCTATAATTGCTCTTGCTATTGCAATATCCATCCCAATTAGAACACCTGTATAAGATATTGCAAGAATATTTATCGCTGGAGCTGAAAATAAGAAAGTGATTGCAGGACCAAGGCCTGCTCCTTTCTTCTTTATACCTGCAAAAAGGGGTAAAACTGTACAAGAGCATACAGCCAATAGTAATCCTGAGAGAGCAGCTACAGGATAAGCTATAATTCTTTTGGAATCTTTTCCCATGTACTTGACTATGGCATCCTTTGGAATGAAAACAATCATGGCACCTGCAATGAAGAACGCTGGTATTAAACAGAGTAAAACGTGTAGTGACAAATAGTCAGCTAAAGCATAGACTCCTCCAAGTAATGCATCTGCTAGTTTCAACCAGAACCAATGAACCATGAAACAATCACGCCTATTTCATATCGAAAAAACACGATATATAAATTTGGTGTTCTGTGCCGGTTAGAGTTCCCGATAGAAAGTTTTATCTCATAAGAAGTAAATTCTAATGTGAAGATGTCGGAAATAAAACATAAACTAAATCAACTTTATGAACAAGGAATAGTTGGAGAAACAGCTGATCAGAGAATAAAGGAATTAAGTGAGATTAAGAAAGGAATTGCAAACATGAAGAAAGATGAGCATCTGATTAAATTACTTAAGCTATTCAAAGCATTAGGAAATAAAAATAGATTACTTATTCTACGGCTAATTATGAAAGGAGTAAGGTGTGCATGTGAAATAGAGCATCTTCTCAATCTCTCTCAATCAACTGTTTCACATCACATCAATACACTAGTTGATGTTGGGGCAATTGAAGCAATCAAATCAGGAAAATGGAATTTGGTAGATTTGGATGAAAAAGAATTTTCAAAAGAATTCTTTCTATCTTTGATTGAAACAGTAGTTGAATAATGAACACTAATTAGCTTTAATGTACTTAATTGCTTTATTGATATCTTCAGCTATCATTCTTCTTTTAGATTTTTCAATAAGATAATTCTTTCCTGTCATAAGATAGGAGGGAAAAACTCTGATATTCCCCCAGAAGAATTCACTTTCTCTGATTTTATAAGTGGAACCAGCTGGAATGACTCTTTCTTCTTTTCTCCGTTTAACTATATAATTCAAAGCTCTTATTGCAACATCCCCCATTAACATTATTACTTTGATATTGGGAAATATATCTAATTCCTTCTCTAAAAGAAAAGAACAATTCTTTATTGCCTGAGTAGGAACAGAGTATCCTATTTTTGCACATTTAACAGCTGTTGTAAGATAAAATCCGAATTCTAGTATTTCTTCAATTGAATTTACATTGAGTCCTGAATCCCTAAATGCTTGAATGGTTGTTTCCATGAAAACAGGTTTACCCTTCGAATAGAAGTAATCACTAGGATCATTAGGAAGAACTTCTGCAATCATCATTATTTTGATTTTATCAAAATCTACCTCTATGTTAGGAACAAAATGCCCTTCATTGTTAATGTCTTGGCAAGGAAGATCTTTACATGATATAGTTTTTCTTAGGATCATTTTTCTCACAAATTCTTAATAGAAACGTTATAGATTTCACTTTAAAAACAATTTTCATAAGATAGATCTGTATGGTTTTAATCTCATAGTGATGCAGAAATCCTTAAAGTTGAATCTGTTTCTATCTTGTTAACTATCATCAAGGTGCAATTAGTATGTATGAACAATTTAGTGAAATAGGACCACACTTTGAGTTGTCAGAGACTCATAAAATGGTTAAACAAAGTGTAAGGGAATTCGCTGAAGCAGAAATAGAACCCTATGTTAAAGAATGGGATCAAAACCATGAATTCCATAAACCAATTTTAAAGAAGATGGCAGAACAAGGATTGCTAGGAATAAGTATCCCTGTTAAATATGGTGGAGGGGGCCTCGACTATATTTCTTTAGCAATTGCTTGTGAAGAACTTGAAAGAATTGATACATCTTTTCGTGTAATTTTATCTGTTCACAATGGATTGGTAACGTCCACTATTTGGCAATGGGGAAATATGGAGCAGAAGAAAAAATATCTCCCACCTCTAGCAACAGGAGAAGTTATGAGTACATATGGTTTAACTGAACCTGCTGCTGGTAGCGATCCTGCTGGATTAAAATCCACTTGTCGTCTAGAGGGCGATGAATGGATTGTTACTGGAGAAAAGATGTGGATTAGTTATACTGAATCTTCAGATATTTTCTTAATATTTGCTTATGAAGAAAATGTTCGTCATAAGGGAATGAGAGCTTTCATAGTAGAACGAGATTTCGGTGGAGTAACTTCAGGTAACATACACCATAAAATGGGTGTTAAAGCAGGTGAAACAGGATGGGTTCATCTAGATAATACTCCAGTTCCTAAAGAGAACTTACTAGGAGAACCTGAAGAAGGATTCAAAGTAGCTATGTCTGCATTAGACTGGGGTAGATACACAGTAGGTGCAGGTGCAGTTGGTGGAGCTAAAGCTTCATTAGAAGCAGCAGTTCAATATGCAAATGAACGAGAAACATTTGGGAAGAAAATCGGTGAGCATCAATTCATTCAGGGAATGATAGCTGATTGTGTATCAGACATAGAAGCAGCAGAACTCTTAGTCTGGAAATGTGGATGGGTTAAGAACCAAGGTAAGATTAACACTCGAGAAACTGCCTTGAGTAAGTGGTATGCAACAAATGCTGCTGTTCGCTGTGCTGACAGAGCAATTCAAATTCATGGAGCTTACGGTTTCTGCGATGATTATCCAGTTGCTCGTTATTACAGAAATGTTCGAGGAGCTACAATCTATGAAGGTAGCAACGAGATTCAAAAGATTATCCAGGCTCGTTATGCTCTAGGTTATTACGAAGATAAACCTCTTCGCTGTATGCCTCCTAAATATGACCCAGAAGAATGGGCAAAAGAAGACACAGATAAATTCTAATCTTCTCTCTTTTTTTCTATTCTCTTTATCTTCAAATTTTTATAGTTGCAATAAAATAATATGATATCTAGCAAGAAGTTGTAAATCATGAGTGACAGTAAATTCACCCTATATGATTTAAATGAAAAATCTGGATGGCTTTTGAGTTCATTTATGGATAAGGAAGATTCTCATTATTCACCTTTACTGCAACTTGGTAGGACTAATTTTCTTGATCCATGGGAGGATAAAGATTTTCATCATCATACTAATTCTCTAGAGATTTATTTGCTAGTTGAAGGAATTCTGTGGATTGCAGTAGATAACATTCCAATAAGAATGAAAGGATGTAGTTTACTTGTAGTTCAACCAGGTTTTTCTCATTCTGTTATCGGAGGAGAAGGTAAAATAAACCATTATGGAATGAAAGTTCCTCATTCAAACGATGAAAGAGTAACAAATGAAACTCCAGAAAACATTCTTGATTTAAAGGAAAAGATGAAAACTAGTGTAGTATTGAAACCATTAAAAAAGTCAGTTGGGTTCTATATTGATCTTAATAAGAAAGAAAATCAGAATCACTGGATATTGGGTTTTGGTAATGCTTTTTATGAAACTGATAAATTATGCCTAGCTTATGTGAATTTTCCGAATAAAGATGAATTTGAAAAGGATACACATCCCTATGCTCTTCATTACCACGTTGAGAGTACAGAGTGGTATTTAACACTAGAAGGAAAACAGACTCTTTTAGTAAATGATGAGGAAATTGGTGTTTCCAAAGGAAATCTCTTACGAGTTCCAAAAAATACACCTCATAATCTTATATCTTATGAATATCCATTCAGAGGAGTAACTATAAGAACTCCAAATGTTCCAGAGGATAAAATTATTCTTGAAGAAATAAAAAGATACTAGGAAAATCTATTCTCAATTTCTTTTATTGCTACTTTTAGAATATCTGTTACTTCATCAGCCATTTTATCTAATTCTTTACTCTTCACAATACTCATTGCTTCTTTAGGATTCATAGCAGAAACAACAATTTTTCCACTTTCATTTTCATATATCATAAAATTACAAGGAAGAAGTGCTCCAACCTCTGGTACTAAAATAAGTGCTTTATGTGCATATGGTGGATTACATGCACCTAGAATTTTGTAAGGACGAATGTCCGCTCCTATTTTTTTCTTTAAAATCTCTTTTGCATCAATTTCAGTTAGAACCCCAAAACCGTGTTCTGCCAAAACTTCCTTTGTCACATTTTCTACATCTTTGAACCTATCATAACCGACATTTAGTTCTGTAGTTATTACAGCAGTCATAATTTACAATTTCGATTATAACAAATAAATTTTTACATCTGGAAGAATGTTGTGTTATTATTGTTTAAATGCTTCAGGCACATGTGTTTTTACATATTCCATAGATTTTAATGCTTCCTCAAAATTCAGTTCATAAATTAGTGGACCTTTGAAGTTTCTTTCTATTAATTTAAGCAATAATTCTCTAACTGGTAAATCATATTCGCCCAGAGTTTTATGATCTATTTTTGGATTTCTTCCATCATGTAAGTGTAATTCAACAATTCGATCATAATAGGTTTCGATAAAATCGATTACTCCAATCTCTCCTGAATATCCAGCAAGTAGATGACCAGTATCAAAACAAATGCTAAGATCTAGCTTCTCTATTACTTGATGCATTAAACTAAAAGGATACTCTATATTTTCAACAGCTATTTTTCTTGATGGAATACCCGTTTTTTTTATTATCTGTTTGATTGCTTCTGCTGCATGTTCTGTAAATCGTTGCATCATTAAATCTCTTGCAAAAGGAGGTAAATTCATGTTCATGAATTCTACAGTTAGAGTACCTGTTGGATGTATAACCCAACATAGAGGATCTAGTGGTTTCGTAAGCTCAATACATTCAACAAATGCTTCAATAGATGCTTTTCTGATGTGTGGAAGAAAAGCAGCAGGTTCTACTGCCCATAGAGGTAAGTGAATTGAGAATGTTATGCCTGTTTCTTCTTTTATTTTAACTAGATACTGTATTATTTCAGGTGAAAGAATTCCAGGTAAAACATAAATCAGATCACCTGTAATTTCTATATGTTTAAAACCTGCTTCAATATTTTTTTTCACAATTTCTACAAAATTCAGTTTTGAAAAATCAATCTCTCCGTCTTTAAACAATGCAAAAAAATCTGAAAATTCAAAAGGTCGGTTGCCGAACACTAATCCCATTCAATCATCTCTATTGCTTCTTATCCTAGTGATTTGTTTTTCTTCTTCTTCTTCAATCCGTTTTTTAATTTATCTAAAAATGGATCATAATTTCCAAAAAGTATTGTGGGGATTGCGAGTAAGAAAAATACTGCAACAATGGGTCCTAGCCACTTTAACCCTACTCCAGCTGAAGGATCATTTGGATCATAGATAAATGGAATTAGTAGATAAGCTGAAGCTTGAAAGATATTCAAGGGAATAGAATTGAATCCTGTATACATCCCTGCTCGAGGTTCTGATGTCAACCTTTCATCTTCATCAGCAAGGTCTCCAATTATTGCATTTGGAAATAAGAAGGTAGTCGACATTCCAAAACCAAGAAACAGTCCGAAAATCCATGTTTCAATATTGTCTGGAATCAGCGGGATGTTTCCTAGAACTAAAGTAAGTGGAAGAATAACAATCAGAACTGCAAAACTGATAAGCAGACCCTTTCTCTTACCGATTCTTTTAGACATTTTCTCCCAAAAGATGAAACTAACCATCGTCGTACCAAACATAGCAATTGCAAATATCCCAAAATCAATAGGACCCGTAAGACCTAGGAAAATAATGAGATTAAATGTTAGAGCTGTTAATATTGTCAATCCCATTGAATAAATCCCTTGAGTAACAAACCAGAGAACATAATTTTTATTTTTTAGGACAACCTTAAACTCTCTTATTATGTCTCTATGTTTTCTTACTACAGGTTCTTCTTTAATTGTAAGAAGTGCAGGAAGGAACAATGCAACTTCAATAACTGCAAACGCGATTACAGCTATAAACAAGACTGTCCCCATACTACCACTAATTCCCCCAGGAGAATAAATTTGATTTCCATCTATTTCTTTGAGTCTAAAAGGTTTATTCAGCTCAGCTGTAAGGAAAAAGGTGAAACCCAAACCTCCAATAGTTGCAACTAAATTTGATATGTTCTGAATACCAGACATTCCTACTCTATCTTCTTCTGTGGTAACTTCAGGCATCCAAGCTTGATATGGTGTCATTAAGTACCCATAAAAGAGATTGAACATAGAATTCCAGACTAATAACCATATGAAAATAGGAGTACTTTGTCCAATGGGAATAATATAATGAGGGATGAATAACATAACGAAAGATATGGCAAGTAAAGGAGCACCTGTCCACATGAATATCTTTCTTCTCCCCCATTTTGATTCAGGTAAGATATCAGAAATATAACCGAAAATAAATCCTGAAAAAGCAATAACAAACTTTCCTATTGCATTTCCTATTGCATTTAGATTTTGAGGAAGTAAGAAGTGATTAGCATAAATATACACCAATGCAATTGTAACAACTTGCATGAATATTGAAGACCCAAATTTACAAATACCGAAATATATTCTCTGATTTCTTGTTAATTTTCTCATAACACCACTAGAGCAAGTTTGGTTACAAAAAAACAGAGAATTATCTGTTATTAAAAACTTATGCGAAAAAAAAAGAAAAAAGAGATTTATCTCATTTTATCTAAATAATAGTAATTTGGTTTGTAAGTTAAAGGCCATTCAGGTTGATTATCCAAAATAGTCTCTATTTGATCCAAAATATCATTCGATAATACAACCCCTGAAGCTTTAACATTTTCTTCTACGTGTTCAGGTTTTGTGGCACCAATAAGTGCAGCAGAAATCTCTGGTTTTCTCAAAATCCAAGCAAGAGCTAATTGACTCATTGTTAAATCTAAGGATCTCGCTATTTCTCCTAATTTCTTTACCTTAGCAATATTTTCTTCAGTAATTCTTCTTTTTAGCACATCTGAAGTTGAACCTCTGCTATCTTCAGGAATCCCATCATTGTATTTGCCAGTTAATAATCCTTGAGCAAGAGGTGACCAAACAGTGAATCCCATACCATGAGTTTTAGCAACTGACATTATTTCTAATTCAATGTATCGGAATAACATGTTGTAAAGAGGTTGTTCAACTATTGGTTTATGAGCTCTTAGATCTTTAGCGATAGCATGTGCTCTTTCTAGTTGAGCAGCTGTCCATACTGACGTTCCCCAATAGTGTACTTTTCCAGCTCTTATCAGATCATCAAGAATTTCGACTGTTTCTTTTAGGGGTGTCATATAGTCATATCTGTGCATAAAATAGATGTCAATGTAATCCATATCTAAACGTTCCAGAGTCCCCTCTATTGCATTTGACATGTTCTTGCGTCCAAGACCCCAATTAGTGATGCCTTCGCTCATAGGCCAGAAGAGCTTGCTAGAAATAACTAAATCTTTTCTATTGAAGGTTTCATCTTTCAGGAAATCTGCAATTAGTTTTTCAGCTCCTCCTTTTGCGTATATTTCTGCAGAATCAATGAAATTGATGCCATTCTCAACAGCAGTAGCTAAGCATTTCTTAGCCATTTCATCTTCAAGTGCACCACCATAAGTTATCCAAGACCCTATTGAAATTTCACTTATTTTTAATCCTGATTTACCTACTTTTCTGTATTTCAAATTTATTCCTCCATTGTACGATTAATTAATTCCATGATGAAAAAATAATCAAACTATATTAAATTATATGGCTTTACAAAAAAACTCTTTTCTACTGGATAAATACTATATCTCTGAAATGATTTAATTCTTCAATAGTCATTCTATTGGGAAACTCAAATTTTTTGATATATTCTTGAAATCTTTCATTCATGGTTTTATTATCTATTAGAAATTCGTTTTTTTCTTCTGGAAAAATTACGCTTATCAAATAATATTGTTTATCTCCCATTCTAGGATCT
>Ga0255055_10003024_pt1 | contig 11494 bp, 6 predicted proteins | sample JV7_2_27_MG_FD_188633 | JGI IMG/M metagenome (GOLD analysis project Ga0255055, IMG submission 188633) | Seawater microbial communities from Jervis Inlet, British Columbia, Canada - JV7_2_27 | ecosystem: Environmental > Aquatic > Marine > Inlet | place: Canada: British Columbia | collected... | reverse complement strand
TGATAAGGAGCATAAAGCCTTACTTAGATGATTTAGATCAAGCCGGGGTTTGCATCACACGAATTGTTTTGCTATTGATGTGGCCCCGGTTTTGTGATTTGCTGATTCTTCCCGAATGCAAGTGATATTCTGAACGCATTCCAGAATTACCCTCTACAGCGATGTGATGCTATACTACGGGCAGTCTGGGGCAGTGTCAGAGATGAAAAAAGATAAGAAACTACTGTTACTCTTAGCGCTGGTTCTTGTTGGTGCGCTGCTATTCGGCGCCATCCCTGCTTCGGCCGGTGAAAATCCCGGTCTTGGAAAGTCACTGGCGGCAGCCAGAGAAGCCCTCGAACAAGAACTTTCGCCTCTGGCTGGAGCCGGCTTTGTCGGCATCGGCCATTCGGAAGCCGATGAAGAAATCACTGTTTTAGTCGAGGATGAGCAGGCGAAGCAAAGAGTGCCTCGCTCCTTTAACGGCTACACGGTGCGGACGGAAGTTACCGGGAAAATACAGTTACTTTCTACTCAGGTAGCAGAGCCCCTGGCTGGCGTTAGTCCTGAGAGGAGAGGCGAGGTCAGCCCCCTGGTCGGAGGGGTAAGCCTGTCGGCCTGGGTCCCGGGTGTGTATTATTCCGGAACCCTGGGCATGGTCACCTACGACAACAAGATACTGTCTAACGCCCACGTTATCGCTCTGGAGCCGGATACCGAGAATTTTCTCGACCTGGGAACAGCCATCATCCAGCCCGGAAGTGGCGATGGAGGAAGGTCGGGCGCCCGGGTGGGGACGCTCGAGGACTACATACCTTTGGATTTTGGCCCTGAGGCGGAGAATTGCGCCGATGCGGCTATAGGCAGCATTGATAGTGGTGTTGACGCGTCTTACGGCGAGCAGTTTGGTGAAGAAGGTAATTACTGGATTGAAGGGTGGACAGAGATTTCTGTCGGAGATACTGTACGAAAATCCGGGCGCACTACCGGAGTAACCACGGGCCAGGTGATCGACACCAGCTATGATATTGAGGTCACTTACGGCAACCAAACAGCCCGTTTCGTGGACCAGATTCAAGTAAAGCAAGATAACTGGTCCTTCGCAGGGGCAGGTGATTCAGGCTCCGCGGTGGATATGGATGGGGAGTTCGTGGGGTTGGTTTTTGCCGGCACTGAAAAATACGTGTATATCAACAAGGCACAGCACATTATTGAGGGGCTTGGTATCGATGTTGAGGCTCAGTATAGCCTCACCATCTCCAGCACCCCTGGTGGTTCGGTAACCGACCCCGGCGAGGGGAGGTTTTTCTGCGATGAAGCGGAAGAGGTCGTCCTTGTTGCCGTACCCAACCTACACTACCACTTTGTGGAATGGACCGGTGGTGAGGGTGCCGTCGCCAATCCCGAGGCCGCCGAGACCACCATCACAATGAGCGACTCCTACTCCATCACCGCCAACTTTGCACTAGACCCGGGTTATTATAGCCTTGCCATCTCCAGCACCGAGGGCGGCTCGGTAACTCAACCCGGCCAAACCCAACCCGGCGGGGACCCTTTTGTTTATGCCGCCAACACTACGGTCTACCTTATCGCCGAACCTGACGAACACTATCACTTTAGCAACTGGACCGGTAATGTAAGTACCATAGCAGATGTCTATGCTGCCTCAACCAACATCACCATGTATGACTCCTACTCAATCACCGCTAACTTCGAACTGGACGAAGGATGGTACAGCCTCACCACCTCCACCACAGAAGGCGGCTCAGTAACCATCCCTGGCGAGGGGACTTCCGTCCATGCCGCGAACACCACAGTCGACCTTGTCGCCGAGCCTTACGAAGGGTACGAGTTTTTGAAGTGGACTGGCGACGTAGTTGCCATCGACGATGTCTATGCCGTCTCGACCGATATCGCCATGAACGCTTCCTATTCAATCACCGCTACCTTTCTGACGTCGCACCCCGAACCCGTCATGGCGACATTGACGATATCCAGCACAGAAGGCGGCTCGGTAATCGATCCCGGTGAAGGGTTATTCTCGTATCCTCTAGGCACCGAGGTCAGCCTTGTGGCTGAAGCAGCGAGTGACTACCAGTTTTTCTACTGGTCGGGTGATGTGAATACCTTCGCCGATATCGACGATGCCTCAACCACCATAATCATGAACGGAGACTATTCCGTCACAGCCAGTTTCGGTAAACCTGGTTTTTGCTTTATCGCAACTGCGGCTTACGGCACTCCGATGGCCGAGGAAATAGGAATTTTGCGTAAGTTCAGGGATGAATATCTGCTCACCAACCCTATTGGAGCGACTTTGGTGGAGTTTTACTATCGAGTCAGTCCACCAATAGCCCAGTTCATAGCTGAGCATCCCAGACTGAAGCCTGTAGTGCGGGCCGGACTGTTACCCGCTGTAGCCATGAGCGCCGTGGCCTTAAACACGACCGTGGATGGGAAAACGATTGTAGCAGTCTTGCTGGTGCTGATTTCAACGGCGTTGACCGTCTTGCTAACAAGGCGGCGAGGCAGACATCCACGCTATACCTGATAGTGGAATTGCGCTTTGGATTGTTTGATACCTCCAGGTCTCTGGCAACGCTCCCGACATGTAACCCCTCTTTATTACTCATGACAGAAACCGAAGGGCTTGCTACGGCGGAAGAAGGATAAACTTTTAAGGCAGTTCGTTTTTTGCTATAATTGCCGACCGAACAATGAGTTACTTTCTGGGTGTAGATATTGGCTCTGTCAATGCCAAGCTGGCGTTCATAGATGAGAATGGCCAGGTCCTTGAGATCGATACCGAAAAGGTAATCTCCAGCCCCAGAGCTGCAGTAAGTGCACTTATCGCCAGGTTGGGCGAGAGATTTAATCTGGAAGAAATTGTCGCCGCTGGCGTATCTGGTTCCGGAAGGGCCGTCATCCCTAAGGAGCTCGGCTGGACGGAATACAGCAGCTCACTGGCGATTGCCTCTGGTCTGCTCCACCGTTATCCCGATGTTAAAACCATCATACAAATCGGCGGCCAGAGCACGCTGGTGATAGAGCTGGAAGACGGCTTGAAGAAGCCCTGGAAGGTGGAATCAAACCCACTTTGTGCTGCGGGCACAGGAAGATTTCTTGAGCAACAGGCATACAGGATTGGCATCAGCATGGAGGACTTCGCCAGCCTGGCCCTGCAATGCAAAGGCGCTCCGCCCAGGATAGCTGCCCGGTGCAGTGTCTTTGCCAAGACTGACCTTATCCATCTCCAGCAGAAGGGAGCCCCGCTGGACGCCATGCTCTATGCGCTCTGTGAGAGCGTTGCCCGGATGGTCTCCTCTTTGAAAAAAGGAATTCTTCAAGAGCCGGTCTATTTTGTGGGCGGAGTTGCAGCCAATCCGGCCGTGGCCAAATCCCTCAACGATATGATTTCTGCCAGGAATGGGCATCCCGTTGAAGTAATCATCCCCGAAAACTACCTGCACATGGAGTCTCTGGGTTCGGCATTACTGTCCATAGGGAAGACTTCCCAGGGCGTTATGCTATCAGGAACGGATGCCAGGCAGCGATATTTTCAAATGCCCAAACTGGAAATTATCAATGTTCAGGACGGTAAGGATGGTCAGAGGATAGAGAACCAATGTGTTGGCTACCTCGGAGTCGACGTTGGTTCCACCAGCACCAAGGCCGTGATAATGGATGAATCGGGCACACGATTGCTAGCAAAAAACTACCTGATGACTGCGGGAAGACCGGTTGAGGCTATCAGGCAGGTCTTCAGGAACTTGCTACGGGATGGAGCAGACAAAGTTAAGATAACTGGTGTGGGCGTTACTGGCTCGGGTAGATATCTGGTGGGCGGCTTCATTGGTGCAGACATGATCAAGAACGAGATAACGGCGCAGACCAGAGCCGCCGCCGAGATGGACCCTGAAGCCGACATCATTGAGATTGGCGGGCAGGACTCCAAGCTGGTCATCAAAAGAAACGGTGTAGTGGTGGATTATCACATGAACAAAGCCTGTGCCGCGGGGACCGGAAGCTTCATTGATGAACTGGCCGAAATGCTCGGCGTTTCGGTGACCAACGGTCAATTTGCCGACCTGGCATTCGCCGCTCCCCATACCATTGATTTGGGTACGAGATGTGCTGCCTTTATGAGTCAGGCGGTAGCATCAGCCCAGCAGGAAGGTGTACCACTGGAAATAATCACAGCCAGTCTGGCTAATGCTATAGCTAAGAATTATCTTTCCAAGGTGGTAGAGCACAGAAAGCTTGGCGATAAGGTCATCCTTACTGGAGCGGTGTTCTACAACAAAGCTGTGGTGGCAGCCTTTCATCAGCAGCTTAAAGACAAAAAATTGACTGTGCCAGAGCATAAAGAGGTCAGCGGCGCTATGGGCGCAGCTCTACTAGCAAAAGAAGCCATGGCCGGCCAGAAATCGAAGTTCAAAGGCTTTCAGGAGATCGTGGATAGAGAGTGTAAGCTTACTACATTCGTATGTAACGGTTGTGATAATAACTGCACGATCACGCGGATGGAGATGCCCGGTGAAGAGCCTAGCTACTATGGCAGCAGGTGCGACAAGTACGATGCCATAGCCAGTCACGCTAAGAGAGAAACCTTCTTCGATAAGCGGGAGCAGTTGCTCTTTCGAGAGTATAAGCAGGATGCCGGCACAGGGCCTGTGGTGGGCATCCCCAGGGCGTTGCTGGTCTATGACTATGCTCCGCTACTCATAGGATTCCTAAATGCCCTCGATGCCAGGGTTATCCTTTCCAGCCAGACCAACAACGCAATCATGGACCAGTCCATCGAGTTAAGCTACACGGACAGTTGTTTTCCCATGAAGCTCCTTCATGGACATGCGGCAATGCTCAAAGACACAGATTACATCCTCTACCCCTGTGCCATTCGCCTGGGTGGCAAAGATGGCGATGCCAGCCAGAAATACTCCTGCCCCTTAGTCCAGGCTTCACCGTTTATAATACGCAATGTGCTTGATTTCGGGGAGCGGCTGTTGATACCCATAATCGATTTCAGTCTGGGCGATAACGACGTGATAAAGAACCTTGTGGATGTTGCCGTTAAGATGGGGTTCAGTAGAAGGAAAAGCAGGGAAGCAGCTCTGGCTGGTATAGAATCTCAGCGAAGATTCGAGGCTGACCAGGCAGCGCTGGGCAGAGAACTATTGGAGCAACTGCACGAGAGCGACCAGTTGGGCGTGGTACTCTTTGCCAGGTCGTATATGTCGCAGGACGCCGGGGCCAATCTGGGTATAGCGGAGAAGCTCGCTCAACTCGGGGTGGTGCCAATACCACTGGACTTTTTGCCCCTGGAATCGGTGAATGCCAAGGAATATTCCGACCGTCCCTACTGGTTCTATGAGAACAAATATATAGCCGGCGCTGTTATAACTGCCTCAGACCCACAGCTTTATGGGTTATGGCTGACAAACTTCGGATGCGGTCCGAACTCCTTCATAATCCACATTGTGGAAGATATCATGGGGAGCAAGCCCTTGGGGCAGCTGGAAATAGACGAGCACGCTGCTGAGGCTGGCATTGTTACCCGCCTGGAAGCTTTCGTCGACACCATTAAAGGATTTGCCCGTTCTGCCGGTAAACAGGAAGAACCACGTAAAGAAGATATTTACCGAAGAGCATTTCCGCCCGTCATTGATTCTAAGAAGACGTTCATCATTCCCAGAATGACGCCGCACATTGAGCTTGTAGGTGCGCTTCTAGAAGGCAGCGGTTTTAGAGCGGTTGTACTTCCTGAGCCCAATGAACACAATCTACTCTATGCTGACAAGATAACATCGGGCATGGAATGTTTGCCCTATCGGGTAACCCTGGGTGACTTTCTAAGGTTTAGTTACGAAGACGGTAATGATTTGAAAAATGTAGAGGCAGTCATGGCCGGGGCATATGGTCCCTGTCGCTTTGGGAAATATGCGCTGGAGCAAATCAAGATACTTAAGGACGTGGGCATTGACATCCCCATAAGGACCACTGTGTCGAATAATGCCTATCGGGATACTGAGATTAGCCCTGGCTTTGCCCGCCTCGCCTGGAAGGGCTGCGTGGCTATTGACTATCTCCAAAGGTCACTCTGGCGCACCCGCCCTTATGAAAAGAAGCCCGGTTCGGCAGATGAATTGTTTGATGGATATCTGGGCAGAATTGTCGGTAGCGTTCGCAAGAAGGAAAGTTTCGATGATATCCTGAGCCAGGTAAGTTCTGATTTCAAGTCTCTCATTGACCCCGAACTTCCCCGCAAGCCTCTGGTGGGCATTAATGGCGAAATCTTTTTACGTTCGAACAGATTCAGCAACCAGGACCTGGTCAGGGAATGTGAAAAGGCTGGGTTGGAGGTCGTCGTCTCTTCTATAGGAGAATGGCTGAAGTACATCTTCTACCGGCATGTTGAGGATGCTGTAAGGGACCGCAAATTCCTGAAGGCGCTGATCAGCTACATCATAAAACGTGTCTGGGAACGTGATGAGCACAAGGTAATCAAGCATTACGAGAGTCTCGTTGATATGAAAGAGCCCTCAACGGAGGAGGTACTGAGGTTGACAGGTGAGTGGCTTTCCCCGAAATGCGGAAGTGAAGCGGTTCTCAGTATAGGTACTGGAGTCGAATGGATGGAAAATCCTAAGTTTGCTGGTGTGATATCGGTAATGCCCCATGGCTGTATGCCCGGTGGAATTGTAGCTGCGATGTCAGAAAAGTTCAGTGCCCTGTATCGTAAGCCTTGGATCAATCTCACATATGACGGCTTTGTGGAAAGCACCAACCTTACGAGGATTAATAATTTTGCCGAGGTGATCAGATTTTGTAGCCAGGAAAACAAGGAAGGCGCTTAGTAGTTACCTAATTACCCTATTATTAATTGAATCGAATACATATTCATCCTTTGCGGATCCCCTTCTAATCTTCTTCAGAATGGTAATAACCTAGTCATATTTTTAGTTTTTTCACGGTTTCATTTTTGTGTTTTAGATTGCAGAGTGCTTTAATTCTTCAAAGATGATATACTAGAATGGTTATGGCTAAATCTTATGTTCGTCTATTACTGAGGGGTGTTGTGGAGCCCTTGTTGCTCTTCATTATAGGCGAATTGTTGCCCATACATGGCTATGAGATTGCTCGGGAGCTGGAGCGGAGGAGCCAAGGCTACATTGATCTTACAGCAAGCACTCTTTACTCCGCATTACGACGTTTGGAGCGCAGAGGGCTCGTATCAAGCTCGTGGCAGTATATTGCTAAGCAGAAGCGCCGATGTTATGCGTTGACCGAGAAAGGTCATCAGATTCTGGCTGAAGAATTATCTCAGTGGGAGCAATTCCTTGGCGCTACCGACAGAGTTATAGACAGCCAGTGAAGTGGAAATTCGGATCCTGGGTGCCCATTTAGCTGAGGCAAAAGGGGCACGGTTAACCTCTCTGTTAATTGATGGTACTTTGGTCGTGGATGCCGGTGGACTTACCTCAGCCCTTTCTCTACCTGAACAGAAAAAGATAGAAACCGTTTTGCTTACGCATCACCACTTCGATCATACTCGCGATCTAATCACTCTGGCTGCTAACGCCGGCTACTATTGGCGAAAGCAGTTGACAGTTTACGGTCTGCGCTACACGCTTGATATTGTCACTGGCTGCCTTCTTAGTGGCAAGATGTATACCAATTTCTTTGAGTATCCCGACAAAGAGAAACCGACTGTTATACTTGAGGCTATTGAGCCGTATAGCAGAAAAACTATTGCCGGCTATGATGTTTTAGCAGTACCGGTAAAGCATTCCGCACCTGCTGTCGGCTATCAAATCACCTCTTCAGATGGTAAAAGCCTGTTTTACACGGGCGATACGACAGTGGGAATATCCGAGTGCTGGCAGCATATCTCTCCCAAGTTACTTATTACTGAAGTTGCCGGGCCTAATAAATATGGAGACTGGCTCAAGAAAGCTGGTCATCTCTGTGCCGAATTTCTAAAAGAAGAACTCATACAATTTCGTCGGCTCAAAGGGTATTTACCTCGCGTCATTATTATCCATATCGGGAATCCCTATGAGCAAGAGATTAAGGAAGAAGTAGCTCAAGTAGCTCAGGAGTTGGAGGCTGATATAAGCCTGGGCTATGAAGACATGAAGGTCACCCTGTAGTCGTGCCAAAGAGCCACCACTGTTAGTCATTACTGGCAATTATCCGTAGCTGGCGCCATAGCACAGATTGCTATGGCGCCAGTCGTTTTTATTACCCAACCTTTGGCAGTTCGAGCATTGCCTTCCTTACTTCTTCCTCGGGATAGGCGTAATCTGTCAGCTTGCCCGAGAGGTAGGAATCATAGGCAGCCAGGTCAAAGTGCCCGTGCCCGCTATGGGCGATGAGGATGGTCTTTGATTTGCCTTCTTCCTTGCACTTCAAGGCTTCGTCAATAGCCACTCTCAGGTCGTGGCAGGGCTCAGGACCTGAGATGATGCCCTCGGTGCGGGCGAACTGTACCCCAGCCTCAAAGACCTTGGTTTGAGGTACAGCCACAGCTTCAACAAAGCCTAGTTTGTGGAGGTGACATACAATGGGCGCCATCCCATGGTAGCGCAGTCCACCGGCGTGGATGGGGGGTGGAATAAACCCATGACCCAGTGTGTACATCTTAACTATAGGGCCCATGCCGCATGCGTCGCCATAGTCAAAGGCATATACTCCCTTGGTCACACTTGGACAGCTTTCCGGCTCAACACAGATAATGCGCATGTCCTTCTTTTTCCCGCTAATCTTGTCCGGAATCCAGGGTAAGAACTGCCCGGCGAAGTTTGAGCCACCGCCGATGCAGCCGACAATAATGTCGGGATAGGCATCGGCCATCTCCATCTGTTTTCTGGTCTCCTCCCCGATAATGGTCTGATGGAGAAGGACATGATTAACCACACTGCCCAGAGAGTAATGGGTATCATCACGACTAACAGCATCCTCTACTGCCTCACTAATAGCAAAACCTAAGCTGCCGGGACAGTCGGGCCATTTCGCCAGCATCTCTCGCCCTACTTTGGTATCCTGACTGGGACTGGGGACGCAGTTTGCCCCCCAGACCTCCATGGCGATGCGGCGATAAGGCTTCTGGTCATAGCTAATCCTGACCATGTAGACTTTTATCTCTATATCAAATAATGCGCCGGCCAGAGCTAGGGCGCTACCCCATTGTCCGGCACCGGTCTCAGTAGCTATACGTTTGATACCTTCTGCCTTATTGTAGTAGGCTTGAGCTACAGCGGTATTGGGCTTATGGCTGCCCGCCTGGTTTGTGCCCTCGTATTTATAGAAAATCTTGGCAGGCGTATCTAGGGCTTTCTCCAGCCGGCGCGCCCGATGCAGCACCGTGGGGCGCCAGGTGCGGTAAATCTCCAGCACCTCATCAGGAATTTCAATGAAGCGGTCACTGGTGTTGATCTCTTGCTTAATACACTCAATAGGGAACAAAACATGCATGAACTCCAGGGTTGCCGGCTCTTTCGTCATCGGGTTCAAAGTTGGCGGTAGCGGCTCGGGCAAGTCAGCCTGGATGTTATACCACTTGGTCGGCATGTCCTTCTGGTCTAAAAACCACATTGATCTTTCCATTTCTCCTCCTTTCGATTTCTTGTTTGGTTGTAATTTCAAACTGGGCAGCCTACATATTAACCTCCTCTTGCAGTAAGGCCTCTCTCAAACATTTGATGAAAGAGCAGGCTTTTTTTAGCGATTTGTCCTCGTCGAGCAACTGTATAATACGGCTGCCCACAATTACACCATTGGCGACCCTGGCTATTCTTCGGGCTTGCTCGGAGGTGGATACTCCAAAGCCAACGCAAAGAGGCTTTTTAGTCCTTGCTCTCACCCTGGCTACGAAACCTTCCAGTTCCTGGGGAAGTTCATCCCTGGCGCCAGTGACACCGGTCAGTGAAACTAAGTAGATAAAGCCGCTTGCTTTGCCGACTACGAGCCGGATGCGTTCTTCGGTACTGGCTGGACTGAGAAGATAAACAAGGTCGAGCCCGTGGCTTCTGGTTGATTTTTCCAGTTCCTGTCCTTCCTCTGGTGGCAGGTCGGGTATAATCAGCCCGTCAATCCCGACCTCGGCACACTTCAAGCAAAATTGCTCTAATCCAAACTTCAGCACAGGGTTGTAGTACGTCATAAACACCAGGGGAATTTCTACTTGCCGCCTTAGCTCCTGAGCCACCTCTAAGCAGAGATGAGGAGTAACTCCCTGTCTGAGCGCTTCATAGCTAGCTCGTTGAATGGTGGCACCGTCGGCCAGTGGGTCGGAGAAGGGGATGCCCAACTCGATGATATCGCATCCACTGCTGGCTAAAAGCGGTACTACCTTTAGTGTTGTGGAAATATCGGGATAACCTACTGTGACGTAGGGAACGAGAACAGTATGATTTGCCTGACCAAAAACTAAATCAATACGGCTCAAAGCTTTACCCCCAGTGCTTTAACTATAATGTCCATATCCTTATCGCCATGCCCACTCAAGTTGACCACAATAATTTGTTCCTTATTGAGGGACCCTGCCATCTTGACGGCATAGGATATGGCGTGGGCTGGTTCAAGGGCCGGGATAATACCTTCGGTCAGGCAAAGAAGACGGAAGGCTTCCAGCGCTTCCTCATCATTTGCCGCTACATAAGTAGCACGGCCGGTCTTCTTGTAATAACTATGCTCAGGCCCTACGCCGGGATAATCCAGCCCGGCAGAAATGCTATGGGTCCCTTGAATCTGGCCGGCATCATCCTGGAGGACATAGGATTTCGTCCCATGCAAAACCCCTACTGTACCGGCGACCAGGGAGGCAGCATGTTTCCCTGTCTTGATTCCTTTTCCTGCTGCTTCTACTCCGATAAATTTGACATCTTTATCATTCACAAAGGCGTGGAAAATCCCCATGGCATTGCTCCCTCCGCCCACACAGGCGATGATATAGTCGGGCAAACGACTGCACTTAGCTAAAATCTGCTCTCTGGTCTCGTTGCCTATAATTGACTGGAAATCGCGCACCATCACCGGGTAGGGATGAGGACCTACCACGGAGCCCAGAAGGTAATATGTATTTTCGACATTAGTCACCCAATCTCTGATTGCCTCATTGATGGCGTCTTTCAGTGTCTTAGTGCCTGAGCAAACAGGGCGCACTTCTGCACCCAGCAGTTTCATGCGGAAGACGTTAAGGGCCTGGCGTTGCACATCTTCTTCGCCCATATAAACAACGCAATCCAGCCCCAGCTTGGCACATATGGTGGCAGTAGCTACGCCATGCTGGCCGGCGCCAGTCTCAGCAATAATCCTCTGCTTCTTCATCCTCTGGGCCAGGAGTCCCTGCCCCAGAGCGTTGTTTATTTTATGGGCTCCGGTGTGAAGCAGGTCCTCTCTCTTGATGTAGATTTGCGCCCCCCCGCAATGTTTAGTAAGCCTTTCAGCAAAATACAGTGGTGTCGGCCTTCCCGCATAGTTACGGGACAAACAATCAAATTCAGCCCAGAAG
>Ga0255055_10003022_pt1 | contig 11495 bp, 11 predicted proteins | sample JV7_2_27_MG_FD_188633 | JGI IMG/M metagenome (GOLD analysis project Ga0255055, IMG submission 188633) | Seawater microbial communities from Jervis Inlet, British Columbia, Canada - JV7_2_27 | ecosystem: Environmental > Aquatic > Marine > Inlet | place: Canada: British Columbia | collected... | reverse complement strand
CTGAACTACCAGAGCCATTTGGGGGAGCGAGAGCCGGCAGAGTATCCCGGGCTGTTCTCCAAGTTCCCGACGTCTATCGTGGGACATGAGGCCGAGGTAGTCATGCCACCTGACGCGGGAAACTTGCACTACGAAGGTGAGTTGGTGGTGGTGATCGGTAAGCGTGCACAGAACGTCTCTGCGGAGGCCGCTGCCGACTACGTCTTTGGTGTGACCGCCGGCAACGACCTGAGTGAACGTGACTGGCAGCGTAACGATCTCCAGTGGTTCAGGGCCAAGGCATCGGACACGTTCGGTCCCATCGGGCCCGTGATAGTATCGGGCTTGAACTACAACGACCTCCTGCTCGAGACCCGCGTAAACGGTGAGACGCGGCAGTCGGAACGCACTAGAGATCTAATCTTTGACATTGAGACCATAGTCAGCTATGTGAGCCGTTACGTGACATTATTGCCTGGGGACGTGATCTTCACCGGCACGCCAGGCTCGACGATGGCACTGCAGCCCGGCGACGTCGTCGAGGTCGAACTCGAAGGTGTAGGTGTGTTGCGCAATGGTGTAGTGGCAGGTGCTTCGAATCGGTGATTGTGGATAGGAGTAACGTACGATATCGCCCTTCGACCCGCGTTCGGGGTGGGAGTGGGTCGTGCAGCATACATCGTTCAACGTGCAGTGACTCTCACCCCCTAAACAACGCCAACATCGCCCCCAGGATGGTCAATGTACTTCCTGCCCAGAGCACGACCATCCAGCGGATCAGCTTCGTTTCTAGAGCGGCGACGCCGGTTTGGAACGCCGCACGTAGCTCCGCTGTCCGTTGCTCCAGTTTGGCGTCTAGCTGAGCCATTCGTTGCTCCAGCTTCGCATCAAACCGTGCAAAGTTGAGTTCGTTCAACTCCCGTAACTCTGATCGGTAGCTCGAGTCGATTTGATTCAGGTAGCTCACCAGCTCATCCGTGAGTTTGTGTCCGAACCTGTCGTAAAACTCCTTGGAGAACTTCGCAGCTACCGGCATGCCATCCTCGTCTAATGGTATGTCCTTTAGGACTCGGTTCTTGGCCGAACCCCGCCTTCAGGCGGGGACTCCAGACAACACCACGCCCCGCTACCGGTAGCATTCTAAGTGTAAGCTCGGCGGAAGTGATAAGTAAACTGTGCGGAGGGTGTCAGAAAAATGCGGTGGTCCGCTCTCAGCCGTCGCAAGCCTCCGTCCGATTGGTGGACAGCTGCAATCCGGTGCCACATACTGCGAATACGCAACAAGAAGTTCCTGGTGCAGGCCCACGCCCGCCTCCGCTATCGGGTAACAGGAGAAGGAGATTCCATGGTAACCGCCATTGTCCTCGCTGCTCTATTTCAGGTCCCGAGCCCGGCCCAGGAACTAGTGCCCGGGATCCAGTACGATCCCGCTATTCCGACACTCGCAGATGTGGTCGGCCACGACTTGTGGGAGGAGATGACGCCCCCTGACGCTGTCGTCCGGTACATGGAAGCTCTCCACACAGCTGCTCCCGACAGAACCCGCCTGGTCCGGTACGCCAAGACCTGGGAGGAGCGTCCCCTCATCCTGATGATCATCGGAACCCCTGAACGCATAGCAAGCCTGGACACCATCAAGGAGGACCTCCAACGTCTCAGTGACCCGCGGGGCCTCTCCGACGCAGACGCAGAGGTCCTTCTGGACCGCCTCCCGGTGGTGACCATGATCATGCACGGGATTCACGGAAACGAGGCTACGTCAACCGGGGCTGCTATGGCCGAAGCCTACCACCTCCTCGCAGCCCAGGGAGATCCGGACGTTGACCTGGTTTTCAGAGAGAGCCTGGTCCTCATCGAGCCGATGGAGAATCCTGACGGCCGGGCTCGATTCATCTTCCAAAACACCATGGCCCGGTCCAGGTGGCCCGATCCGGATACCTGGTCGGCGGAGCATGACGAGCCCTGGCCCAGGGGCCGGGGGAACCACTACCTCTTCGATTTAAACCGGGACTTGTTCAGGCAAAGCCAAGTGGAGACCAGAGGCAAGATCGGGCTCTTTTTGGAATACCGACCGCACATTGTGGCGGATCTGCACGAGATGGGCGGAAACTCCACCTATTTCTTCCCGCCGACAGCGCCCCCGTCGAACCCCCTCTTCATGGAGCCGCAGATCCAGCTCATGGACGTGTTCGGGGCCGACATCGCTGCCGCTTTCGACGAACGGGGCTTCGCCTACTTCAACCGGGACACCTACGATCTCTTCTATCCGGGGTACGTGGACATGTGGCCCATGGCCCACGGCGCTATGGGCATGACCTTCGAGCAGGCCTCACCCCGGGCCCTGGTGCTCCGGCGGTCCGATGGGGATCTCATGACATACGGTGACGGGGTGACCCACCACTTCACCGCAGCTCTCCAGACCATGGTCACGGCAGCCGAGAACCGGGAGCGCATCCTGAGGGACTACCTGGAGTTTCGCAGGGACGGGATCCAAGGGAGCGGAAGGGGACCCGCCGAATACGTCCTCGCCGGTCGCGATGCCGGCATGGTGGAGAAACTGGCCAGGAATATGGTGCATAACGGAGTAGAGGTCTTCCAGGCCTCCGGACCGGTACGGTTGGGCGAGCGCACTCTCCCCCGGGAAGGAACCTTCATCGTGCCCCTCACCCAACCGGCTTCTCGGATGGCCCGAATGCTCTTGGATGCCCACGTGCCGATGGACGAGGAGTTTCTACGGCGACAAGAGGAGTTCAGGTCGAATCGGGAAGACACGGAGATCTACGACGTAACCGCCTGGAGCCAATCCCTCCTATGGGACGTGGAGGTTCTGGAAGCGACGAGGGCCACCGGCGCCATAGGAGATCCTGTGGCCTGGGACGATGAGCCGGACCACGGGCCGCTTCCCCCCGCTAAGGTCGCCTATCTCCTTCCCTGGAGCACCAACACAGCCGCTGCGGTTGCTGAGGCCCTTCGGGAGGGCATCCGTGTCCGGTCTGCCGGAGGGGAATTCGTGCTGGGAGACCGCCGGTTCGGTATAGGGACGGCAATCGTCCGCGTGGCTGAGAACGGTCCCGATCTGGCGCGGACACTCGGGCGCATCTCCGGCGCCGTTGGAGCCGAGGTGATACCTGTGGACGACTCATATGTTCGGGAAGGCACTTCTCTGGGGAGCAACCGAGCCCGGGCGCTGAAGGAGCCCCGTGTCCTCCTGGTCTATGGCGAACCGGGCTCGAGCCTTTCGGTAGGGTGGGCCCGGTACGTACTGGAACGGCGCTATGCACAACGCACAACGGTGGTTCGGGCCGGGCGCATCGGTAGAACGGTGTTGGCTGATTACGACGTCATCGTATTCCCCAGCGGAGACTATGGAAGAGTCGTGGGGAGCGATTTGGTGAGCAGGCTCCAGCAGTGGATGCGAGACGGTGGCACCCTCATCACCGTAGGCCGGTCCACCCGCTGGGCCGCGCAGGAGAGTGTGGGCCTGCTGGCGGCGACGGTTGAGCTGAAGGGGGGCAGGGCCGAGGGGTCGGAGCCATCGAAGTCAGAAACCCCGGAACAACCCATCGACTATCTCGAGGCCATCGAGCCTCCGGACGAGGGCCCCGAATCCGTTCCGGGCGCAATCATCCGTGCCATTCTGGATACGAACCACTGGCTCGCTTCGGGGATGGACGGTGAAATCGGCGTTTTTGCAGAGAGAAGCCTAGTTCTTTCCCCCATCACCCTGGACAAAGGGAAAAACATTGGGCGCTTCGCTCCCCTTGAGGATCTGGTGATGAGCGGCGTGGTGTGGGACGATGTACGGCCCCAGTTGGCCAACAAGGCCTTCTTGGTTTATCAGCCGGAGGGGCGAGGCCAACTGGTTGCCTTCACCGAGGATCCCAACTACCGGGCCTACGCCGAGTCCACGATGCTCCTTTTCATGAACGCGGTTCTTTTGGGACCGGGGAGGTGAAGGAGTTTTCCGCTTCAGAATCTCTGCCAAAGCCTTGAGGCAAGAGGCCTCCGACACGCTCACGCCCGTCTTGATCGACGTCCCACGCGCCGGTCGATGTGACGCTGCTAGGCCTGGGTGGGTATCGCTGGTGGAGGCCTAGCGCCAGTATCGGCGCTCGGCGGAAAGGTTAGGGATGGACATGCGTGCCAAGTGGCTTCTCCTGCCGGCTCTCATCGTGGGCTGCACCTCGACGACCGAGCCGGAGTTCGCCGGCGCCTTTGCCGCGACGCCCGACCTCGGCCAGCCGTTCGCGCTCACGGTGGGCGAGTGGGCCCGCATCGACGAGGCGGACCTGCTGGTGAGATTCGTCGAGGTCGTGAGCGATTCCCGCTGCCCCAGCAATGCGTTGATCCTGTGCGTGTGGGAAGGCGACGGGACGGTCTTGGTGGAAATCGCCCCGCAGGGTGGGGACGCCCTGCTCGATACGCTCCACACCACGCTCGATCCCAAGGCCGTGGACCTCGGCGCCATCACGCTGGAGTTCCGACGGCTCGACCCATACCCGTGGGACGTGACTCCGATCCCTGTCGAAGACTACGTGGCAACCTTCGTCGTGAAGAGCCGGTCCTGATGGCTGGAATCCCGCTCGGATACCTCAGGAGCATCCTGCGCTCACGTTAGCCTGAAATCGGGTCGGGTACGTGTGCGCCGCAACTGCGGACAGGTGCCTGAAGGGGCGTTGTTGCATGGCTCGGGCTCCGAGCGCAGGTCCCCCGGTCCCCGAGAGGGAATCACCCCACTCGGTAGCTGTCGGGCATCTGTGTAGCACCCTCCGTGGCACTTTCGGGCGGCTATGCCTACCCAGTCCGCGGTTGCATGGCCGTAGCCTTGAGATCCATGCTCCAGGCGCCGGCCCCCTTCCAAATCACCAGCACGCTCATCAGCGTGACGACGATGGGAATTACCGGCTCGCTCGGCTGAAGAGGAAACAACGTCGGATCGTCCACCACCAGATGGGTATACGTGGCAACCGTCATGATGCCGATGACGGCGATGCTCGCGAGCCGGGCAAACAGCCCGGCCAATAACATACCTCCCAAGGCCATCTCTGCGAACGGCACTGTCCACCGGGTGAGGGTATGGAACGGAAGGTCGGCCGCAAGCAACTGACCGGACCAGGCGTCTGCCAACATCGGCACTACCAACTTCATCGCCCCCGTCATGACGAATAGGACTCCCAGTATCAGTCGGACGACGCCGGTGAGCTTGTCAGAACGTGTATCGCGAACCCAGTCCGGAATCATGTTCGACCTCTCTTTGATTCAGTTTCCGATTTGGCGCAACACAGGATTGCGCGGCAACCAGTGTGGGTCAACCTAGCAACATCCAGGGACCGGAGTGTCCTACTGGCGACCTTTCGCTTTCCGCAGCCAGTTCTCGGCCCACGTCTGCCAACCTTCTGACATCTGCGGGACCGCAAGTAGCCGTTCAGCTTGATCTCGGTCTCGGGAGAAGATGCGAAAGACATCGCGAACTGTCAGATCGTGATCCGGTCTCTCGGTCACCCGCACCTCATCCCCGGCGGCGACGTCACCCTCGACGAGGATTCGCAGGTATGTGCCCGGACGCAGTGCTGCGAGAAAGCGTCGGGGGAAATACTTGTCGTCCATGCGAACAGCAAGACGCCAGCACGGCACACGTGGCTCAGACACCTCGAGCAGCGTGGTCCCGACCTTCCATTGCTCGCCGACGCGTGCTTCATTCACTTCTATCCCTTCGGTCGTGAGGTTTTCGCCAAATTCGCCGAATTCGAGCGACCGACCGAGCTGTTGTTCCCACCACCGAATGTCTTCGATGGCGTACGCATAGACGGCTTTGTCGGGTCCTCCGTGCACCGCGCGATCTGCCTGGTCGTCCCCATCGAGGTTGACACCTCGAACCCGTACACGGCCTTCGACCGGTGACTTCCAAATGGCGCTGGTCGCCGGCCGACCTTTGTATGCGAACTTCCTCACACCGCCAACGTTCACCGAGAGAACTCTGCCATGGACAGGCACTATTGGATCTCCTTATTCGTTGGGACGCCAGCCTAACCCCTCCCACGCACCGTACCCTTCCCGGTGGTAGGGCCGTGTCGAGAGGAACTGTTCGCAAGGCCGGGTTGTTCCCACAACAACCCCGAACAGGAGGTTCTCCCATGCATGACCGTGAGCTAGTCAAGTGGCCGTTCCTAGTGGTGCTGAGTCTCGTTGTCCCGGCCGGCACTCTGGCTGCGCAGCTTCCGAACCCCGGAATGGAGATCGACGCAGCGCGAACAGCCGTCGTGATCACCGACCCTCAGAACGACTTCCTGAGCCCCAACGGGGTTACTTGGGGCGTCGTGGGCGAGAGCGTTACCGAGAACAACACGGTCGAGAATCTGGACCGGCTCATGCGAGCCGCCAAGAAGGATGGATATGAACTGTTCGTCTCGCCCCACTATTACTACCCAACCGACCACGGGTGGAAATTCGCCGGCGCTCTGGAAGTCCTCATGCACAACATCGGCATGTTCGATCGAGCGTCTCCACTTAGTCTCGACGGGTTCGAGGGGTCTGGCGCCGACTGGCTCGCACGGTACAAAACATACATCGAGGACGGAAGGACGATCGTCGCGAGCCCGCACAAAGTATACGGGCCTGAGACAAACGACCTCGTGCTGCAGTTGCGCAAGCGGGGTATCGACAAGGTCATCCTTGCCGGTATGTCGGCGAACCTCTGTGTCGAGGCGCACATGCGGGAGCTACTCGAGCAAGGGTTCGAGGTCGCAGTCGTCACGGATGCAACCGCGGCGGCCAAGGTACCTGATGGTAACGGGTACGCGTCAGCCATGACGAACTTTCGCTTCATAGCGAACACCACGTGGACTACAGATGAGGCCGTCGCGGCAATGGCCAACGGACACTAGCTACGGCATTGTTATCCCGATGCCGTTGCCGAGGGTCTCGCGCTCCGATCAGACGGCCACCGAATAGGGGTCCGCCATTCCGGCCGGACTGAGCTTCCCGGGCCGATCCTTAACGGCGAACTCGGCGTACTTGAGATTGGCCTTCGTGCTGTCGACGAGGTCCTCCAGCGCCTCGTCCTTCTCTGCGTGTTGCTCGCGGAAGGCTGTTTCCGCCACCACCGTCGCCGCACGCGTCTGCGCGTAAGTGTCCAGCTTCGCCCGCAGTTCGGTCGCGGGCACCGGCGGCGTCGGGAAATCCTCCGCAGCCTGTTCGAGCCCCTCGGCTACCAGCGCAGCCAGCGCTGCGATCTCGGGCTCGGCTTGTGGAAAGCGTGGCATGATACACTCCTCGTTTGAGTAGAAAGGAAAAGGGAAGCAGCCGGCACATTCGAAACGGTGCCGTACCGTGGTAAAGGATTTCGCTGTTGGGATACGCCTGATCGGAGTCGCGGCAGGACCGATCCGAATTTCGGCACGTCTTAAGAGAGTCTCTGCACGACGTAAATGAATTACTTCACGCCTTGCAGAAGTTTCTGCACGACGTAAATGAATTACTTCACGCCTTGCAGAAGTTTCTGTACGACGCAAATGAACTTCTTCACGCCTTGCAGAAGTTTCTGCACGACGTAAATGAACTTCTTCACGCCTTGCAGAAGTTTCTGCACGACGTAAATGAACTTCTTCACGCCTTGCAGAAGTTTCTGCACGGCTTAACTGAATTTCGGCACGGCAATATTGAATTTCGAAACGCCTGGACCCTGACCCCGCCCTTGAGGGCGGGGTTAGGCTAGGCTGGTGCGGGCTACTCACGGCACCACCCTCCCCACCACGATCCCCACGCCCACGGCGCCCACGAAGCCGACGATCGACGGCAGTCTGATGCGCGGCTTGTTCAGTTCCGCTCGAACACCGTGCCGTCATTATCAATCACGTAGGCCGTCGCGACGTGGCGGGGCTTGCCGGTTGCGGTCGTGTCCGCATGCCACCAGCGCACCGCGCTGTGCGCGTCGTCGCTCACGGTGTGGTGCAGTGCGATGCCCGACTTGACCTGCGGCTCTGCGAAGTACTCGGACGTCGGTAGTGCGAGACCCCGGTTCACTTTGACTTTCATGACGTGACTCCTCTCCGTGACGCAGCTGCTTCGTGTGCTCCAGGCCGCTCGGCCGGCCGCGACCGGTGGAGCGGGCCTCTACTAGATAGACGGAAAAATCGCTAGTGTATTTCAAAAAGTGGGGTTAACCGCTTGTGGGATAAGGAGTTAGCGGAAGGGGCTTTGTTAACTTACGGGCCGCCGATGAATGAGGAGGAGGGCGGATGGCGCGGAGGGGTGGCCGCTGATGGGCGCGGAAGGGGTGCCGCTGATGAACGCGGAAGAGGGCGGATGAACGCGGATGGGCGAGCCGCGGCTCTTAGCTGTGGACGGCGAAGGACGATGGGTGAAGTCCGAAGCAGGGCGACGGATTGCGAGAAGATTGTCGATTTCCTGGCCCGAGGTTCTGACCTTCATAGCCGGGTCCATAATCTCTATCAACTACATGAAGACAAAGAATCTTCTCAGTTCTATTCTATGTCATCTCCTCGTGGACTCACCCTCCACCATGAAGATCCTGCTCGGCAAGTAGAATCGTGCCGCTATACCCCGTGCGTGACCACGACCGTGCAATCGAATCACCTCAGGTACGGCATCGGATCCACCACGCAGTACCCGGGGTGCGCCACCACAAGATCGTGCAACGGTGGAACGTGCCCCGACCCGTATATCACGAAGATGCGGTCGTCTGGTGAGTCGGTGATCCGCGTGAGGTTGGCGAAGATGCGCAGGTTTCTCTGATACCACGTTGCCACCATGTCGGCGCCGGCGTAGTTGTCGCCCTCAGCGATCGGCACGAAATACTCCACATACGGATCGTGTGCGAGCCTGATGTACTCGGGCCGGTTCATGTTGTAGAGCATCTCGCCTATCGTTCCTTTGGCGAGCCACTCACCCATGAGCCGCATCATGCCGGAGCCGAACTCCTCCACACCTTGCATCTTCTCCTGGAAGGTTGGGTTGGCCGCAATGAGCGGTCCAAGCGCCTCGTCATTCAGCGTCATCACGACATCGATCGGATAGATGGTCTCGTGACCCATCTCTTTGGCGAGCCGAAAACCGATCTGCTCCGTCTCATCACGGTTCAACTCGTGCTCTCCGCGGCGGTATGCGTTATACCGTGCCAAGGTAGTGCTGTCCTGCCACCGCTTCTCCACCGCAACCTTGGTGGGCCGGAAAGCCGCCAGCTGTTCGGTCAGTGCTGTGATCTCGGCCTGCCGCCTCGGTGTCCGCACGTCGTCCGCCTCGAGATTGAATCCGTCTCTGCCGGGGTTGCGCATGTGATAGCTGCCCACAAACAGGACTTCGACGCGATCATCTGCGGCTTCGCATGCCGGTGGCCGCGCCGGCCGGAGTTCTTGTGCGGCGAGCGAGCAGGGACAAACAACAAACGCTGCCACAACAAACAGACGGGCCGGCCATGACAGCAACGTAATGATCTTTGGCATGTTGTACTCCTGGTCAGGCATTAAGATGTCCACGGCTCCTGAGTTATCAAGTTGTTGGAATACGGAGGAGCGGCAGCGGAGATTCACTTGGCTATCTTGACTGGTACTCATTGAGTACAGGGGTCGCTAACATTCTCCGATCGTTATGACGAAACCCGACGGTAGTTGAGATCGACCCTGCCTTGCGCGGCAAGCTCAGGACAGTACTCGAGCGGGAATCAGCGACGAGCCACGATCTTATGTGGCTGCTACTGCAGCTCCCGTACCGCGATCCGAGCGCTCCTGCACAGTCGCGGCTACAGCTCACCTATCTTGGTTATGATGTCGTCGGGAAAGGTGTAGGCCATATAGTCTTCGGGCCGCAGCTGCTCGAGCGCCTCGTTGTACAGCGCCGGAAGTCTTCTCAAATCAGCCACTACTTCGAAGACAGCATCGCGGCCAAGTGCTTCGTGGATGGCGCCCAATAGCTCCGCGCCGTAGTAGTACCGCCGCCCCATGTGGAACAGCTTGCCTTCGATATCTCCGGCGTGCCAGGTCCAGTAGTTCTGGTACTCCGTGTTGAATGCCTGTACGTCCTCGACTTGGCCGTCGAGGATCCTCCTCAGGCCATTCACGGCATTGCTGTGGATCTCGAGTAGCTCGCTCCGGAAGTATTCCCAGTTCTCGACACCAGTAGCCTTCGCTGCGAAAGGTCTATCCGGATCGACCTTGCTGGAAAACTTCCCAGGTGCATTGCTGCAGAACTTCGTAGCCAATCCCTCCTTTATCATTGGAGAAAGGAAGTCTGAATACAGCTTGAGCATGGACGTGTCCGGCAGCTCGCTGTAGGCAATGGCCTCATCATAACGGGCAAGTGGTATACTCATGTGCTGAAGCTCGTGTGCTAGCGTACCCAGGAACAGGTCCCGATCGAGTCTCCCATCCTCATCTAGTTGAAACAGAACATTGAAGCCGATGTGATCCCTGCCGTCGCTGGTGCGAATCTGCCAGCCGCCGCTACCCCCTATGTCGAATAGAAGCCAGACGTATGCCGTATTCAGAATGGTTCCTTCCGGTGACCAGTGCAACGCCAGTCTGAACGCATGCTCGTAGTCGGATTCCGGAGTCGACCTGACAACACGAATGGCCTCAGCGTACTTGTCGGGATGCTGTATCGCGTCGGCGTACGCTTCCTCTTGGATCACCAACCTCCTGTTCCCCTGGGTGTTCGGCGCACCGTCCAGGTAGCTCAGCAAGAACGTTTTGTACTCCTGCAGAGTTACTTGGTTGTCCGGCGAGCGTCTCGGGTTGGTGTATCGCTCGTTGCTGACCTGATAGGCCTCGAGGAGCAGTGCCGCATCCAGTAGCCGCTCTACAGAATCCCTGTCTGCGTGATCGTGGATCGCCTGGATCACGCTCATCGTCGCCTCGGCGCCGCTGGCGTCGAAGTGGAACGAGGACTGATCTGCGGGCGGTCGGCACGAGCACAAGAGGAGGAGTGAAACCGCCATTGTCGGAGCAGTGACCTTCGGGATCATGATGTCTCCTGTGTGTGACCACCTGGCAATGTAACGGGCTGCCTGACTCAGCATAATATGATTCACTGATCGCCGGCGGGACACCGGTTCCACTGCACCGCGCGGCCTACGCCTGATCGGAAGTGCCTGCCGTCTGCCAACGTAGTCGATGAGACCGAAAGGGTAGGGGAGCGCCATTCCTTCATGCTCCCTACCCCGAAATTGGGTTCAGGGGATCGTGGGTTCACCTTGATCGTTGGAGGCCGAGTAACGGTACCTCTACCGTTGGCATTCGCCTTTTCGAACCGTCTTTCCTTCCAACGATCTTCGAATCATTGTCCGCATCCGGCGGAAGCTGTTCCGCACCGCGGATGTGCTACTCACCGGCGCAGTACTCGGCCGCGGGTCGGACGCGCTGCATCAGCTGGTGAGTGTGTTCACCAACTTCATGGAGAGTGTGGCGCGGAGGGCGGGGGTACAAGCAAGCAAGAGTAGGTTGTGCGCGTCGTGCCGGCCCTACGTTCCGCGTATCAGTGGCATCTTGCGGCCACCTCCGCTA